>ERZ809224.1808-NODE-1808-length-14659-cov-8.625582_pt1 | contig 14659 bp, 11 predicted proteins | sample MGYA00520513_ERZ809224 | MGnify/ENA primary metagenome ERZ809224 (study PRJEB31576, sample SAMEA3212658) | Homo sapiens | biome: human-gut; feature: human gut; material: fecal | place: Sweden | collected 2012 ...
GTCGAATCTCTTTCAATTTAAGAAACAGGAATTTTTTAAAATTATTGGACTTTACACCGGAAGAGATCAAATTTTTGCTGACTTTATCAGCTGATCTGAAAAAAGCAAAATATGCCGGAACGGAACAGCCCACATTAAAAGGTAAAAATATTGTATTGTTGTTTGAAAAAGATTCGACCCGTACCCGTTGTTCCTTCGAGGTGGCCGCTTTAGACCAGGGCGCTCACGTTACTTACCTCGGACCCTCCGGATCACAAATGGGAAAAAAAGAATCTATGAAAGATACCGCCCGCGTATTAGGAAGAATCTATGACGGTATCGAATATCGCGGTTATGCGCAGGAAATCGTGGAAACTCTCGGAAAATACGCCGGAGTACCGGTATGGAACGGACTTACGACCGAATTCCACCCGACCCAGATCCTGGCTGATTTCCTTACCATGATGGAACACAGTGACAAACCTTTAAGCCAGGTTTCATTCTGTTATCTGGGAGATGCCCGCAATAATATGGGAAATTCCTTAATGGTCGGTGCCGCAAAAATGGGAATGGATTTCAGGGCTGCAGCACCCAAAGAATGTCAGCCTGATGAAGCTCTCGTAGCGGAATGCCAGAAAATAGCCAAACAAACCGGTGCTAAAATTACCATTACGGACGATGTTGCCAAAGCCGTAAAAGGTGTGGATTTCCTTTACACCGACGTATGGGTATCGATGGGAGAACCGGCGGAAGTTTGGGAAGAAAGAATCAAATTATTATCCCCGTACCAGGTAAATATGGACGTGGTTAAAAAAACCGGGAATCCCAATGTGAAATTCCTGCATTGTCTTCCTGCTTTCCACAACAGGGAAACTGCTGTAGGCGAAGATATTTTCCAAAAATTCGGTTTGGAATCTATGGAAGTGACGGAAGATGTATTCGAATCACCGATGTCTCTCGTATTTGACGAAGCCGAAAACCGCATCCATACCATCAAAGCGGTTATGGTAGCAACATTAGGCAACTAAAGTGAAATATTTCACGCTAATACTCTTATTGACAACCTTTACATCCGGCATTGTGTTTTCCCAACACAATGCCGATGATATTATCGGCTATTACTATGTAGTCGATCCTTTTACGGATGAAGCTTCTCAAATCTATATATCCCGGAATTCCTCAGGGGAATACGAAGGAAAAGTAACCTGGATAAATAACCCTGAAAAACAATCATTTATAGGACTTCTTTTTTTACAAGAACTCAAATATGATCCGGAAAAAAAGGAATGGAATAAGGGAAGCATCAAATATCCGGGTAAAAAAGGCAATTTCAGTGTTAACATGCACTTCCAGGACCATGAGACTTTGAAAGTACGCGGATACTGGGGAATGGCTATGCTGGGAAAAACCGTTTACTGGAAAAAAGAAAAAGAGCAAAGAAAATAAAATCGTCTTTTTCTTCCAAAAATCAGCTCAATACTTCAATAAAACGATTGACTTTCTGTAATCGCAACGGAGAATTCATTTTCGTAATACCAATATTTTTACTAAGCGAATGTTAATAAAGCATTTATTCCGACCAAAAAAGAGAGTATTATAACATTTTTTCGAGAAATTATTAAAATTAATTTATTTCATTCAATATATTCATCAATATCAGAATATAAATTTGAAATTCTTATTTTTGTACTGAAATTTAAAATTGCATTTGCTATTGTTTTGGTGTAAGAATACCGCAGATTTTCAACAGTCTCAAAACAATAAATGTAGTGCCTGCGGGTAGACGTGGGTTTTACTTTATTTGACTGTGGGTTAGCGGTACCTCTTATACGATAAAGTAACGACTCACGTTTTTTTATTGATTTCCAATAGTGAATGTCTTAAAAACTGACTATGGGAAATATGAAAAAAAACGCCTGAATATTCCACTGGAATTTTTCATTAAAAGATTGAGGGACCCGCGATGGGTTTTTATTTGTAGGAACTATATTGAACTACCATGAGCCGGTGAATTCCGGCTCTTCACTTTTTCAATATCTGCATTATAGGACTATCTAATACGAACAATTTCTATTATATCGAATTATTCCTGATACACCGGACACTGGCCCCGTTATTTTTATTCATGTCTTCAATGAGGATCACAGGGCAGCGGTAACGGATATGGGCAACTTTTCCCATCACGGTATTTCCGGAAAAGGAAGTCCAAAAGTAGGCATCTCCCTTAAGCTGATAAAAAATATCTGCGGAAGCGTTGTAATATCCGGCCGGTAAAGCTGAAAATCCGCTGTTGTTGTCAGCCGTATTATCATCCAGCCATTCACCGGGCTGACGTAAAGCATCCGTCCCGAAAGATATGAGTCCTTCGTAATCGGAAACCGTCGGCAACCGCCAGCCATTAGGACAGATACCCTGCACATAACCTGCCGGATCCACCTCACCCGATCTGGTAGCGGCATTCCAATCATACAATAATCCGTATTTCAATCTATTAAAAACCGTATCAGTATACATTGCAGCCTGATATACCATAGGATTGTCCACGGGAGTAGCATCTTGTTGATAAACAGTACTCCTGAGGTTTTCTCCAGTCCAACATTCGCAATTGATACGAACAGTAGAGTAATCGTTTTGCTCGTAATCAGTAGCGTATACGGTTTCCAGATGAAAATCCGGATCATTGCCGGGACGGAGTTCCCAAATCGTATCGTTAGTACCACAAGGAGAATAATTGACCACGACCCAGAGTCCGCAACTGTCCTGAATACCGCAATGATTGCTTTCTACCGTCCATTCAATATAATGTATCCCGGCAGAATAGACTGAATCAACAGGCAAATTATCGTTAAAAATAAAATCCCCCCCTATCCAGGTGATAGAAGGAGCCTGTAAGGCAATTTTCCGATCACAATAACCATAAGACAGAGTAACGAGCGTATCAAGCGGGCAATCCGTGAAAATATCAAAATCAGGGGCAGGACAATTACCTTTAAAAATTTGCAGTATGGTATCATTACTACCGGGTTTAATACGGACATAAGCATCAGGAACCGGACTCCCGTCACTGTAAAGTACTTCAAATTTCCCATATGGAGCCGGTACGGTTTGGTTAGAGAAATAGATATCCCAGGTACCGTCATCCAGGGGATAAACAGAAACGACTACCTGATTCATTCCTGATCCGTAAGAAATAGCACCATCCACATGAACCTGGTCGTTATCGCTATCCATAATATCAACATTAAACTTTCCTCCGTCAAGATAGAGGTTACCGATTAAATCAATTCGTCCGATCTCTCCTGCCGTATCCCCGGGAGAAATAATAGCTCCGGATTCTGTCACCGTTACAGGCGACTGAGCCGTACCATTCCCATACAATAAACCGTTTCCCGTATTGCGGCCTATTGCAATAAGATTCGCGGCCTGCAGTAGCGATCCAGCCCTGAGCCAAACGATACCTTCACTTCCCGTATTATGTCCGATGATAATATTACCACCGTTTGCCCTGGTATTAGAATCTATGACCAATGTACCTTTTCCGAAATGACCTATACACAATTCTCCGGAATTGGACCAGTTTCCGCCGGCGGTAATCCTGACGTTACCATCCGAACCGGGATAATTCCCGATAATTCCGGATCCGCTTCGGACATATCCGCCGTTGATTAACAGGTTACCTAAATTATTATTACCGACATACAATCTGTTATCGTGCTCAATACGGCTTCTCGAATCAAGGGTTAAGCTACCTGTATCAATATTGCCGATAATAAAATTCGCACCATGGCTTATCCAGCGACTTCCCGTTTGCATCTCGACATGGCTATTTGCCGAACCGGTTTGTGTTGCGATGTTCACATTTCCATTATTGGTTACTAGCGCTCCTTCCTTTAGTGTCAGCAATCCTGGTGCCCGGTTACCTACATATAAATTTCCGGAAGAGAACCACTCTCCCCCGTTCATTACTACTTCACCATAACTACCCGCTTCATTTGAAATAGTGGCATCGGTATTTTCCAAATAAGCATTACTATCGAGAGTCAAATAACCGTTTCCATAGTTCCCGACACGAAGTATTCCGGAATTAACCCATCTACTGTTTTCAATAAGCATCGTACCGGAAGAACTGCCGCCATTGCCGATGTAACATAAACCGGTAGATACATTGCTTCTGCTTTTTACGGATAATGATCCGTTGCCGGTATTCCCGATATAAAAATATCCGGAATTGATCCATCTGCTTCCGTTTTCCACCGTAATGACACCGTCGCTACCGACATTTCCGCCTATCTGGACAAACCCGGTTTCTATGGAAGCGCTATCCACCTGTAACATACCGTCACCGTTTGCATAGTTGCTCACGAATAATCCGCCGCTATGAACAGCGATTGCCGTAGGATGAAGCCGGGCCCTTCCATAGCTTAAATTACCGATAACCCATTGTTCCCCGTTGCTGATCCACTTTCCGTGACTACTGATATTCAATTCTCCGGTAGAGTTTTCCCTGTTACCCACATAAACATTACTGTCGATGATGATTTCCCCGCTATTAACAATATCTAATTTACCGTGGCCGAAATTTCCAACATGAAGTTGGCCGGAAGAATACCATTTACCGCTATCCACGACCACTTCCCCATTACCGGTACTATTCCCGATCACGGCTCTTTGATTTTCAACATATCCTCCGTTCACGATCGATAAGTTGCCGCTGCCTCTTCCCCCGACATATAAAACGCCGGAATTGATCCAACGACCGCCGGAATTAACTTTTACCTCCCCATCGGCCGTAGCGGCATTCCCGATCACGGCAAAAGAACCGTTCACCATGGCGCTATCCTGTATATCCAGCTTTCCCGAACCATTATTCCCAATATAAGCGGGTCCACTCCCACCCCATTTTCCATGATCCGAAATAATTATATTCCCGAAAGCCGACGTATCATCACCAAGACGTACTTCCGCATTCGTAATGAATTCACTGCCGGATCCGCTTACAGATAAATTGCCTGTTCCCCTGTATCCCATATATACATTTGCGGTACTATTCCATTGTCCTCCGTCTATCAACTCCACATTCCCCGTAACACCACTCATGGTACCCACATAAGCACTCGTATTGGATACAATACTCTGATTGCCGTCATGAGATCCGCTTACGGTAAGAATACCATTCCCGCTGTTACCGACGCGCAATATCCCGTTATTGACCCATCGTCCGCCGGCCGTAATATTCGCTTCTCCATAACCGGTTATATAATTGCCCAGATATCCGTTCTGATTCTGGACAAGTGCATTCTCAACACTGAGGGAACCCCTTCCCTGGTTTCCCACGTATAACGGTCCGTTATTAATCCATGAAGCACTATCCCGGACCACTGCCATACTTTGAGAAGTAGTGGCACTACCGACTCTTCCTTCCGTATTAATGACAGTACTACCGTTCCCCGTTATTTCCAGTTCTCCATTCCCGTTCCTGCCGACATGAAAATAATTAACGCCTTCCCATTTACCTCCCTCCTTGACCGTCACTTTCCCGGAGGAGCCTGTCGAATAGGCTATGATGGAATAATCCTGACTACGGATTTCACCGTCATTCCCAAGTATTATATTTCCGGACTGGTTATATCCGGTTATGAGCCTGCTTATTTCCACTATATCATTTTCCACTACAGCGGTATTTCCATTATCGATATAGGCATTATCCGATATTCCCGGCACGTTATTCAGGTTCCAGTTACCGGGGATAAACCAGGACCCTTCGCCTGATCCGCTCCAATAATAATTGGCATTCATTTCCTCCGGCATATCCAGCGTTATGCCGTCGCCAAAACAAGGATTAAAATCCGGAGATAAAACCGGTAGTAAACTTATCAATGTATCTTGTACATCAATTCCTGTATTATATGACGGAAATTCCGAAACTGCCGGACTTGTTGGAGCCGGATCATTACTTCCGTTAACTTTCAAGATAATAAACAACAAACAAACGCTAATCCATAATCGTATCATAGTAAAATTTTTCATTATTGGACAGTAGGCTCACAAGAGACTGAAAAAATAAGGCCGCAAAGATAATAAAAATCACAATAAAACCAGATCTATAAACATTTTTTTAAAATTCAATAATCAATAATTAAATAATATCGATTTTTACATATTTATATAGTATTATGCCATATTTCATGGAATTTTTTATAAGAAAGGAGATTTTATAATACTCAATTATTAAAATATTAAGTTAAGGAAACTTATTTCCCTGATCAAATGTTTATTTAAAAAAAATCAGATTATGGTCAACAGAAAATTTTTAAATTATCCGGACTGGCAGAATACAGCTGATACCGTTCATCTTTTACTCCAAATATCGGGTAAAATAAAATTAGAAAAAAATCATCCGCGTCCGGAATGGGCACATATCAGGCATTATCTCACGGCAGACGGTCTGACCACAGGTCTTATACCGGATGAAAAATCCCCGTTCGAACTTGATTTCAATTTCAGGGAACAGTATCTGAAAATACATAATACAGAACCAAGACAGGTGATCATACCGTTGAAAGACGGGCAAAGCATTTCCTGGTATTATAAGAAAATCATGGAAGCCCTGGAATACCTGGGATCTCCTGTCAAAATCAATACCCGTTGCCAGGAATTTTATGACCAGGTAGAGCTGGATCAGGATGAGAGATATCATTCTTTTGATGAAAAATCAGTACTGATATTTTTGGAGAATTTATATTTCGCATGTAACGTTATGCGGGATTTTATAGCTCCTTTTCGTGGAAAAGTGGACAATCCGGCTTATTATTTCGGCACTATGGACCTGTCGGCCATTATTTACAGCGGTGAACCGGCTCCCTTTGGGAAAGATGCCGCTATATCTGCCCATGCCTTCGACGAACGCAATCTTGAGATCGGTTTCTGGCCCGGTGACGTACATTTTCCCGAACCGGCTTTTTATATTCTGCCTTATCCTTTTATTGCCGACATTCAAGGTAACGATAAGATGATCCGGCCCGATAAAGCCTGGTTTTCTCCTGAAAAAAAAGAATTCTTTTTGAAACTGGCAGATGCCTTTTCTTATGATGATCCTACGGAAAAAGTAAAAGAATTTTTCCAATCGGGATGGGATATAAACCAGAAATTGAAACGTTGGGATAACCTGGACTGGATCACCCACCCGCTTCAGTATCAAAAACAGGAATAAGATTAAGCTTTTAAAGAAAGTCACCGATATCCTCTATTGTCATTTCTTTTCCGCACCGGGCACATTTATAGGTGAAAAAATGGATAATTCCACCACATTCAGGACATTTCCAACGTTCAGTCAGTTCGCGATGGTATTCTTCCACTCCTTTCGTTTTGAGATGCGGAAAAAACAAAGGTATTTCATGGCGATAATGGTATCTCGCGTCTCCACTGTGATTGGCAAGTAATTTCTTTCGGATCTTTCTGCAGGGAAATTCCTCACAATATATACAATAATCCAGTTTCCGTTCTTCGTAACAACATATTCTGACCCAACATTTCCACTTGCTCCCGCGCTTTTGCCGGGAATCCTCAGAGCTACATCCGTAACAGGTTTTTTGAAAAGAAGGACAAGCACCGCAAAATATTCCGCAGGGAGCCAGTTCCGGATTCCGGATATTCATCTTAATCCTTTTTAATACAGTACGATAAAATATACTTTATTAAAAAGTATACTTCACTCCAAGCCCCAGAACCCAGTCAAAAGAAAACCAGGGATCGGAATGTGTGGCGAAATAGACTCCGCAACCGGGACGGAAATCAAATTGAAGTGATAAAGGGATATTCCGGAATTGATATTCCAATCCGGCCATCACATTGAGGCCGGCTTTTCCCATATTAAAATAATCGTTATTTGTAATGCCCCATAATTTATAGGTTTGGGCAAAAGCATAACCTATACTTAAACCTCCTCCCGCAAACCAGTACAAGCCTCCTGTGCCGATAGGAGATTGGTAAAGTAAATTCGGATTTACTTCCAGGTCCCAAACCACACCCAATGCATCATTAACCGTATTGAATTTAACACCAAAATCAACCTGTAGAGCCATTTTATCTTTAAGGAAAGTCTTATAGGTGGGACCGAAAAAGGTACCTACCGTCACTCCGATACCTTGATTGTACGGCGCCTGTGCTTTAACCGGTCCAACGGAGATGATAAAAACCAGGATCATAGCCCATTTCAACATTTGTTTTGATGTTTTCATATCGTATGGGAATTAGTAAATATTTTTATTTAAATGCAAAAATAGAAAAATATAATTGTAAACCAAATAATATGATTAAACGGAAATTATGTGCCCATTCGTGGAATATCCTGCGATACTTTCCGCTCTTTGGAAATCTCTTTTACCAGGATATACCTTAAGGATGATTGATCCTGAGCCGGATTTTCCCGTTGTTCTTTCCTGACCTCAATCTCATATTCATAGCCGGGCTCATAGGTAAATCCTTCAATATCATTGTACAAAAAGGTCCAGTTGGGATCGTCCTTTTCTTTTACCAGCAGGCACTTTTGCGGACCCACACCCACACAATCCGCTTTTTCGGAAGCAATGGTCATTTTTACCGTATCAGTTTTTCCGGAACAGGAAATGAATAAAAATGCCCCGATAATCAGATTAAATATTACTTTTTTCATTGTATAAGATTTTTAAGTTTAATTCAATCATAACACAGCGATAAAGAGGAATGTTTTTTTCTTAAAGATAAATCTGCCGGTCATTATTCCGGCCATGGGAGGATTTTCCGTTTTATTAAGGAAGTGGAAGGTTATCGGAATCATCCAACTTTACGATTCCTGTTCCGGTACAGGCTCAATGTCTTTTTGGGGACGACGGCGAAGCTCACGTTGGTACCAGAAAAAAAGCCATAAACCCCGAGCGGAAGCTCCGATGGTAATACTGAGCCAGATGCCGTTCAATCCCATGCCATGTGTAGAAAGAATATAGGCTAATGGGATTCTCAAAGCATTCGTAGTAAAACTGGTAATAAAAGGCGGAACGGTTTTTCCCAATCCACGGAATGCGCCCGCAGAAACGGCTTCCAGACACGAGATAATCTGACACATGGCCAATATTTTAAGAAAAGTCCTGCCCATATCCACCAATTCTTCTTCCGGCAGAAACAACCGGAATATAATTCCTCCCAGGAAAAATAAAACCAGTGTTACGAGCATTCCCCAGCCCGAAAGCAAAAGAAAGGATGTCCGGCTTCCCTGACGTATGCGATTCCATTTTCCGGCCCCGAAATTTTGTCCGACAAAGGCCGTTACTGCAGTTGAAAAACCTACTCCTATCAACCAGCTCAGTGATTCGACCTGATTTCCAACCCGGTATACTGCAATAGCTTCCGCACCGTAAGCGGAAACGAACCGGGAGATAAACATGGTAAGGAAAGTGAACAACATACTCTCCGCTCCTATGGGAATACTCCAGCGTAAAATCTGTATAAGACGCCTTTTTTCCGGTTTACTGAAAAACAGGAATTTATCGAAAGGCCGGTCCTTCCGTTTTATTAAAGCAAGTAATGAAAGTAAACATACCACCATCTGGGCGATCAGAGTTGCGATCGCAGCACCTTTCACACCCAGACCCAGAGCAAAAATAAAAACGGGATCCAGTATAATATTAAGTCCAAGTCCACAGGCATTGATAAGCAGGGGAACACGAGAATTTCCGGACGCATTGAACGTACCGGCCACTACTCCGCTAAGGAAAGTAGCCGGAATTGCCATAGCGGTAATCATCAGATAAATGCGGGCATCGTGGGCCACATGGATTTCCCGGATATTGAAAAACCCAATGAGAGATTTTGAGAAAGCCATATAAACGACCAGGAGGAAAAGCCCCAGTATAAGAGCCAGGAACATGGAATTCTGGGCGTATTTCCTGGCAGCTCTCAGGTCACGTCTTCCCAGGTTTTGCGAGACACCGATCTCAGCGCCCATTCTTCCGATCATCAGTAAGCCGTTGGACAACCAAAGATACATCCCGGCGGTTCCGGATGCCGCCACGGCGTCACTTCCCACCCTGCCCAGCAGAAACATATCCGTAAGGTTATAACTCATCTGGATGAACTGGGTTCCGATAATAGGTAAAGCCACCAGCAATAATTTGTTGATTATATTACCTTGTGTCAGATCATACCTGTTTTCTTGACCAGCGCTCATTCTTCGGTGTTAAAAGGATTTCCGGTTATTTCGGGCATATTCCATTATACCCGATTTTCGGGGTGCAAAAATATAGATATTTCCTCTAAGAATTATCCGGCATGGAAAAACTATTCCATATCTGAAAGATACGATTTCGATGATAGTGTTCATCCCTCCGAAAAAATAGGCAAAGAGAAAATCTCGGCCATCGAAAGATCAGAATGAATATAACAATAATGGAAACAATGCCGAGTACTAATAAAACGTATTCGTTCCTGTACGGAAAATCCTACGATGGTCGGTTACTATTTAAAGCATTGGAATAATTTCCATACAAGTCATTGCGAAATTTAACATTTTAAAACCAATAAAATAAAACTTTTTTAACTTTATGATGTTTTTCATACTAAATCCAAACTTTAAAATAACCCATCAATACCTATCAATAATATGGAGAATTTAAAAAATATAAGTACGCAGGAAGTTATACGCATTGCGGAAAAGGGAAACGCAAAAATAATCGATGTCCGCCAGGTTGACGCTTATAACGGCTGGAGATTACATGGAGAAAAACACGGAGGACATATCCCGGGAGCTAAATCACTGGATGCGAAATGGACCAATTATATGGACTGGATTGAAATAGTCCGTACAAAAGGATTAAAAGAAGACGATCATCTTATATTATATGGTTACGACCAGGAGGAAATCCGGAAAGTAATCCGGTGTATGACAAAATCCGGCTACCGGAACGTATCGGTATACTCTGATTTCATTGAAGAATGGGTTAACCAGGATCTTCCCCTGGAACGGCTTGCCCGCTATCGTAATCTAGTCCCTCCTCAATGGGTAAAAGCAGTAATGGAAGGTAAAGAAGTGGAAGAACCTCCCCGTGAAAAAACGATGATCGTCCACTCCCATTACAGAAATCGGGACGCTTATCTTTCGGGACATATTCCGGGAGCCATTGATATGGATACGCTTGCATTGGAAGCGCCCGAAACCTGGAACCGTCGGTCTCCCGAAGAATTGAAAAAAGCACTGGAACAACACGGTATCACAGCCGATACTACCGTAATTTTATATGGGAAATATATGGATCCGGATAATGCCGACGAATTTCCCGGTAGCGCTGCCGGCGACATCGGGGCAATGAGAAACGCATTTATTATGTTATACGCAGGGGTTAAAGATGTTCGTATCCTTAACGGCGGATTTCAATCCTGGCTGGATGCCGGTTATGAAACGGCCACAGATGACGTAAAAAAACATCCTGTCCCGGAATTCGGCGCCGACATTCCGGTTAATCCGGAACTGGCAGTCGACGTACCCGAAGCCAAAGCCATGATCCAGTCCCAGGAAGCGGAAATCGTCTGTGTGAGAAGCTGGCCCGAATATATCGGTGAAGTAAGTGGATATAATTACATTGAAAAAAAAGGCCGTATACCCGGAGCTATATTCGGCAATTGCGGTTCGGACGCCTACCATATGGAAAATTACCGAAATCTTGACCATACTATCCGTGAAGCGGCTGAAGTATCGGACAAATGGGAAAAAGCGGGTATCACTCCCGACAAACATCTCGCCTTTTATTGCGGTACGGGATGGCGCGGAAGCGAGGCTTTCTTCAATGCGTGGCTTATGGGATTTCCACGGGTGTCGGTATTTGACGGCGGTTGGTTCGAATGGAGCAATGATCCCGCGAATCCTTACGAAACCGGAATTCCCCTACATGTAGAACAAATACTGATTTAACTATTATGATCCAGGAAATCGCCATACAAAATTACCTTCCACATCTGGGCACTGAAAATGTATTGGAAGAAATCATGACCGGACTTAACTCCCCTCAAAAATATATTCCTCCTAAATTCTTCTATGATGAAAAAGGTTCGGAATTATTTGAGGAGATTACCAAATTGGATGATTATTATCCGACCCGGACGGAAAAACAGATCATTTCCAATCTCTTTAACCTTATCCAGCTCAACCTTCCCCATCTGAATATCGTTGAACTCGGAAGCGGTGATCCCTCAAAAATCACCTTATTGCTCGAGCAAATCCCGGAAGATCTGCTGAGTACCATTAATTATTATCCCGTTGATATTTGTGAAGCCGAGATTATCAAATCGGTAAATGAATTATCCCGTTACTTTTCATTACATACCATCGCGGGTATCGTCGCCGATTTTCACCATCAGCTGCATGTTATCCCCAAAAAAGGATGCCGGCTGTTTTGCTTTTTCGGAAGTACATTGGGGAACTTTACATTTGACGAAGCTGAGAATTTTATTAGGAAACTGGCGGCAGAAATGCGGCCGGGCGACAGGCTTTTACTGGGTGTAGACATGGTAAAAGATATTCCCGTTATTGAACGTGCCTATAACGATTCGGAAGGAATAACCGCACAATTTAACCTCAATATACTCAACGCCGTCAACAACCTTATCGGATCGGATTTCCGGCCGGAAGATTTCGAGCATATGGCATTCTTCAATCCTAATGAAAACCGGATCGAAATGCATTTACGCGCCTGTAAAGATGTAGATATCCACATCGGGAATAATAATTATAAGGACCGTATCCGCATTCGGAAAGATGAAACCATCCACACCGAGTATTCCCATAAATTCACTTATGACAAAATCAGGCAATTATGCCAGTGGGGAGATTTTGAACAGTATACTGTATGCCATGACCAAAAAGGATGGTTCAGTATGATATATGCTTTAAAATAGCCCAATACAAAAGGAACTTTCTATTATCCCGAACATCCCTGATATCCCAGAATCAGATTTCCCTTTCCATACTATTCCGGGGGCGATATGATTCGATGTTTTTGATTTACCATGAAAATTAATGAACAAAAAGGGTTAATTGTTTATTTATAAATAAACCAATTATATAGAGAATTATGAAACATAAATTATTTTTATTAACTTTGGTATCTGTTGTTACTTTAGGGTTCTTTTCCTGTAACCAAAACCAAATGCAAAATCAATCCCCGGACAACACTAATGACAATGTCATAAAAAATGACCACATTCTACTGAAAGATTACGGGCCTGAACCTACAGTTTTGGATATTGAATCCTACACCAAAGGGAATGATGACTTTAGAAATACACTATGGACCGGTAAAAATCTCCAGGTCACATTAATGACAATTCCCGTAAATGGCGATGTAGGACTGGAACAGCATACGAATATTGATCAGTTTCTAAGGATTGAAGAAGGAAAGGCCAGGGTCATGATGGGTGATACGGAAGATAATCTTAATTTCATCAAGGAAGCGGAAGCAGATTACGCCGTATTCGTTCCGGCAGGTAAATGGCATAACCTTGTGAATATAGGGGATAAACCGTTAAAACTCTATTCCATCTATGCCCCTGCGGAACATCCACATGGAACAATCCATAAAACACAGGCTGAATCTATGGAAGCAGAACATCATCACTAAATTTTACTTTATCCTTTAAAACAAATCAACTGTTTTCGAAAGCACCCGATAGTTTTGTTTTCATACCAATATTGTATAGATAAAATATTTTTCTCTATTTCATAAATGGATATTTCCTATTTTTGCTCCATTGATTTATGGCAAACTCGGAGTATATTCCGATGGCCGTGATTAAAAAAGGGAGTAGAAACCCGGAGCGGAATTGAATGTTAGTATGAAGAAAAAAGCTGTCTTTAACTGGAGTGGAGGAAAGGATTCTGCCCTTGCCCTTTATAAAATATTACAATCGGATGAATATGACATCATCTCATTATTGACGACGGTTAACAAACAAAACAACCGTTCGTCGATGCATGGCATTCCCGTGGATTTACTGCGGTCTCAGGCCGACAGCATCGGTATCCCTCTTTATTTACTTGAATGTGATCCTGACGAAGAGATGGAAGGATATGAATACAGTATGTTACAGGCCATAGAATATTTCAAAGCACAAGAGATTGCCTATTTTATATTTGGCGATATATTCCTGCATAACGTTCGCTCCTACCGGGAAAAACAACTGAATCCGCATGGCATAGAGGTAGTTGAACCTTTGTGGGATTTTACATCCGGTAAAGTTATGGAAGAATTTCTGGAATCCGGATTAAAAACCGTTGTCGTGACGACCATGGCGGATATTCTGGATGATCAATATATCGGACGTGTTATCGACCGTGCGTTTGTAAATCGTTTACCTGCCGGCACAGACCCTTGCGGAGAAAACGGCGAATACCACACTTTTTGCTTTGACGGTCCTATATTCCGGTATCCAGTCCGCTACACTTTAAGAGTCCCGTTCCAATTCTCCAACACCGTTAATATGGAAAACGGAACAAAACAAACCTTCCATTATTGGCTGGCGAATTTAAATCCGGAATGATCCTTCTTACTTAGTGAACTATAAAAATAAAAAGCGATGAAGGATCTGCATGTAAAAACATCATCTGAGTTATTAAATATTGAAATGAAATGGAGACCTTGATGTTATATTGCCAGCA
>ERZ809224.1810-NODE-1810-length-14631-cov-41.704514_pt1 | contig 14631 bp, 10 predicted proteins | sample MGYA00520513_ERZ809224 | MGnify/ENA primary metagenome ERZ809224 (study PRJEB31576, sample SAMEA3212658) | Homo sapiens | biome: human-gut; feature: human gut; material: fecal | place: Sweden | collected 2012 ...
CAGGAGGCGGCCGAGCGGCAGATCACGGACATGGCGGGCCGCACCGTGACCGTGCCGGCGGCCGGCGAGATCGAATCGGTCTTTTCCACCGGGTCGGTCTCGGCGATCTTCCTGTACATGGCCGCGCCGGACAAGCTGCTCGGCTGGAACTACGAGCTCAACGACATTGAAAAGGCCATCATCCTGGAGGAATACCACGACCTGCCCAACTTCGGCATGGGCGACGCGGTGAACTACGAGGCCGTGATCGCGGCGAATCCGACCATCGCGGTGAACTGCGGCACGATCAACGACGCGATGATCTCCGACTGCGACGCGCTGACGGAAAAACTGGGCATCCCCGTCGTCGCCGTGGACAGCGACCTCAACAACTCCGCCGCGGCGTTCCGCTTCCTCGGCGAGCTGCTCGGCGCCGAGGAGCAGTGCGAACAGATGGCCGCCTATGCGGAGGCGCTCTTTGCCGACGTCGCGGCGCTTGCCGAAATCCCGGAGGAGGAGCGGGTGCGCGTCTACTACGGCAACGGCGAGGATTCGCTCGAGACCGCGCCGCGCGGCTCCGCCCATGCGCAGATCCTGGACATGGTCAGCGCGGTCAACGTCGCGGACCTGGAGCTGGGGGACGGCTCGCGCGTGCAGATCTCGGCCGAACAGCTGCTCGCGTGGGACCCGGATGTGATCGTCGTCAACGGCGAGCCCAAGGCCGACCTGAGCGGCGGCAGCGCGGCCGACGCCATCCTGAACGATCCGGATTACGCCACGCTCAAGGCCGTGCAGCAGCTCAAGGTGTACGGCACGCCCAATGCGCCGTTCAGCTGGATCGACCGGCCGCCGGGCCCCAACCGCCTGATCGGCATCCGCTGGTTCTCCGCGCTGCTCTATCCCGAGTACCTCGACTGCAGCGTGGAGGATGAGGTGCGCGCCTTCTTCAGCCTGTTCTACCATACCGACCTCTCCGACGAGAAGCTCGAAAAACTCCTCAACGGGACGCTGCCGTAAGGCGGCGCCCCCCGTCGAAAGCGCGCCCCCTGCGGCGCGCTTTCGTTCTGCTTTTCTTATTGTGTTCTCTTTTGTTCTCTTTTCTTTCCGGAGGCGAAAAGAGAACCAGAAAAGAAAGCCGGGAACCCGCCCCGGAAACAGCCGCTGCGCCCGCCCGTCAGCGGCACTTGCCTTCCCCGCAAAAAATATTTTGCGGGGCTTTTGCCGAGTGTGCATAAGGCAGTATCCGAAAAACACACAGAAACCGGCATTGCAGGGTAGAAACGAGAGTACGGATCGAAGGGTTCGTACTCTTTTTCTGTATATGCCGTTAAAACTGCAATCGGCACATTGGTCTTTCCTGAGAATCTTCTGTAGAATGAAAGTACCAAAAAACACAGGAGGTTTTTGTGATGAAAAGCATTTATGAAGAAACAGGCGGCACATATACCCGGCAGGGCGATTATGAACTTCCCGATCTGAAAATACCGCCCGAAAGAGAAGTTAAAATTGGTGTATGGGGGCAACGATACCGGCGGTATTTGAAGCAGCATCATAAAATTCGGTATTACAATCTGCTTACTGCCGGAATACTAAACAAGCATTTGGCAGAGATTGACCATCAGGCAGAGCTAATGTTTCAATCCCTTGTAAACGCAATTTCCGAACAGGAAAATGTTACGGAGAAATTGAAAGCCGATGATCCTATGGAATGGGTGAAGAAGATGAATAACATTCGAAACCGAGCCGTTGAAATCGTAAACAGCGAGTTGATTTTCGTATGAGAAAGCAGAAATATCATCTCTACCTTTCTGATAGTGAACGCAGTTTTACAATTCAAAATCTCATTTGGTTTCGGAATAAACTGCGTCAGGAAGGGCGGTATACCGACGCTGTGGAAGACTTAATCATCAAGTTTTCAAAGGTAATGCCAAAGAAAATCAGGGTAAAATAGAATGAACCGGAGAGAGCGAAACTGCTTTCTCCGGTTTTTCTGTATCATCTTAGCGAGCAGACTGTTTGTATCCCCATACGGCTGCAAACAGTGATTCTCGTTAGGGCGCTGCCCTAAGCCCCGATATTACTTGTTGTAATTTGCATTATGAGCAGTTTCAGGATGGAACGGTGAAATGTATTGAAGATGAGATACCGTTTGATGTGCCGGATGGATGGGCATGGACGAGGCTTGGCGTTATCTGCCCTTATGGAACTTGTGAAAAAGTGGAAACCAAAAATATTGCAGACAATGAATGGATTTTAGATCTAGAGGATATTGAAAAAGATACGGGACTTATTCTTAAGCATATAACAAAAAAGTATCGTTCTGCAGTAAGCACCAAGCATAGATTCTTACAAGGGCAACTATTATATAGTAAACTTCGTCCTTATTTAAATAAAGTGGTGATTGCAGATCAAGACGGCTATTGCACATCTGAAATATTGCCATTAGATTTTTGGGGCGGTATTTCACCTTTATATATGCAGATTTATTTAATGTCGGCTACATTCCTATCATATGTAAACATGATATCCTATGGAGTTAAGATGCCAAGATTAGGAACAAAAGACGGGGAAAAGGTTCCTATTGCACTTCCGCCATTACGACAACAAGTTATCATAGCAAAAAAAACAAGAGAATGTTTGCAAATTCTTCTATCTCTAACGATAGAGAAGGATAATTTAAAAAATTTAATTGAAATCGCTAAATCCAAAATCCTTGACCTTGCTATTCGTGGCAAGCTTGTACCGCAAGACCCAAACGACGAGCCGGCTTCCCTACTTTTAGAACGCATAAAGGCTGAAAAAGAAGAACTAATCAAACAGGGCAAAATCAAGCGGGATAAGAAGGAATCCGTCATCTTCAAAGGTGAGGATAACTCTTATTATGAGAAGATTGGCAATTCAGTAGCCTGTATAGATGATGAATTACCTTTTGAAATACCGTCTTCATGGATATGGTGTAGACTCGGAGAAATCTTTTCGCACAACACAGGTAAAGCACTAAATTCATCTAACACTACTGGATACCTAATGACTTATATTACAACCTCAAATTTGTACTGGAATCGATTCGTTCTTGATTCTCTAAAAAAGATGCGATTTTCTGAAAATGAAATCGAAAAGTGTACTGTTAGAAAAGGCGATCTTCTGGTGTGTGAAGGTGGGGATATTGGACGAGCCGCAATTTGGGAACATGACGAAGAAATCCGCATACAGAATCATATTCATAAACTTCGTCCATACGCTGAACTTTCAATTTCAAATAGATTTTACTACTACATTTTTTATCTCTGGAAACAGATGGGCCGTATTGGTGGGCATGGCATAGGATTGCAAGGCTTTTCATCAAGGGTTCTGCATAATCTAATCATTCCTTTGCCGCCGTTTAAGGAACAACTTTCTATTGTATCTAAAATAGATTGTCTATTTTCAATTCTAGAAGGAATAGAAAAGAGCCTCAACTGAGGCTCTTTTCTACTGTCAAAGTTAATTCGATAAGTTCTTCGAGTTTGGAGCAAATTCTTTTTTGTTCATTACTTGGGGGGATTGGATACAACCAGTTTTCAATATTGCCTTTACTGATAGATGGCGAATTATCGCCCTTCATAAATTGATTTAGTCCTTGCACAACATATTCGGATATCATTAGATAATACATAAATAAAGGATACAACGCACCATTTGAGTTACATACATAGAATCCTGTTGATGCTATACAATCTTTGTTTTGCTCATCGACATACGCAATATTTTCTAAGTATGGTCTTACAAAAGCAAACAGAACACTGCCTGTTTGTACGCCTCGATTCGCTCTACTTGGCGCATCTTTGGTCGCTATTACCTTTGGACATTTTATTTTATGTAGTTTATTATCAATGGAATTGATATCGATATACTTGAAAAAATCTCCGTTAGGGCTCCTGGTTTCCATACCGGAAAAACATGAATATCCCCTACACCATATCCATGAAGACGGTATTTCAAAAGGTAATTCATCATCTATACAGGCTACTGAATTGCCAATCTTCTCATAATAAGAGTTATCCTCACCTTTAAAGATGACAGATTCCTTCTTATCCCGCTTGATTTTGCCCTGTTTGATGAGTTCTTCTTTTTCAGCCTTTATGCGTTCTAAAAGTACGGAAGCAGGCTCGTCATTTGGGTCTTGCGGTACAAGTTTGCCACGAATAGCAAGGTCAAGAATTTTGGATTTAGCAATAGTTATTAAAGCATTGAGTTTTGTGTAAGAACACTCAATACTATCGATGCTCATAAATGCTGTGTGTATAGCTTCAAGAATTTTTTCTTGCTCTGAAACAGGAGGTAATGGAATTAAGTATTGTTCTATAAATTCTCTACCAATTCTTTTTTGTCCTACTGCACCTGAAAATGCATTAATCCCATCTGAAATAAAATCATCTCGCTTAATATACCACAAAACATATTCGGGTAGCACAGTGTTTTCTAAAGTTCGGATAATGTGCAATTCGGTTGTTCCTGCCCCATAGCCATTTGAAAGATTTTTAAAAACCACAGATTTTTTATTTTCAAAGCAAGGTGTTATTTTAGCAATAGCAATATCGTTCTCAGCAAAATGTGTGTATCCAGTTTTTACTTTTTTCCATAACCTAATTTCTGATTTGTGATTATTGGTGTAACCCTCTTGTATTAACGGCATTGGAATAAATGAAACCTCAATGTTGTCTTGTATAGAATTACGAGGATTTATTATGAAGCCACTTAAAAATCTGCACCATTCCCACGACTCAGGTATTTCAAACGGTATCTCATCTTCAATGCATTTCACCGTTCCATCCCGAAACTGCTCATAATGCAAATTATCCTCACCTTTGAAGATGATGGTATCGTTTTTAATATCCTTTGCTTTCAGTTTGCCCTCTTTTACCATCTGTTGCTTCTGAGCACGAATGCGCTCCAAGAGAACCGAAGCGGGCTCGTCATTTGGGTCTTGCGGGACAAGTTTACCACGGATAGCAAGGTCAAGGATTTTCTCTCTTAACGCTTTCGTATCAATCATAAGTCAATTCCTCCAAGCGTCTCTTGAAGCTTTGAAACTGCTTCGCTGATGGAAGATGCTTTTTCTTGCATTTCGGAAAGGATTTCAGTAATAGAACGGTCATCTTTTTCGGTTAAATCGATCCACTTGAAATCAAGCTTTAATTGGTCACGAGAATAAACTTCGTCAGCCGTAAACTTACGCCATCTGCCGTTTGGATTATCTTCAGAATAAGTCTGCACCCTATCTTCCATATGACCGGAACAATAACAATTCACAAAGTCATCGAGATGTTCTCTTGTCATTGGCTTAGTGGCCATGGTGTGCTTTATGCCTGTTCTATAATCATAAACCCAAATATCCTTTGTTTCTGAACCTTTTTCAAAGAAAAGGACATTCGTTTTAACGCCGCCTGCATAAAAAATACCGGTTGGAAGTCTGAGAATCGTATGTAGATTAAAATCTTTTAAGAGCTTTTCACGCACCTTTGCAGTAGCATTGCCGTCAGTCAGCACATTATCAGGCAAAACAACCGCCACTCTGCCTCCTGTTTTTACAATGGACATAATATGCTGCAAGAAATTGACCTGGTTATCGGATGTTTTAATAAACTCCGGCCTGTTTGCCGCAACTTCAACACTTCCCTGCGGTCTTGTGCCAAAAGGAGGATTTGCAAGGATGACATCATACATTTTATCCGAAGTATCCAGCAACGAGTCCTGACAAACGATAGGGCTTTTTTTGGTGCCGATATCGTGTAAATAAAGATTCATAGAAGCAAGCGTAACAACAAGCGGTGTGTTGTCCGCACCGAATAAAGTGTTATTTTTTAAAAAGTTCTGCTTGGCAATCTCTTTGCTCTGCGATTTCATATGTTCATAAGCGGCAAGAAGAAATCCGCCTGTTCCGCAAGCCGGATCGGCAACAGTTTCTCCAATTTTAGGATCGATTACATCTACCATTGCCTTAATCAAAGCACGAGGAGTAAAATATTGACCGGCGCCGCTCTTTTTATCCTGCCCGTTCTTTTCAAGGATGGATTCGTAAATAGCTCCCTTGAAATCTCCTTCCATCATATACCAGTTTTCACTTGCCACCATTTGGATAACTTTTGCGAGATGAACCGGACTGTCAATTTTGTTGGAAGCTTTAGTAAATATTGTGCCGATCAAACCTGTATCATCTGCAAGCTCTTTGAGGATTTCTTCATATTTTTCAACCAAATCAGATCCATTCAGGTCAACAAGGTCTTTCCATTTGCACCCTTCAGGCAAAGAACTGCCGAGACCGAGTTCCTCTTTTTCGTCATCCATTTTAAGAAAGAGAATATAGGTAAGCTGAGTGATATAATCAGTAAATCCTACGCCCGCTGCTGCAAGCACATTCGCAATATCCCATACCTTTTTAAGTAATGTTGCTTCGCTTTTTGTTTGTGTATTTGCCATAATATTAAGCCGCCTTTAAAATAAATTTTGATAGTTCGATCATCTCGCTCGTCAACACCGAGGCACCGAAACTTGTAATCGCTTTTCGCCAGAGATCTGTATCAACGGCGTTGAGTTCCACTGTGTCAATATAACCGTCGTTTATGATGTAATCTGCAATCTGCCTCATAATTTCCTGTTGATCGGGAGTAAGGCTGCGCTGGTTTTGTCCGCAGTAGAGAGTAAATCTTTGTGAATAGCCTTTGAGCAAGCTCCTGAGATTGCTGCTTTTCCTGTAAGCAAAGCGAACAAGTTGAATCAGATGGGTAAGCGCATTCATATTCTGCTTCTTATCCAATTCTTCCACATTCCCGTTCATATCCAGCAATTTATAATTGCTCCATATAGTATACGGTTTAAACAAGCGATTTTCTGAAAGCAGCTTGTCCTGCAATTCTACAAGCATGGAATGTGTAATAACGGTATCTTCTGAATTGTATATGATGCGTAAAGCTTCGATTTTATCAGCATTTTCGCTCAAATATTTTTCGAAAGATTCTATGAAAGTTCTTGCTGTTTCTTTTGAAAATCCTTGATATATGATTTTATCTTTATCCGGTGCAACTGCAAAATATCCCCTGTGCATTTCAAGAAGCTTTTTTCTTGCCTCAACATTTGCAATCAGGCAATGAATCAAACTTTTCCTTTCTGCATTGGGTGCAGAAATGCTAATATATTCGGGGAGACTTCCGCTTGACAGCGCTTTGTTTATAGCGTTCGCCAATGTCTTCGGCGCAAAGCCAAAATCCGAAATAAAGATATTTAAATGCCTGCCAAACAAAGGATTATCCTCATATCGATTGTTAATTGTTGCACAGTAATCTCTTAGCAATGCAAGATTGTCATCATTTACTTCTCCGTGTGCAAGATGCTCGAGCAACTGATCAAGCTTAAGAGTTTTATTCCCACCGGTGCCACTTGCCGTACCTGTAGGTTTTGGTATAGATTTGTCGTGTTCAGTGACGCCGACGGCATCTACGATATAAAAACACTCCTTCGTTGTAGCGTTAGGTGTAACTTCTTTTAATTTATCATCATTGATAACACGGCAGCCTCTGCCTTTCATCTGCGTATACAGCACCTCTGATTGTACATCATTCATAAAGAACACAACTTCCAAAGGCTTTACATCGGTTCCGGTTGCTACAAGAGTAACTGTTACCGCAATGCGAAAATCCTTTTCGGTTCTTAAATCACGAATAAGGGCGTTCGAATCACCGGCAGAATAGGTGATTTTCTGCACAAATTTTTCGGGTACTTTGCCGTCTTCAAATTTTTCCTTAAACACTTCCTTAACCACATTTACGATTTGTGTTGCATGGTTATCATCTTTTGCAAAAATAAGTGTTTTGGGAATATATTTCCAGTTTTCTTCTCTGTCAGGGTACAGATCGGTATATATAGAGCTCATATATGCGGCGACAACTTCTTTAATTTGACTTGGATTGATAACAGAACGGTTTAACTGTTTTGTGTTGTAATCCACTCTTTCTTCAGCCACATAAGATGGCAGTTCAACACCGTCTTTCGATATATCTTTAACAATATCCCCGGCATGAATAGTACCGCCGTGTTCCGTAACATTAGTTTTTATTCTGTAAACCCTTGCAGGAACATTGACGCCGTCAACAACAGAGTCGTCATAAGTGTATTCTTCGATTCTATTTTTGTTAAAGAAGGCTTCTGCTTCAGGTGTCGGTGTAGCGGTTAATCCCAAAATTCTCGCATCTTTAAAGTAGTTAAGTACAGACTGCCACTTACCGTAAATTGAACGATGGCACTCATCAATAATAATAAATTGAAAATGATCGGGCGGTAGCTTTAAATCATTGCCTAATTCAATTTCAGGTTCCTTTTTATCATCATCGGAAAAACTGAACAGGTTTTCATCTTCTTTATCTTCGTTTTCTTCCGAAATAGATTGCCCTGTCAACACTGCAAAGAGTTTTTGAATGGTAGAAATAACAATATCCCCATTAACATCATCAACTTTTTTCAAACGATTGATTTGGTATAATGAACTCATAGGCCGCTGTTTTTCAGTACGGTCAAAGAGACTAAATTCTGTTTCCGTCTGCCTTGCAAGGTTATTTCTGTCAACAAGAAACAACACACGCTTTATAGGGGTGTAATTTAGCAAGCGGTAGGCTGCAAGACAAGCCAAATATGTTTTGCCGGAACCAGTTGCAAGAACAGCAAGTGCTTTTTTCTGGCCGGATTTAAGCGTCTTTTCAAGTGCAACCGCTGCGTCATACTGGCAATCACGCAATCCCTTTTTTTCAATTCTTGGCAACGCACCATATTCAGACTTTTTACCGATGATTTGCAACATTTTTTTAGGAGAATGCATTTCGGTTAACTCAACATAATCTCCATCAGGATCAGCAAGCATATTTTTAAAATATATTTTGTTCCCATTAGCAAGATAAACTAGAGGAATCTGTCCTTCAAACCATAAAGGATACCAGTTTTGTGGATTTTTAGAATAAGCTTCTGCCTGTGCTGCAACAATATCGCCCAAACTGTTTTCTTCTTTTTTTGCTTCAACAACAGCAATGGCCCTATCATCTACAAAAAGCAAATAGTCGCTTTCTTTGTTTCCCTGCATTAAAGCTTCTTTAACGGCCAATGCGTTAGATGGAACATACTCATCACGAGAAACAATATCCCATCCAGCGTTTCTTAATTGCTTGTCTATTTTAACTCTTGCCTTTTCCTCGGGTGTCATAAATTGACCTCCAATATAATTTCGTTTCCGATAACAAAAAATTATCGAAAGTTAGGTGGTAAAAAAATTATTTTGTAAATTCAAGAATATCATCCACGCCGCAATTCAAAGCAACGCAAAGGCGTTCAATGCTTTCCAAGGAAATATACTGATCCCGTTTCAAACGGGTAATAATATTTGCACTGACTCCGGCTTTTTGTGCAAGCTGGGCGTTTGTAATTTTCCGATCAATCAACAAGTGAAAAAGCTTATCATATTTAACAGCCACCAACTTCACCTCCGACAAATAATCCAAAAATATCATATCACAAAATCGTGAATATTTCAACAAGAATTGCTGATTTTTTTACGCTCGTAAATGCCCGCCTATGTTGGCGGGCAAATTTTTTTGCCATTTTTCGTGAAAACAGGGTGCGATTTGACCTCTCTATTCCAAATAAGTGAAGGGACAAAAATTTTTTGAGATTCAGGGTGTGCATTTGGCTGTTCTCAGTGGGAATAAGTGAAGGGACTTTTTGGGGTGAGCAAAATAAAGCGCCCGCAATCGAAAAAATTTTTTCTCATTTTTTCTGTGAAATAGGGTGTCATTGAGACTTGTAATTCCAAATAAGTGAGAGGGATTTTTACCAGATAAAAAATTTTCAGAAACACCTGATAATTTGGTACTTCCCAGTGGGAACAAGTGAAGGGATAAATTTTCTCAAAAAGTTTTTTGGAGAAGCCTCAAAATGGGTGTGCATTTCGGCACCCTTTGTCCAAATGAGTGAGGAGGTTTTTCATTCGGAAATATTTTCCTGTTTAGGGTTGTCATTTGTCTTCTCCCAGTGGGAATAAGTGAAAGACCTTTTCATTGTACCTTGAAAACTGAATAACGATCCGAATGGGATATGACTTTGCCACGACCTCGCAAGAGTAAGCGAAGCGACGCTGCGGTGAGACTCCGGGGCAGGAATGGCATTCGGAGAAAACAGCAGGCTCTGTAAATCAATGGATCATCAAATCGTGAGGAGGTGAAAAACATGGTCATAAAAATCACGCCAAAGCAGTCAAAGCGGATCAACGCTCTTGTCAGAAAGCTCTGCTGCAACTATGTAGACGGCAATTGCCTCCTGCTGGACGACGGCGAGGAGTACGCTTGCGTGCAGTGCATCAGCCGGTACGGGATCTACTGCAACTATTTCAAAAACGCAGTCCTTCCGGCAGACAGGGAGCTGTTTGCCGAGATCATGCAACCGGCAAGCAAAAAACAATGCCAAATCTGCAAGTCGTATTTCGTTCCAAGGGCAAAGAACCAGCGCTACTGTCCAAACTGTGCCGCCGTCCAAAAGCAGAAGAAAGCCGCCGAGCGCCAGCGCAGGAAACGGGCAGTGCAGTCTCAAGCGGGTTTCAGGGTGCAGCCCTGACGAGAGATACTGTTTTGCGACGGTAGGAGTACAAACAGTCTGCTCGCTCCGTTAGGGCAGATGTTTAAGAAAGAAATATTCTGCTGCTTGGAATGGATGAAAACAGAGTGTCTATGTCACGCTTTTGGAAGCCGCAAAGCCGCAGAAATCAAGGCTTTTCTCAAGCGAAAACGCCATAAGGAATACCGTAATACCCGAACATACAAAATCACGGTTTAAAACCGTGACAGAAAGAAGGTGATGATCTGAATCCATACTTTAAACTATCCGAAGCGGAAAACTATGTCTTTTACAAAGTCCCCAAGGCTTTGTTCACAGAGGAAAAATACAAGCCGGTTTCCACCGACGCCAAAATGCTCTACGGTCTGCTTCTCGACCGGATGCACCTTTCCGCCAAAAACGGCTGGACGGACAAGCGTGGGCGCATCTACCAGTTCTTTACCGTCAAAGAGGCGCAGGAAAAGCTGCGCTTCGGGCACGAAAAGATATGCAGATTGTTCTCGGAATTAGAGCAGGCAGACCTAATCCTTCGCAAACGGCAGGGACAGGGAAAGCCGAGCATTATTTACTTAAAAAAGTTCTGAATTCTGGTTTTCGGATTTCTAAAGTTCCGAAGATCAGAAGCTATTAAGACTAAGAGAGTAAGACTACTTACTACCCGAAAAAGAAAGATTACTGGAGGTTTTATGAAATGAAAGAAAAAGAAACGATTGAATATCTGGATTTAAAACATCTGGTTCCCTTTTGGAATCACCCGTTCAAGCTAAGAGACGGAGAGGAAAAGGAACAGCTTTTACAGAGCATCAAAACGCAGGGTGCCATCGAGCCGCTGATCGTCCGTCCTCTTTCGGAAAGTGAATACGAGGTCATATCAGGACACAGAAGAATGGAGATTTACAAAGAACTCGGTATGGAAAAGATACCTGTTATCGTCCGCAATCTGAACGATGAGCAGGCAGTTTCCGTGATGGTGGACGCAAATCTGCACAGAGAAAACATTCTGCCCAGCGAGCGTGCCTTTGCCTACAAAATGAAATGGGAGGCAATCCGGAAACAAGGCCAGCGTACCGATTTAACTTTGTCGCAACCTGCGACAAAGTATCGAAGTGATGAAAGAATCGCAAATGAATTCGGTATTGGCAAGGACACTCTGCACCGGTATATCCGTCTGACTTACTTAATTTCCGACCTGCTTGAGATGGTGGACGAGGGCAGGATCGCCCTCACGCCTGCGGTGGAATTGTCGTACTTAACCATTGAAGAACAGCATCTGCTCCTGAACGAAATTGAATATGCGGATGCTACGCCGTCCCTTTCACAGGCGCAGAGGCTCCGTGGCTTTTCCCGCCAGGGCAGGCTCAATTCTGATGTTATCTTTGCCGTGATGAGTGAGGAAAAAGCCAACCAGAAAGAGCAGATCCGCTTTCCAAAGGAGGAGATACAGAAGTATTTTCCCAAAAGCTATACGGGCAAGGATATGCAGAATACCATTCTGAAACTGCTGGAAAAGTGGCAGCGACAGAGAGAACGAAACGCAAGGGAGGAACGGTAAATGGAGGATAAAATAATTCCTTTGGGAAGTTTCGTTCCCTACTTTTATTCGCCGGATAACGATTCCTTTTCCATGCAGATCGGCGGCACGGTTTATGAGGTGACTACCCATTTTGATACAGACGGCAGAGAAACCGTCCTAAAACAGTTCCGGGACTTGCTTCTGGAACTGCAAAATATTTAACCCTGCACATTCGACAATGCGGGCACTGCACGGTATACTGGCATTACCCTGCAATGCCCGGTTGTCAGAAAGGAGACTGAAGAATTAATGACAACGCAAAACAAAAACGGGCAGGAAAAAGAAAAGATCACCGCCCTTTACTGCCGTTTGTCGGTGGACGATGACAAAAAGGATATGGAGTCGAACTCCATTACCAATCAAAAACAGATTTTACTGGACTACGCTAAAAAGCATGGGTATCTGCACCCGGTTTTCTTTGTAGACGACGGCATTTCCGGGACGACTTTTCAAAGGCCGGATTTTCAGCGGATGCAGAGAATGGCGGAAAACGGAGAGGTCGGGACGATTATAGTAAAAGATGTTTCCCGTTTTGGACGAGAGCAAGTCGAGATGGGCAGGCTGACGCAGGTGGTCTATCCGTCCCTCGGTATTACCTTTATCGCCATACAGGAAAACATCAATTCCACAACCGGCGAAGGAATGGAAATGCTGCCATTTTACAGTATTTTCAACGAGTGGTATGCGGCGCAAACCAGCAAGAAAATCCGTGCGGTCAATGAGCTGAAAGCCTCTCAGGGTAAGCGGGTCGCCTCTGCTGTCGCCTATGGATACAAAAAGATTGAAGGCGACAAAGAGCAGTGGTATATCGACGAGCCTGCGGCACAAATCGTCCGAAAGATATTCTCCCTCTGCCTTGCCGGAAAAGGCCCGACGCAGATCGCACGGCAGTTGGAAAAAGAAAAGGTTTTGACGCCAACAGCATATTTTCACTCGATTGGCAGAAAGACGAGTAACCCAATGCCTGTCAATGTTTATGGCTGGTGTGAAAGCACAGTAGAGCGTATTTTGGAAAACCAGCAGTACACAGGCTGTACGGTGAACGGGAAATCCACGACGGTTAGCTACAAGGTGCATAAGGTAATTGAGAATCCGAAAGAGGAATACCAGATTATTCCCAACACGCAGGAAGCGATCATTGACGAGAATGTATGGCTGAGGGTGCAGGAACTCAGGAAGAATAAGCGCAGACCGACAAAGACAAATCGGAAAAGTCTGTTTTCTGGGTTGGTATTCTGTGCCGACTGCAAATCAAAGCTGCACTTTTGCGCCGCCAAATCGCTCAAGCGCAATCAGGAATTCTTCCGTTGCGCCAACTACAAGGACGGCAGAGGAAGCTGTACTATCCATTTCATTCGGGATGTTGTTCTGGAGATGATTGTGAAGGAAGCGGTTGCGGGTTTGGCTGACTTTGTGCGCTGCTATGAGTCGGTATTCCTCTATATGCAGAAGCAGAAATGCGGGGAATTCCAGAAAAAACGGCAGCAGGAATTGAAGCTTTCCATGGAAAGCAGCAGAAAACGGATCGCCGATCTGGACAAGCTGTTCAATCGGATTTACGAAGACAATGTGATCGGGAAACTGTCAGATGAACGCTATGCGAGAATAGCGGCGGAGTATGAATCCGAACAGAAAGAGCTGCTGGACAAGGTCAGGGAGGAAGAAAAGCAGCTATCCGAAATGGAGCAGAAATCGGTGGATATGCGCCTGCTTTTACAGGGGCTGCGGGAATTTACCGACATGAAGGAGCTGACGCCGACGATCGTCAACAAACTGATCCGGCGCATTGAGGTACACAATCCGGAGAAAAAGCACGCCCGAAAATCGGTGAAGGTCGACATCTATTTCACAGCGGTGGGACTGGTTAGTCTACCGGACGAGCAGGAGATCCGGAGAATGATGAAACAGATACGAAGCACCTCACAGCTGCCAAAACAGCTGACCGCATAAAAAGAAAACGGTGTAACCCGCAAAAAATCGGGTTACACCATATTCTCTACATTTTACTGCCTTATCAGCACCGGGCATTTCTTCCGTTCTTTTTCTTTCTGTGAAAGAAAAAGAACCAAAAAGAAAGCTCAGGAATCTGCTCCGGCAATACCGCTGCGCTCGCCCGTCAGCGGGGCTGACGTTACCCGCAAAATATATTTTGCGGGGCTTTTCTTTCAGAAAAGCCCCGCAGGGAAAAACAGGAAACAACTGATGGGAGAGGGCTGCCCGCTGGCTTGCGCTCATCCCCCTCCCCGATAAGGTTTCTTTTCTTTGGTTCTTTCTTTTCTTTTCCCGAAAGAAAAGAAAGAACAGAACATCCCGTTTCTTTTCCCGAAAGAAAAGAAAGAACAGAAAACAGGAAAACAAGCCGGCTCAGAGCGGCTGTTTGGCGGGGAGGCCGGCGCGGCGGGGGAAGCGGGCGGGGGTTTCGGCCAGTTTTTTTGCGACGACGAGCGCGC
>ERZ809224.1811-NODE-1811-length-14616-cov-34.196758_pt1 | contig 14616 bp, 9 predicted proteins | sample MGYA00520513_ERZ809224 | MGnify/ENA primary metagenome ERZ809224 (study PRJEB31576, sample SAMEA3212658) | Homo sapiens | biome: human-gut; feature: human gut; material: fecal | place: Sweden | collected 2012 ...
GGGTCACGGCGGTGTCGCCGCACCGGACTTCGCCCAGGCGGTAGCTGCCGGCCTCTTTGCGGGCGGCGTTATGGTAGCGCACCGTCAGCGGGCGGCCCGCAAAAGTCAGCCGTAGTTCGGCGGTGCCGGTTTCATCAAACTGTTCGGCGGTGAGCTGGGGGGCCAGCAGCAGGTCCCCGGCCTCGCCCCGGACGCCGAAGGCCTGGGTGATCATCGTCAGCATGAACCAGCTGGCCGCGCCGGTGAGGTAGTGGTAGACCCCCCGCCCGTCGGTGGAGAAGTATTCGGGAATGCCGGGGTAGATGCGGCTGGTCTCAAAGTGCAGGGCGGCGTCGGCCAGGGTTTTCAGGGCCTTCCAGCCCTCCCTGGCAAAGCCCCGGCGGTAGAGGGCGTTGGCGTACATCACCGTCATGTGGGAGAAGACAGCCCCGTTCTCCTTCTCGCCGTAGGCAAAGCCGAACATCCGGCCCAGGTTGAATTTCAGTTCGCCGAAATCGGTGTTCAGCCGGTAGCCGCCGATCTCGGGGCGGTAGAGGTAGTGGTCGGCGCTGCGCACGATGCGGCGCACCTGTTCCTCGTCGGCCACCCCGCCCATGACGGCAAAGACCTGCCCGGTGAGCATCATCCGCACACCGGCGGGGAAGAACCCTTCCACCCGCTGGCCGTCGTTGTCGTAGTAGCTGTTGAACCAGCCCTCCTCGCCGCCGTCGATCCATTCCTGGCGGCGCAGATGGCCGGTGAGCCAGTCCGCCCGCTTTTCCAGGTCGTCGGCCAGGTCGGTCAGGGGCACCCGCACGGTGCGGCCGCTCAGGGTGTGGCGGCAGCGCTCCAGGTACTGTTCCAGCAGTGCCCGCTTGCCTTCCCGGTCGTCGTAGTCCTGGCCGGGGCGCAGCAGCACCGTCAGTTCCTCCATCAGTTCCGCTTTGCCGCCGGGGCTGCGCCCGTCCAGCTGGCGGAGCAGGGCCGCCAGCGTCCGCAGATTGCCCGCGTAGGCACAGGTGAAGGCCACGCTCTCGCCGCGGTCGGCGGCCATATCCAGGGCGTCGTTCCAGTCGGCCCCCCGCAGGCGGTAGAGGTTGTGCTCGCCCACGTCGTAGAAGGCGGTGAGCTGCTGCAGCAGCAGATGTTCCAGCAGGGTACCGCGGTAGACCTCCCCGGCTTCGGTGCGCTGCCAGCTGCCCTGTTCGGGGGCCCAGGCCTCGTCGATGCCGTTGCCCCGCATCGCCTGGGGGTCCTTGAAGTAGGGGGCCTTGCGGTCCAGCAGGGCCAGGTCGCCGGTCTGGTCCAGATAGAGCTGGGTGGTCATCTGGGGCCAGAGGGCGTGGTCCATCCAGACCCGGGCAATGCCGTTGCGGTCGGCGATGAAGTTGCCGTCCCCGGCGCCGATGATGGTGGCGTTGGTGCCGTCCACCCGCACGCCGCCGAAGTTGGCCTCGATCATCCGGCCCACCGGACCGGGTTCCATGAGCAGCAGGGAAAGGCAGTCCTGCCACAGGTCCCGCCAGCCCCGGCCGCCCCGGCCGTAGTCGTGGTGGGGCAGGAAGGAGCAGCCGAAGAGCCGCCGCAGGTAGGGCTGGAAGCAGACCCACTTCATCAGCCGGTCCCCGTCGGCGTCGCCGGTGGCAAAGGTCACGTTGACCTTCTCCTTCCAGTAGCGGCGGGTCTCGGCCAGGGCGGCGTCCACCTTGGCGGCGGTGTCATACCGGACAAAGAGACGGTCGATGGCCTCGTCGCTCTCCTCCACCCCCAGCAGCAGGATGTACCGGGCCGAGGCACCGGGGGCCAGGGTCAGGGGAGCAAAGCGGAAGGCGCCCATGGCCTCCCGTCCGGCGCGGCAGGCTCCCGCCGGCACGCCGGGGTAGTTTTCCAGCACCGCCCGGGGATGGGTGAAGCTGCCCCCCTCCCCGATGAACTCCTCCACCGTGGGGTAGAAGGCTGCCGGGGCCTGGCCGTCGGCGCCGTAGCCCAGCAGATAGTAGACTTTTTGGTTGGGCCGGTGGCCCCGCTCGTCAAAGGACATGGTGGGGCAGACCCGCACCCCGTGGGCGGTGGTGCGGATGCGGTGGAGCATGGAAGTCACGTTGCGGTGATCCCGCAGGTTGTCGGCGCTGCGGCCGTAGAGGGGCACCGCCCCGTAGGGGGTGAAGGTGAGGGTGCTGTCGGCGATGTTTTCCACCGTGACGCAGAGCACTTCCACATTGTCCCTCACCGGCACAAAGCTGGTCAGGGTGGCATGCACCCCCGCCGGTTTCAGTGTGCGTTCCAGAGTGTGCCACATAAAGCCCGCCGTCAGGCGGCTGTCGTCCTGGGCGGGGGTGAACTTCACCGCCTGCTGGGCGGCCGAGGCGCCGGTCAGCGAAAAGGCGGTGCCGTCCGCCCCCACCAGCCAGAAATTCCGGGTGGAGCGGTTGTTGTGCAGGTTTTCCACGCTTACCGGTTCCAGCAGAAAGGTCTCCTGGTCCAGCTTGGCGTCGCCGCCCAGGTCCGGCGAAACGCAGCTCTTCAGCCCGACTTCGGAAGCCAGCGGGAAATACAGCTGGCTGATCTCTTCGGGGCGGTCCAGTGTGAAGCTGCCGTCCGCATCGATAAAATGGGGATGCTGCATGGTATTCCTCCTTGTTGCGTTTTTGCGTCCGGTAAGGCCGGACAAGCTGCCGCGGGTCTGTCTTTGGTACCATCATAGCGAAATTTCCCGAACCGAAAAACAACAAAGCATGCAAAAATGTCAGATTCATGACATTGTGCAAAAAAACCTGTTTTTGCGGCGGCTTTATGAAAAAAACTTGACAAAAAGCACAAGAAAGTACGAGAAAACGGCGCAGGAAAGAAAATGTTCCTTTTGTGCAGCCGCTGACTTGACCACCATCTGACCACTCCTTCTTCCCAGCTGGTCCCGTGTGCCGTTTGTACGTCCCAACATTCTTTCACAACCACCACAACCAGCGCCGGAAGTTGTGCACACTGCACAATTTCCGGCGCTGTATCATCGTATTTTCCCGTCCTTCACAGTTCTCCGACTCCAAAGGCCAGAGGTTCGAATCCCCCCGGCCGCACCAAGAGCAGTGCTTTTTTGGGCACTGCTCTTTTTATTTTGTATGAAATTGTGCAGGATACTGCAAAGGGGGGATTCGAACAGCCTGTGCCCGCCGTCAGCGTCCCGGCGGGTAAAAACAGTCCTGCGGACTGTTTTTAAGGCGCGGCTCGACGAATCCCCCCGGCCGCACCATGGCGAGTGTTCTTATAGCATTTGAAACGCTGTAAGAACACTCGTCTTTTTTATTGATTTCATCCGGCGATGGTGGATGGGGCGTAGTTGACGACTACGCCCTTTCCTGTGTTTACGGACACCTCCGGGGCGGGCAGCGGGATGAGGTCGGGGATCTCGATGGCGCCCACGCAGTTGTAGTGGATACGAAGCCGCTGCTCCCACACCCCGTCTACCTTCTCGGCGTTGAATACTTCAATCTTCTCGATGAGTTCGTTGAGCATCCGGGGCGTCAGCTTGCGGGCGCGGGTGTACTTGCGGACCAGAGCGATGAACATATCCGTGGTCATAACCTGGCTGCTCTGCTTGTCAATCTCAGCGCGGAGCGCCTTGATCTTCTCCGCCAGTTCCTTCTGCTCCTCCTCATACCGCCTCGACATTCTGGCGAAACGGTCATCGGAGAGCTTGCCAGAGACATTGTCCTCGTAGATCCGCTCAAACAGGCCGTCCAGCTCCTCGTCGCGGGCTTGCAGAGCTTTCAGCTCCTTCTCCTTCAGCTTGCGGTCCGTTGCCTCTACCTGCTGGGAGTGTCCAATCACGGCCTTTACAAACTCGTCCTCGAATTGACTGGCAAACTTGGTCAGCCGCCGGATCTCACCTAACACCACCTGCTCCAGAAAATCCACACGGACATATCTTCGCCCAATGCTCGTAGCCTTTGCCCTTGCCCTCGGCCATCTTCTGCTCGATGTCCACAAGGCGCTGTACACCGTCCTGTCTCGGGGCAGATTGAGGGGCTTTTACGGGCTGTATGCCGGTTTTCCCATGCCGTGGGTATTCGGGTATGGCTGTGGCCTTTTCTGCGGCTCTGGCGGCGTTCTGCTCCAAAACGGCAAGGACAGCGGCGCGGTCAAAATCGTCGCCCAGCTTGCGGGCGGTAATGGGCTTTGTCCTGTCCGGCGTGAGATAGGATATCCTGATCCTGGCCCAACGATAAACAGAAAGAGAGACTGCGTATGCGACCCATCAAACTGGCCTACGCCCCTACCCGGCGCAGCATCTTTTCGGCGCCCGACGCCGTAAAATACCGCAACCTTACCGCCCAGCGCCTGCGGGAGCTGGGGGTGGACTTTGTGGACATTGACGATATCAACGAGGAGGGCCTGCTGTACAGCGAGGAGGACCGGCTGAAAATGCTGGCAAAATTCCGCGCCGCCGGTGTGGACGGCCTGCTGCTGGCCCACTGCAACTTCGGCACCGAGTACCTCTGCGCCCGGCTGGCCAAGGACCTGGGGGTGCCGGTTTTGCTGTGGGGCCCCCTGGACGAGCGCCCCGAACCGGACGGCACCCGCCTGCGGGATACCCAGTGCGGCCTGTTTGCCACCGGCAAGGTGCTGCGGCGGTTCGGCGTGCCCTTTACCTACCTGACCAACTGCCGCCTCACCGACCCGGTCTTTGCCCGGGGCATCAAAGATTTTCTGGCGGTGTGCAACGTGGTGCGTACCTTTAAGAAGATCCGCATTTTGCAGATCGGCCCCCGGCCCTTTGATTTCTGGTCCACCATGTGCAACGAAGGGGAACTGCTGGAGCGGTTCGGCGTGGAATTGGCCCCGGTGCCGCTGCCCGAACTGACCGCCGAGGTGAAAAAGGCTATTGCCGACGGCACCGAGGTGGAAGAAACCATGGCCTACTGCCGGGAAAAGATGGAAGTGGAAGTCACCGACGACCAGCTGCGCAACATTGCGGGGCTGGCGGTGGCCATGCGGCGGCTCATCGCCAAATACCACTGCCAGGCGGGAGCCATCCAGTGCTGGAACGCCCTGCAGGGGGAACTGGGCATCATGCCCTGCGCCGCCAACGCTCTGCTCAATGACGAGGGCATCCCCATCGTCTGCGAAACCGACATCCACGGCGCCATCACGGCGCTGCTGGTGGAAGCCGCTGCCAACGACGGCACCCGGGGCTTCTTTGCGGACTGGACCATCCGCCACCCCGACGAACCCAACGGCGAACTGCTGCAGCACTGCGGCCCCTGGCCGCTGTCGGTGGCAGGGTGCCGCCCCCGCATCACCTACCCGCTGGCCTTCGACTGCCCCGGCGCCCTCACCGCCGAGGCCAAGCACGGCCAGGTGACCCTGGCCCGCTTTGACGGCGACAACGGCCGCTACAGCCTGCTGCTGGGCAACGCCGAAGGTGTGGACGGCCCCAAGGGCATGGGCACCTACCTGTGGGTCAAGGTGGCCAACATCAAACGGCTGGAAGCCAAACTGGTGGAAGGCCCCTACATTCACCACTGCGTGGGCATCCACAAGGATGTGGTGCCCGTATTGTACGAGGCCTGCAAGTACATCGGTGTGCAGCCCGACCTGTATGACCCCGTGGAGGAACAGATCAAAGCCTATTGGAGAGGGGAAACAGAATGACAACGCAAGAACTGGAATCGCTCAGCTGGAAACTCCGCGCCGATGTCGCCGACATCATCATGGCCGGCGGCGGGGGCCACATCGGCGGCGATATGAGCGTGCTCAACGCCCTGCTGGTGCTCTACAAAAACCATCTGCACATCACGCCGGCCACGGTGGATGACCCCGACCGGGACCGCTTTGTGCTCAGCAAAGGCCACGCTATGGAAAGCTACTACGCCGTGCTGGCGGACTGCGGCTTTCTGGACCTGGAGGATGTCAAGGCCCGGTTCTCCAAGTTCGGCTCGCCCTACATCGGCCACCCCAACAACAAGCTGCCGGGCATCGAGATGAACTCCGGCTCCCTGGGCCACGGCCTGCCGGTCTGTGTGGGCATGGCGCTGGCGGGCCGTATGGACGGCCGCAGCTACCGGGTCTACACCATCATGGGGGACGGCGAACTGGCCGAAGGTTCCGTCTGGGAAGGGGCCATGGCCGCCGCCAACTACGGGCTGGACAACCTCTGCGCCGTGGTGGACCGCAACCGGCTGCAGATCTCCGGCAATACCGAGGACGTGATGAAGCAGGACAGCCAGGAACAGCGCTGGGCGGCTTTCGGCTGGAACGTCATCAGCGTGGACGGCAACAGCATCGAAGCGCTGGACGCCGCTTTCACCGCCGCCAAACACCACAAGGGAAAACCTACCGTCATCATTGCCAACACCACCAAGGGCTACGGCTCCGCGCTGATGGAAAACAAGGCCGACTGGCACCATCACCTGCCCAACGCTCAGGAATACCAGCAGATCATCCGGGATTTTGCCCGGCGAAAGGAGGCTGTCTGCCATGGCTAATACCATTCCCAACCGCCAGGCCATCTGCGATACCCTGCTGGCCCGCGCCGCTCAGGATAAGGACATCGTGGTTCTTTGCAGCGACTCCCGGGGTTCTGCCTCCTTAAGCCGCTTTGCCGATACCTTCCCCGACCAGTTTGTGGAGGTGGGCATTGCCGAGCAGGACCTGGTTTCCATCGCGGCGGGGCTGGCCCGCTGCGGCAAAAAGGCCTTTGCGGCGTCGCCCGCCTGCTTCCTGTCCACCCGCAGCTACGAACAGGCCAAGGTGGACTGCGCCTACTCCAACACCAACGTTACCCTCATCGGCATTTCGGGGGGCGTCAGCTACGGCGCTTTGGGCATGAGCCACCACAGCGCCCAGGATATCGCCGCCATGTCGGCACTGCCCAACATGCGGGTCTACCTGCCCAGCGACCGGTTCCAGACCGCCAAGCTGGTGGAAGCCCTGCTCGGGGACGAAAAGCCCGCCTACCTGCGGGTGGGCCGCAACGCGGTGGAGGACGTTTACACCGAGGACGCCTGCCCCTTTGCCATGGATAAAGCCACCTGGCTGCGGGAAGGGGAGGATGTGGCCATCATTGCCTGCGGCGAGATGGTGCGTCCCGCCTTGGACGCCGCCGAAGCCCTGGCGGCGGAGGGCATCACCACCACCGTGCTGGATATGTACTGCGTAAAACCGCTGGATAAAGAAGCGGTGCTGCGCGCCGCCCTGGAAAAAGCCGGGGTGGACCCGGCGGACCTGGCGGCGGTGGGCATCTCCAACCAGCGGGAAACGGTGCTGGCCTGGGATAAAACCACCGGCCAACCGCTACCTGATGCAGCGCCAGAGCGACCTGGCCTGCCTGCCCCTGGCGGTGCCTGCGGTGCAGGAACTTTCGGCTCTGGGGGCGGGGCGTGCGGCGGCCCAGGGAGCGGGACTCTGCGCCTGCAAGGATTTCGGCCGCCCGGCCTATACCCGCTACCAGCCCCGCATGGAAGAAGCAGAACGCCGCACATTGTATGCGGGGTGGCTTGACGCTGTCCGGCGAACGTTGTATCATGAAGATACCATCAAAACCGGAAAGGACTGATTGCTATGAATTCGACTGAATTGCAAAAGATCGACGCCTACTGGCGGGCATCCAACTATCTGGCAGCAGGCCAGCTCTATCTGTTGGACAATCCGCTGCTGCGCCGTCCCCTGACCCGTGATGACGTAAAAAAGAAGATCGTGGGCCACTGGGGCACCGTGCCCGGTCAGAACTTTGTGTATGTGCACCTGAACCGTGTCATCAAAAAGTACGACCAGGATATGATCCTCATCTCCGGCCCGGGCCACGGCGGCAACTTCTTTGTGGCCAACGCCTACCTGGACGGCACCTACAGCGAGGTCTACCCCAATATCAGCCGGGACGAGGAAGGCATGAAACGCCTGTTCAAGCAGTTCAGCTTCCCCGGCGGCATCTCCAGCCATGTGGCGCCCGAAACCCCCGGTTCCATCAACGAGGGCGGCGAGCTGGGCTACTCCATCGCCCATGCCTTCGGCGCCGTCTTTGACAACCCCGACCTCATCTGCGCGGTGACGGTGGGTGATGGCGAAGCCGAGACCGGCCCCCTGGCCACCAGCTGGCAGTCCAACAAGTTCCTGAACCCCAAAGGCGACGGCGCCGTGCTGCCCATCCTGCACCTGAACGGGTACAAGATCTCCAACCCCACGGTGTTCGGCCGCATGACCCACGAGGAGATGGAACATTTCTTCCTGGGCTGCTCCTGGAAGCCCTACTTTGTAGAGGGCGACGACCCCATGACCATGCACGCCAAGATGGCCGAAACCCTGGATACCGTCATCGAGGAGATCCACGACATCCAGCGCCGCGCCCGCGCCGGGGAAGAAATGGGGCATATCCAGTGGCCCATGATCGTGCTGCGCACCCCCAAGGGCTGGACCGGCCCCAAAGTGGTGGACGGCAAACCCATCGAGGGCACCTTCCGCGCCCATCAGGTGCCCATCGACATTACGGTAGGCACCCCCAACCAGGAAGAACACCTGAAGCAGATCGAGGAATGGCTGCGCAGCTACCATCCCGAGGAACTGTTTGACGAAAACGGCACCCTGATCCCCGAACTGCAGGAACTGGCCCCCAAGGGCGACCGCCGCATTGCCGCCAACCCCCACGCCAACGGCGGCAAGCTGCTGCGGGATCTGCGCACGCCCGATTTCAAGGACTACGCCATCGACCTGCCCGCCCCCGGCAGCGTGGAAAAGCAGGATATGATCGAACTGGGCGGCTACATCCGCGACCTGTTCAAGCTCAATGACGACGCCAAGAACTTCCGCATCTTCGGACCGGACGAGACCATGTCCAACCGTCTGTACAAGTGCTTCGAGGCCACCAACCGCGACTGGAACTCCACCACCGTGGAAGGGGACGAGTTCCTGGCTCAGGACGGCCGCATCATGGACTCCATGCTGTCGGAACACCTCTGCGAAGGCTGGCTGGAAGGCTACCTGCTCACCGGCCGCCACGGCTTCTTTGCCAGCTATGAGAGCTTCATCCGGGTGGTGGACTCCATGGTGGCCCAGCACGCCAAGTGGCTCAAGGTCTGCAACCAGCTGCCCTGGCGCCAGAGCATTGCCTCGCTGAACCTGATCCTCTCCTCCAACGTGTGGCAGCAGGACCACAACGGCTTCACCCATCAGGACCCTGGCTTCCTGGATCACATCGCCAACAAAAAGGCCGATGTGGTGCGCCTCTACCTGCCGCCGGATGCCAACTGCCTGCTCTCCTGCTTTGACCACTGCATCCGCAGCCGTGATTATGTGAACGTGCTGGTCACCTCCAAGCATCCCCGGCCCCAGTGGCTCACCATGGAACAGGCGGTCAAGCACTGCACCCAGGGCGTAGGCATCTGGGACTGGGCCTCCAACGACGCGGGCGAGGAACCCGACGTGGTCATGGCCTGCTGCGGCGACACCCCCACCCTGGAGACCCTGGCCGCCGTCACCATCCTGCGCAAGGCCCTGCCGGAACTGAAGATCCGGGTGGTCAACGTGGTGGACCTGATGAAGCTGGAACCGGCCACCAAGCACCCCCACGGCCTGACCGATGCGGACTACGACGCCCTGTTCACCAAGGACAAGCCCATCATCTTTGCCTTCCACGGGTATCCCACCCTCATCCATGAGCTGACCTATGACCGTGCCAACCGCAACCTGAGCGTCCACGGCTACCAGGAGGAAGGCACCATCACCACGCCCTTCGATATGCGCGTGCAGAACGAGATCGACCGCTTCCACCTGGTCAAGGATGCGGTGCAGCATCTGCCCCAGCTGGGCAACCGCGGCGCCTACCTCATCCAGCAGATGAACGACAAACTGGTAGAACACAAGAACTATATCCACGAAGTGGGCCAGGACCTGCCCGAGATCCTGGACTGGAAGTGGGAAAACTGAACCGGAACAACAGCTTGAAGAAAACGGTGCATCCGCGGTTCTGACGGCTGCAGGGTACAGTTTGGCCTGCCTTTTTGCCTGATACACAACGCCCGGTTTTGTGCACTCCGCACAAAACCGGGCGTTGGTTTTTGTTTTCCACTCGTACACCGCTACCCGCCCGCCGCAAAATCCCCTGATTTTTATTTCTATTTAAGTTTCGTGGAGCATGCTATAATGGGAGTATAAAAACAACCCTTTTTTATACGGACAAATATGGTGCAAAGAGGAGCAACCCCCTATGAGACTTTTACTGGCGGAAGATGAAAAGGCGCTGTCCAAGGCGCTGGCGACTATTCTGGAACGGAACAACTATTCCGTGGATGCTGCCTAGCCTTTGTGCACCAGGAACTGAACCTGTTCAACGACTTGACGGTGGCGGAAAACCTCTTTCTCACCCGGGAACCGGTGGGACGGCTAGGCCGCATCGACAAAAAACGGATGCACCGGGAAGCTGCCGCCCTGTTTGCAGGCATGGGGGTCCGGATCGACCCCGCCGAGGAAGTGCGCAACCTGAAAACCAGCCAGAAACAGCTGCTGGAAATCGCCAAGGCCCTGCGGGGCAAGGCAAAGTTCATCATTCTGGATGAGCCCACCACCGCCCTCAACACACAGGAAGTGGACCATCTCTTTGCCATTCTGCGCCGTTTAAAAGAGCAGAACGGCACCTCCTTCCTGTTCATCTCCCACAAAATGCCGGAAGTTTTTGCCTTTGCGGACCGGTACACGGTGCTGAGCGACGGCCGGTTTGTGGCAGAAGGTGCCATTGCCGATACCACGCCCGAAACCATCACCGAGCAGATGGTGGGCCACCCGGCGGGACAGGGGGCGCAGTACATTCCCCGGCCCACCGGGGAACCGGTGTTGGAAGTACGGCACCTTACCGGCCCCGGCTTTGCCGATGTGAGCCTGACCTGGAGCGGCGTCATGAACATCTTCCGTCATTCGGCCGTTATCGGGGCGCTGCTGGGGGCTGTGAACGGGGTGCTGGTGGGCATTGTGGAAATGCCCGCCTTCATCGTGACCCTGGCCACCATGCTCATCTATCGCTCCCTGGCCCAGTACCTCTGCCAGCACCTGCCGAAAGATCTCATCGGGGGCGGGTCCTCGGTGTACAAGATGGATACCGGGCTGGCCGCTTACCAGCCCTTCTACGGCTTCGGCAACGGCAAAATTGCCACCCTGCCCCTGGTGGGGCTGGTGCTGCTGGCCCTTACGGCGGTGTTCGTCTATCTTTCCACCAGCACCAAGTTCGGCAAAAAGGTCTACGCTATCGGCAGCAACCAGAAAGGCGCCCGGCTGGCGGGCATCCATGTGAGTGTAATGAAAACCGTCGTCTTTATCATCTGCGGTTTGCTGGTGGGGCTGGGGGCGTTTCTCTGGATCGCCATGAACGGCAGCGCCGACCCCGCCACCACCGGCAACAGCTACGAGATGTACGCCATTGCCAGCGTGGTGCTGGGCGGCATCAGCATGGCGGGCGGCCGGGGCCGCTGCCTGGGGGTGCTCTTCGGCGCCATGAGCTATACGGTCATCGACAAGATCATCGTGGCCCTCAAGATGGATTCCCTCATCAACGACGCCATCAAGGGCGTTATCCTCATCCTCGTCATCCTCATTCAGGTGGCGGGGCCGCGGCTCAAAGCCAAGTTCGGCCGCCGCTGATCCTGCCAAAAACCTACCCCGGAACCATCGGTTTGCGGGGTGGGGCCGGTGCTGCCGCGGCGCAAAACCGACCCCATATAACACAAAAAGCCGGACCCCTACGGGTCCGGCTTTTTGACTGCGGTTTACAGCGGCTGGCTGCCGAATTCTTGATACAGTTCGGGCAGGATGGCCGCCAGGTTGGTAAATTCCTTGATGTTGTGGGCAAACAGGCCCTTGGGCACCATGTCGGGCACCCGGGCACCTTCCGGCAGGATCTTGCGGTATGCGCCCTCCACCAGGGCGTAGCCGATCCAGAACCGGGACCGGAAGAGGATGCCGTGCTTATACGGCGCCCACACATGGGTCATGGCAGCGGGGCAGCCGCCCTCCCCGATGGCGCAGGCCATACTCTGGCCGTGGGCGGTGTCGGGGGCATCGTAGCCGAAATCGGCGGGGCTCTTGAAGCAGAGCTTCAAAAAATCCGGACCGGGGCCCACATCCTCCATAATATAATGGTTGACGCCCCAGGTTTTCTCCCCCATGGGTACGGCGGGGTCGCACACATAGGCGCAGTTGTCCGCCCGGGCAAAGTAGTGGTCTTCGGGGTCCCAGATCTTATAGCGCAGGTCGGACCCTACGCTGTGCCAGGGGAGCCACCAGTCCATCATTTCGGTGGTGACGCCGGGCATGTAGGTTTCGTTGCACACAAAGGCGGTGCCGTCCCCGGCCACGCCGTAGCCGGTCTGGCAATAGGCCTTGTCCTCGCCTTTCAAAAAGAGGTTGCGCTCCTCGAAAGGCACGGCCCGCACCGGGCTGGGCCCGCCGGCCAGCACCGCCAGCTTTTCCGCCGGTACTTCCGCCAGGGGACGGGTGAAGAATTTGTAATAGGGCAGGGCCATTTCCTCATGGCTTACGCCTACTTTTTTGCTCATTGGGTTTGCTCCTTTCCCGCGGGATGGCGGCTGCGCCAAAAGGCCAGCAGGCGGCCCCGCACAATGTTCAAAAAGACCCCCACGTACCATACGCCCGCCAGCATGGCGGCGCCGATCTGTACCGGCAGGCTGCCCAGGTCTGCAAGGCCCACCGGGGAAAGAATGGTCAGCCCGATGGCCCAGCCGCACAGCCAGGCAGGGCAGAAGATCCACCGGGGAACAACCCCGAGATGATCACTGCCAGGCCGCCCATGACAAAGAGGGTCAAAAACAGTTCCAGGTCAGGGTTCAGGGACAGTTTGGCCATGACCACCAGGGCCAGCCAGGCCCAGAAATCCCCCAGCAAAAACCCGACAGAGATCTTGGGCGCATCGGCGGCTTTGTCGCCGTTCGCGGCGCACAGCCCCGCGCAGATCAGTGCCACGGCGCCGGTGGTCACGCCGATGTAGGGGGCCGCCACCGCCCACAGGGGCGGCAGCAGCGCAATGCAGAAGGCCAGGGTCAGGGTTTCCGGTTTGTTGCGCATCATCGGCCCCCGTTACCGGCAGTCGGCAATGTACTGGGCGATGGCCTCGCCGGCCATGCGGCCGGAGTTGACGGCAAAGCCCATGGAGTTGCCGGGCAGGGTGAAGTTGTAGCTGTCGCCGTAGAGGGTGTTGGCGTCGGAACCGGCGCTGTACAGGCCCTCAATGGGCAGGTGGTCCTTGTTGAGCACCTCGCAGTATTTGTTCACCCGCACGCCGCCCACGGTGCCGTAGGCGCCCAGGTAGTATTTGCCCACCAGATACTTGCCCTTGCCGGTGATGGGGTGCAGGTATTTCTGGGGTTTGTGGTACTGGCTGTCCACGCCGCAGCGGCACATGGCGTTGTAGTCGTCGAGGGTAGCCTGCAGTTTGTCGGCGTCGATGCCCAGTTTTTCGGCCAGTTCGGGGATGGTCTCGGCCTCAAAGTAGGCTTCGTAGCCCTGTTCCACCGCCAGCTTGGCCTGGCCCTCAAAGTTCAGGAAGGCTTCGGCCGGGTGGACGATGTCCACAATGTCGGGGCCGTTGATCTTGTACTGTTTCAGGATGCCCTCATCCATGATGCAGTACCCGTAGTTGCCGGGCTGCAGGGCCAGGGCGTTGCCCGCGTAGGTGGTGTTGCCCAGGTCGCCTTCGTTCATAAAGCGGTCGCCCAGCTGGTTGATCATCAGGTTGGGCTGGCGCAGCACGGCGTCCAGCAGGAACCAGTTCAGGTTGTCGGGCAGCTGGTAGATGGCCTCAATGTTCTGGCCGAACTTCTCGGCACCCACTTCCCACATCATCTTCAGGCCGTCGCCGGTGATGCCGGGAATGCGGAAGGGGAAGTAGTCCTTGCCCATGTGCAGGCCGAACTCTTTTTCGATCATCTCGGGGTTGTTGCCAAAGCCGCCGGTGGCCACCAGCACGGCCTTGCCCCGTACTTCGATGCCGTTGCCGTCCTTGTCCACGGCTACCGCGCCGCAGACCTTGCCGTTCTCCACGATCAGCTTGGTGGCGGGGGTTTCCAGCAGGATGTCACAGCCCAGTTCCTTGGCGCGCTCGGTCAGGACCTTGACCATGGCACCCGCGGCGCGGGGGCCGATGACGCCGTTTTCCGGCTTGACGATGTGCCAGGTGGCTTCGGATTCCTTGAAGTAGCGGAAGGCACCCGCAAACTCCACGCCCATCTCCTGCAGCCAGTCGATGGTGTCGGCGCTCTTGTGGAAGTAGGTCTGCACCAGATCCTCGTCCACCCGGTAATGGGTGTATTCCATGTGCATCTGCAGGGCCTTGTCCACGCTGATGTTGTTGAACTGGGCGCGCTGGATCTTGGTATCGATGCCCAGGAGGCCCATGCCCATATTGGCGGCGCCGCCGGTGGCGCTGGATTTTTCCAGCAGGACGGATTTGAGCCCCTGCTCACCCACGGTGACGGCAGCGGCCAGGCCGGCGGGACCGCCGGCTACGATGACAACATCGGTCTCGATGGTTTTCATGATCTTCACCTCAACAGGTTTGGGCTGCTCGGCCGGGGCGGCGGGGGCAGCGGTTTCGGCGGGTTCGGGGGCACCCACGGCGGCAAACACGCGCTTGCGTTTGGCGGG
>ERZ809224.1823-NODE-1823-length-14546-cov-6.439859_pt1 | contig 14546 bp, 13 predicted proteins | sample MGYA00520513_ERZ809224 | MGnify/ENA primary metagenome ERZ809224 (study PRJEB31576, sample SAMEA3212658) | Homo sapiens | biome: human-gut; feature: human gut; material: fecal | place: Sweden | collected 2012 ...
GACCTATGAGGATATTGTGGAAGGATGTGAAGCCTTTCTTACTTATTTGAGGGATAAGGATCTGTTGTAGATTTCTTAATGTTAATAATTTTAAATTTACGTTGATACAGTATAAGTTTTGCCATTTTACAAATACTATCTCCATAGGAATTCAATGGATAAGTTGAAAGATAAAGTAAATGGAGGAACTTATTTTATGAAAGCGACAGGTATAGTACGCAGGATCGATGATCTTGGAAGGGTAGTTATTCCGAAAGAAATTCGCAGGACACTGCGCATCAAGGAGGGCGACCCGCTTGAAATATTTACAGACCGCGAGGGTGAAGTGATTTTAAAGAAATATTCGCCTATTGGGGAGCTGGGAAAATTTGCAAAGGAATTTGCGGAGTCTTTAGCACAGACAACAGGCCACAGTGTGTGCATCACAGACCGCGATCAAGTAGTGGCTGCGGCGGGCGGGCTGAAAAAGGAATATTTGGGAAAGCCGATCAGCGGAGCCCTTGAAAGTTTGATAAATGACAGAGAAAGTTCTTTGGCGGGTATAGCCTCAGGTGTGCATGTCAAGCTAACTAATGATGACACACAGGAGTTTGGACAGCAGGTGATAACTCCCATTTTGTGCGAAGGAGATGCTATTGGTTCTGTCATCCTGATGGGAAAGGATGAGAGTGTGAAAATGGGTGAGACAGAAAATGCACTGGCAAAATGTGCTGCTGGATTTATGGGACGCCAGATGGAGCAGTGATGGTATAGTATTCTTCAAGCACCTGTCCAGTGATGGTGAGGCATAATGCCAGGCTTTTGGTGACATAGCGGATATGCCAGGGCTCATTTGGGATTTTTGTGATATGCTCCTTGCCTTTCGGATAGCGCAACACAAATCCATATAGCGGAGCGTGACGAAGAAGCCATTTTCCCTCGTCCGTTTCGCCGAAATTTTCTGTCAGATTTAAAGACACGGCAGGGCATGATACGTCCAGAGCCAGTCCGGTTTGATGTTCACTGCATCCGGGAGCAGCCACATCACAGAGAACAGAGATGGATGTATGAGATGGCGAATCTGTTGTAATCTCCGAGCTGTTCATTTTACTGCAGGCGGAAAAATCATAGGAGCTGCAGAAGAGAGTGTCGGCCGTACGGCAAGAGGTGTTGTTTTCAGGGAGATTTTTTTTGATATTTAAAAGGGCATTTTGATAGAGCTGTTCTTGCCTGGCATAGCTGCGGAAGCCGGAAATACCGTAAAGTGACAGACCTTCTGCTTTTGCAGCCTGGAAAAGACGTTCCGCATGACGGGCTGCGCGGGCTTCCAGAAAACGTTTTTCTTCTTCGGGTTTTGCGGCAAATGGTATATCAGGTGCACGCATGACTGGGGGTCGGAAATTACGCGGCAATTTGTGTGAAGAATTTACAAGCATTTCATATGAAAACATAAAAATCCTCCTTCATACTCTAAAAACAGTTTATGAAGGAGGGTTCTTTTATATACTAATATTAAGATGTCAGAATCAAAAGATTTTTTTCTCTAACTTTATAGTTAATGTCAGATCAAAGGCCTTGGTTTTATACCTGCATGAGAAAGAATGATCCTGGATTCTGCAAAAAATGAGGCGCAGGAATCTGCCCTGTACGGGGACAAGCATAGAGGGAGCACAAAGTGCACAGAAGCTTGCAGACTCTTGGCAACATTTTATTTATAATTTAGTGCTTCTGTGCTCATTTTTTCAAGAAGCTCCGTTTTGATTTCGTAGAGCTTGTCTGACAGATCGACATATACTTGCTGCGGATTGACAAAACGTTTTGTCTCATCCCATATAGTATCCAGCTCTTTCTGGCAGTAATCACGGATTTCCATGACACTTGGTGACTGGTATACGCATTTGCCGTTTTTGAATACGGGTACAAGCAGTTCGCGCAGTGAATAAGTATTTGCACGTATCTTTGTCTTTTTCCAGGTTTCCAGTGAATCAAAAATAATCATATCTTTGTTCTCGTCAAAGGTCTCATCGGCCAGGCAAATCAAATCCGCACGGATTTTTCCAGTAGCTTTACTGTAAATACGATAAACCGTTTTATTTCCGGGGTTTGTGATTTTTTCTGTATTTTCAGAAAGCTTAATTTTCGGGATAAACGTTCCGGTTTCTTTGTCAAGAACAGCGGCCAGCTTGTATACACCGCCAAATGCAGGACAGTCTTTGGAGGTGATTAAGTTTGTACCGACACCCCAGGAAGTAATTTTACAACCCTGGGTTTTCAGACTCTCAATCAAATATTCGTCCAGATCACTGGAGGCAGAGATATATGCATCGTCAAATCCGGCAGCATCGAGAAGTTTCCTTGCTTGTTTGGACATATATGCCAGATCGCCGCTGTCCAGACGGATACCGTAATTTTTCAGGGGGATGCCTGCATTTCTCATTTCCTCAAAAACACGGATAGCATTTGGAACACCGGATTTTAAAGTATCATAAGTGTCAACCAGCAGACAGCAGGCATTTGGATACATAGCTGCGTAGGTTTTGAATGCGGTGTATTCATCGGGAAAGCTCATTATCCAGCTATGTGCATGTGTTCCCTTTACCGGAACATCAAAAAGCTGTCCGGAAAGCACGTTGGAAGTGCCAATACAACCTCCGATCATGGCTGCACGGGCACCGTACACACCGGCATCCGGACCCTGTGCGCGGCGCAGACCAAATTCCATGATTCCGTCGCCTTTTGCTGCATAGACAACACGGGAAGCTTTGGTGGCAATCAGGCTTTGATGATTGATAATTGTCAGGATAGCGGTCTCTATAAGCTGCGCCTCCATAATTGGAGCTACTACCTTAATGAGCGGTTCCCGGGGGAATACGACAGTTCCCTCTGGAATTGCATAGATGTCTCCTGTGAAACGAAAATTGCTCAAATATTCGAGGAAATCTTCGTCAAATGTATTGAGGCTGCGCAGATATGCAATATCATCCGGACTGAAGGTCAGATTTTTAATGTAGTCAATTACTTGATCAAGGCCTGCAACGATGGCATATCCGCCGTCACAAGGATTTTTACGGTAAAATGCATCGAAAACGACGGTTTCAGTGTTCTGTGTTTTAAAATACCCCTGCATCATGGTAAGCTCATAAAAGTCCGTCAACAGGGTAAGATTTATGGTACTCATAATCTCCTCCGTTCTGAGTGTGTCCTGAGGCACATGAAAAATAGTTTGTTAATGTTATAACACATTGAAAGCAGGAATCCAAGCCTTATCTTTGAATTTGACAAAAAAATTGACAAGACACATATCAAGACAGACAAAGTCTTCAGTTTGCTGCGACAGAGGGAGCGTATTGCCATTTAATTAAGTGAGAAAATCGCAAGATGAGTATCTATTCAGTCTGAATTGTTCAGGTTGAGAGAGGACGAAAAGAAGGACAGTGCATATCCGCCGCCTGCTTCGTCCCTCCTTTATAGCACCGTAATGCCTCTAGCTATCATTCAGGCTGAATACCAAGGTGAAAAACGCAATCGCAAAAAATACAATCGCAAAAAATAAAAAAAGTGCTTGACATTCTAAGTTAATTGCTATATAATTCTCATTGTTGCGAGCGACGTAACAGAATATAAAATGATGGGCTATCGCCAAATGGTAAGGCAACGGACTCTGACTCCGTCATTTCAAGGTTCGAATCCTTGTAGCCCAGTTGCGAAGGTTGTCTGTATAGACAGCCTTTTCCGTATATATGCAGATAGGAGCGCGAGATGATTTATCAGTTTGACAGCAGAGTTCGCTACAGTGAAGTGGATATAGACAGAAGGATGACGCTTCCTTCTATATTAAATTATTTTCAGGATTGCAGCAGCTTTCACTCGGAGGAAGTGGGAGTAGGTATAGAGTTTCTAAAGGACAGGCAATGTGCATGGGTTCTTTCTGCATGGCAGATTGTGATTGGAGAGAGACCGGTTTTTGGACAGAAGATTACCGTGCAAACCTGGCCTTATAATTTTAAAGGCTTTCTTGGATACAGAAATTTTTGTATGTGCGATGAAGGGGGGGACAAGCTTGCGTGGGCCAATTCCCTATGGACGTATGTTGATTTGAAGACAGGGCATCCGACAAGAGTTTCCCAAAAAGAAGAGGAAGTTTATCTTCTGCATGATAAGCTTGATATGGAATATGCACCCCGCAAGATTGCGATTCCCGGGGAGAGCGTTGAAAAAGAGAGCTTTGCAGTAGTGCGTCATTTTTTGGACACCAACAATCATGTAAATAATGGTCAGTATGTTCAGATGGCTATGGAGTTTTTGCCCGAGGATTTTCAGATCAGACAAATGAGGGCGGAGTATAAAAAAGCAGCGCTGTTAGGAGATGTTATTGTGCCGTATGTGTGTCGGGCAGATACTGTTTTTACGGTACTTTTGTGTGACTGTGATAAGAAACCGTATGCGGTGATTGAGTTCGAGCGGGAAAGTTGATTTCAAACAGGACAGGGTGTATTTGCTGTTTGATACACAGGATAGAAAGAGAAAGGGCGGCATATGCCGAAGGAAAAGAAAATATGTTTCGTTTAGGGGAAATCCAGGAATTATTTGTAGTGAAAGAGGTTGCATTTGGTGTTTACCTTGGAGAGACTGTAGATGCCGCAGAGAAGGTTTTACTTCCGGGCAAGGAGGTGCCACAGGGCACAAAGACTGGCGACAAGATGGAAGTTTTTTTATATAAGGATTCAAAAGACCGTTTGATTGCTACGACCCGTATGCCAAAAGTGAAGTTGGGGGAAACTGCGCTTTTGTCAGTAGCGGATACAGGAAAAATTGGCGCTTTTCTGGACTGGGGCCTGGAGAAAGATTTGTTTCTTCCCTATAAAGAGCAGACTAAGAGAGTGGTTAAAGGCGAGGAGTGCCTGGCTGCTCTGTATATTGATAAGAGCAGCCGACTGTGTGCGACGATGAAGGTATACGAATATCTGAAAAAAGATTCCCCTTATCAAAGGGATGATCAAGTGACTGGACGCGTGTATGAGATCAGTGAAAATTTTGGAGTGTTTGTTGCTGTGGATGATTGTTATTCGGGACTGATACCGGCCAGAGAGGCGAAGGGGACTTATAAAATAGGCGATGTACTATCGCTTCGTGTTACCCGGGTGAAAGAGGATGGTAAACTGGATCTGAGTGACAGAGCGAAAATTCCACAGCAGATGGAAGAGGATGCCGAGGCGGTTATGCAGGTAATAGATGAATTTGAAGGCGTGCTGCCTTTTAACGATAAAGTATCGCCGGAGATTATAAAAAGAGAATTTGGACTGAGTAAGAATGCTTTTAAACGTGCGGTTGGCAGGCTGCTGAAGCAGGGAAGGATTGAAATTACGGACAACCGCATTATAAAGACAAAATGACGTAACTGGCAGCGTGTATCCGCAGAGCATGATGTCAACAGGGATAAGCATACATGACTTTTTGACTGCGGAGGTGAGAAATCCGGAAAATTCACTTGCACTGTGCAGCGTCCGAATTTATAATAAAAGGGACTATAAGTGTACAGGCAAGAGTGATTTGAAGATGAGGAGGACACGATTATGAAGAAAGCAATCAGTACGGATAAGGCTCCTGCAGCAATCGGACCTTATTCACAGGCGATTGAGGTAAATGGTATGGTATATACCTCCGGTGTGATTCCGGTGGACCCGGCGACGGGGGTGATTCCTGAGGGTGCAGCAGCACAGGCGGAGCAGGCGATTGGAAATCTGGCGGCGCTTCTGAAAGAAGCGGGTACTTCTGCAGAAAATGTGGTAAAGACTACGGTGTTCATTAAAAATATGGACGACTTCGGAACAGTCAATGAAATCTATGCAAAGTATTTTACCGGCATATTTCCGGCTCGTTCTTGTGTGGAAGTTGCACGATTACCTAAGGATGTCTTGATCGAAATTGAGGCGATTGCACTAAAATAGTGAAAAAACATTGATTTTTGGAAATGTTTGGTTTATGATACTAGGCGAAACCGGAAACCAATACAGTAAATGGAACGAAAGGAGATTAAGGAAATGAAAGTAATGGGTATTACAGACATTGACAAATTCTTTGAGGTAGTTGACAGCTGCAGCGGAAAGGTAGAGCTGGTAACTGGCGAGGGCGACAGATTGAATCTGAAGTCAAAGCTTTCTCAGTATGTATCTCTGGCAAACATTTTTTCAAATGGTGAAATTCCGGAGTTGGAAATTGTTGCATACGAGAAAGAAGATATTGATAAACTGATGTCATATATGATTTGCCACGAATAAATAGCGTGACGAAATGTGTTTTATACATTGTCAGTTTTGATAGTATATGTCGGATGAACATGTTCAGCATGTTGATTTATTGTTCGCGTAGATGAAAAACGGCCGGGAAGCAAGTCTTACCCGGCGTTTTTTATTTCCGCGAGCAATGAGCCGGGCAGCCGACTGTGTGCGGATGTTTGGAGGTGCTGTGTGCCAGCGGCATACGTTTAGCACCGGCCGGAGTGGAACGCAGACCTGCTTTTTGATTTGTGGAAAAGGTGTTTTACAGTAAAGTAAAGGAGAAGGATCTTGGACTCGTTAGATTATTATGAACGGTATGCGAATGCATATTATGAGAATACGGTAGAATGGAGTATGGAGGAAGTGCTTAATAGATTTATCGAGCTGCTTCCGGAAAACGCAGAGGTATTGGATTTAGGCTGCGGTTCCGGGCGTGATACGGTAGCGCTTGAAGAAGCGGGTTGTTATGTGACACCTATGGACGGTTCGATGGAAATGTGCCGCCTTGCTGAAATTCAGACGGACAAGGAAGTGCTCCACATGACTTTTGCAGAGATGGATTTTGATGAAGTATTTGACGGTATTTGGGCGTGTGCTTCCTTACTTCATGTGCGCAGCAGTGATATGGATGACATTATGCGAAGAGTACGGGATGCACTGGTCCCGGGAGGTATTCTCTATATGTCATTTCATTACGGAGAACGGGAAGAATATCGCAACGGCAGGCTGTTTTGTGACTATACGGAGAAAACGATATGCAGAGTACTTGACAGACAGGAGGATGTTGAGATTCTTGATATCTGGGTGACAGAAGATGCAGGCGAACGAGAAGGCAACAAATGGCTGAATGTTCTTGCAAAACGCTCCGATGCTGAGAAAGGCGGCGAGGAATATGAATAAGACACCAAAGATAAACCGATTATTTTTGGCGACTATTGTATGGTCATTGGCATCCAGCCTGATTATGGGATTTTTTCCTTTTATATATAAAATGACTACGGTACAGCTCATGGCTTTCAGCCAGTTATTGTATCTTTTACCGGTGCTTGTATTTATGATTATAAACAGGGTGGATCCGCGCAAGTGGATGCCTTTAGTTCCTCTGCGGATATCTACCGTAGGAATTGTGGTGCTGTATGCATTACTGCTGCTTCCTGTGACTTCATGGCTTAATCTGATATCAATGCTGTTTGTGCAGAATGCATTTGCCGGCTCTCAGGCGGAGCTTTCTAATAATTCATTCTGGGTGAATCTGCTGGTGATAGGTATATTGCCTGCTATTTGTGAGGAGTTTACCTTTCGGGGTCTTTATTATAATGGATATCGTCAGAGAGGCGTATGGTGCGCGATTCTGGGCTCTGCGTTTGCATTTGGCCTGATGCATTTGAATTTTAATCAGTTCTGCTATGCTTTTGTGCTGGGTGCGGCATTTGGTTTGCTTTTGGAAGCAACGGGAAGTATATTTGCAACGATGACAGCACATTTTATTATCAATGGATGGAATGTCATGGTTATGGCGCTTTCAGGTCCGCTTAGCCGACTGACAGGAGAAGCATCCGGAGCGGAAATAGAATTGACGACGGATATGCTGATAAATGCGATTTGTGTTTATACAGTAATTGCGGCTGTCTGCGCATGTCTGGCAGGCGCGGTTTTGATATGGATTGCAAAACATTGCGGAAGACTGCCGCATTTGAAATGGTGTTTCAGGCGCAGAGAAAAAAGGCAAGGGGAACCGCGGACCATGCTTACGCCGGCATTTATTGCGGCATTTGTGATTGCCTTCATCTATATGATACGCAGAGGATAGGCTGTTTTTGGAGCCGCAGAAAATGGAAGAGGTGCAGGGTGAGTTTTACACATTTACATGTCCATACGGAGTATAGTCTTTTAGACGGATCAAATAAAATAAAAGAATATGTTGCAAGAGTAAAAGAACTTGGAATGAACAGCGCTGCTATTACTGACCATGGTGTCATGTATGGGGTGATTGATTTTTACCGGGAAGCGAAAGCAGCGGGTATCAATCCGGTGCTGGGCTGTGAAGTTTATGTGGCGCCTGGATCCAGATTTGACAGGGAAGCAGGACATGGTGATGATCGTTATTATCACCTTGTTTTGCTTGCAGAGAATAATACGGGATACAGCAATCTGATAAAAATTGTTTCCAGGGGTTTTACAGAGGGGTTTTATTATAAGCCCAGAGTAGATATGGAGATTCTTGAGCAGTACCATGAAGGGATTATTGCGCTTTCCGCATGCCTTGCGGGAGAAGTGCAGAAGTATTTGACGCGCGGTATGTATGAAGAAGCCGTGCGTGCGGCAAAACGCTATGAGAAGATTTTCGGAAAAGGAAATTTCTTTCTGGAACTTCAGGATCATGGGATTCCGGCACAAAAGGCAGTCAATCAGCAGCTTCTGCGCATGAGTCAGGAGACTGGTATTCAGCTCGTTGCTACTAATGATGTGCATTATACTTATGCGGAAGACGCGGATTCCCATGATATTTTACTGTGCCTTCAGACGGGAAAAAAGCTGGCGGACGAGGATCGCATGCGATATGAAGGCGGGCAGTATTTTGTGAAATCTGAGGCGGAGATGAAAGAACTGTTTCCTTATGCGCTGGAGGCATTGGAAAATACTCAGAAAATTGCGGACCGCTGTCATGTGGAAATTGAGTTCGGCGTGACGAAGCTGCCGAAATATGATGTTCCGGATGGCTACACGTCCTGGGAATATTTAAACAAGCTTTGCCATGAGGGGCTGAAAAGATGCTACGGCGAAGAAAATGAGGAGCTTAAAGAGCGTCTGAATTACGAGCTTGGCATTATTAAAAAGATGGGCTATGTGGATTATTTTCTGATTGTATGGGACTATATTAAATTTGCCAGAGATCATGATATCATTGTAGGTCCCGGGCGAGGCTCCGCAGCAGGAAGTCTGGTGTCATACACACTTGGTATTACACAGCTTGATCCGTTGAAATATAATCTGCTGTTTGAGCGGTTCCTGAATCCGGAGCGTGTATCCATGCCGGATATTGATGTGGATTTTTGTTTTGAAAGACGACAGGAGGTTATTGATTATGTGGTTGAAAAATACGGCAAGGACCGTGTGGCACAGATTGTAACCTTTGGTACGATGGCGGCTCGTGCTGTTATCCGTGATGTGGGGCGTGTAATGGATTTGCCGTACGCTATGGTTGATTCCATAGCTAAAATGATACCTACAGAGTTAAATATTACGATAGATAAAGCGTTTGAACGCAATCCTGAGTTTAAGAAGCTTTATGATGAGGATGATCAGGTACATGTACTCATTGATATGTCAAGAAGGCTGGAAGGGCTTCCGCGTCATACATCAATGCATGCGGCGGGGGTTGTTATCTGTCAGAAAGAAGTAGACGAATTTGTGCCCCTATCCAGGGGAAGTGACGGTGCGATTACTACACAGTTTACAATGACGACGTTGGAAGAGCTGGGGCTTCTGAAAATGGATTTCCTGGGACTTCGAACACTGACTGTCATTCAGAATGCAGTTCGCCTTGCACAAAAGTCAACCGGAAAGACGATTGATATTGATCATATAGATTTTAATGATAAAAAAGTGCTGGATTCTATTGGAACCGGAAAGACAGAGGGCGTGTTCCAGCTTGAAAGCGGCGGAATGAAGAGCTTTATGAAAGAATTAAAGCCGCAGAGCCTGGAAGATATTATTGCGGGTATTTCTCTTTATCGTCCTGGTCCTATGGATTTTATCCCTAAATATATCCGCGGGAAAAATAACCCGGACACTATCACATATGACTGTCCGGAACTTGAGCCGATTCTTGAGGCGACTTATGGATGTATTGTTTATCAGGAACAGGTTATGCAGATCGTGCGTGCCCTGGGAGGGTATACTCTTGGACGAAGCGACCTGCTAAGGCGAGCTATGTCAAAGAAAAAGGCATCTGTCATGGCAAAGGAGCGTCAAAATTTTGTTTACGGCAACGAGGAAGAGGGGGTTCCGGGATGTATTCATCGTGGTATTTCAGAGCAGACAGCAAATAAAATCTACGATGATATGACGGATTTTGCGAAGTATGCATTTAATAAGTCTCATGCAGCATGCTATGCGGTGGTGGCATACCAGACTGCGTGGCTGAAATACTATTATCCGGTGGAATTTATGGCGGCATTGATGACCTCTGTTATTGATAATCCGCCGAAGGTTGCCGAGTATATCCTGACTTGCCGTCAGATGGGAATTAAGCTTCTCTCTCCGGATATCAACCGGGGAGAAAGCGCATTTTCTGTGGATGATAAGAATATCCGTTATGGTTTGTCAGCAATTAAGAGTGTAGGCAGGCCGGTTATTGATGCAATTGTAAAAGAAAGAAACTTACATGGCCCCTACAAGACATTTCGTGATTTCGTGGAACGTCTTTCGGGCAAGGAGCTTAACAAACGTACGATAGAGAGTTTTATTAAAGCCGGAGCGTTGGATGGTCTGTGCGACAGCCGCAAACAGCTTATGATGGTTTATGTACAGATACTTGACAGTGTAAATCAGGAAAAGAAATATGCCATGACAGGGCAGATGTCTCTGTTTGATTTTGTGTCAGAGGAAGAAAAGAAAGACTATGATATTCGTATGCCGGATGTTGGCGAATATGAAAAGGAACAGCTTCTTGCTTTTGAAAAGGAGGTTCTGGGAGTTTATATAAGCGGTCACCCGCTGGAGAAATACGAAAAGGCTTGGCGCAAAAATATTTCTGCCACCACACTGGATTTTGCCTATGACGATGAGATGGGCAGGACAAAGGTGATTGACGGCACGAAAGAGATCGTTGGAGGTATGATTGCCGGGATTACGATTAAACATACGAGAAATAATAAAACTATGGCATTTTTGAGTCTTGAGGACCTGGTAGGTACTGTGGAAGTAGTAGTGTTTCCAAAGGATTACGAAACTTACAGAAGAAGTCTTACTCAGGATGCGAAGATTTTTGTGCGGGGGCGCGTATCTGCGGAGGATGAAAAGCCAAGCAAGCTTATTTGTGAAAAAATATGGACATTTGAGGAGGTGCCGCGTGAGGTATGGATACAGTTTGCAGATATGGAAGCGTTTACTTCCGGAGAGCAGGAGTTGTATCAGATGCTGCGGACATCTGAAGGTAAAGATTTGGTGATAATTTACATTCGCTCACCTAAATGCATGAAAAAGCTTGGCAAATCCTGGGCTGTGTGTGCGGATGAGGCGCTGTTAAAGAAAATTGCCGGAAGATTTGGGAAAGACAATGTAAAAGTTGTTGAAAAGTATATTGAAAATATAGGAAAAATGAATTAAAATTGAACATGAAATATCTTGGGTTAATACAGATTAAACAGCGATTCTGAGGAGGTTTGAAGATGGCAAAAGAGATAAAGACAATAGGTGTGCTTACGAGCGGCGGCGATGCTCCCGGTATGAATGCAGCAATTCGTGCAGTTGTTAGAAAGGCAATTTCAAGAGGGCTGAACGTAAAAGGGATTTATAAAGGATATAATGGCCTTCTGAATGAAGAGATAAAGGATATGACAGCGCGTGACGTATCAGATACTATTTCAAGAGGAGGTACGATTCTGTATACTGCAAGATGTGCAGAATTTCGTACGCCGGAAGGTCAGGCGCGCGGTGCAGAGGTCTGCAGAAAGCACGGAATTGACGGACTGGTAGTTATCGGAGGAGACGGTTCTTTTGCAGGAGCGCAGAAGCTGGCGGCTTTGGGGATCAACACGATTGGTGTCCCGGGTACCATCGACCTGGATATTGCATGTACAGAGTATACGATAGGCTTTGATACGGCTATCAACACTGCTATGGAAGCGATTGACAAGGTGCGTGATACTTCTACTTCCCATGAGAGATGCAGTATTATTGAGGTTATGGGACGCGGAGCAGGTTACATTGCATTGTACTGCGGCATTGCAAATGGCGCAGAGGATATTCTGCTTCCGGAGAAATATGATTATGACGAGCAGAGACTTATTAACAATATTATTGCAAACAGAAAACGCGGCAAGAAGCATCATATTATTATCAATGCAGAGGGTATTGGACATTCTGCAAGTATGGCGCGTCGTATCGAAGCGGCTACAGGTCTTGAGACGAGAGCTACTATTCTGGGTCATATGCAGCGCGGAGGCAGTCCGACCTGTAAAGACCGTGTTTATGCTTCTATGATGGGTGCATATGCAGCGGATCTTCTTGCAGAAGGCAAGACAAACCGTGTAGTAGGTTATAAAAACGGCGAGTTTACTGACTTTGATATTGATGAAGCTTTGGCTATGAAGAAGAGTATTTCTGAATATATGTATGAAGTAAGCAGGGCACTGACTGTATAAAGGAGCGAATATGGCGGTAAAATCCTATGTGGTATTCGGACTGGGTAAATTTGGCAGAAGCGTGGCGGTTTCTCTATGCAAAAATGGCTGCGAGGTACTTGCTGTAGACATTGATGAGGAACGTGTGGAGAATGTCACAGGTGAAGTCACTTATGCGGTGCGTGCAAATGTGACTGATCCGGAGGTGTTTAAAAGTCTTGGACTGCGAAATATGGATGGAGCAGTAGTTGCCATCGGTGAGAATATTGAAGCAAGTGTAATGGCCGCGATTCTTTCAAAAGAAGCTGGGATTCCGTATGTTATCGCGAAGGCTTCATCGCAGACTCACGGCCTCGTACTGAAAAAGGTAGGGGCGGATGAGATTATATTCCCTGAAAGAGATATGGGTTCCCGCGTGGCGAGGAATATGACTTTTGGCAAGTTTGTGGATACGTTCGAGCTGTCAGATCGATATAGTCTTGTGGAGATGAAAATGCCGGAGGAATGGGCTGGCAAGTCACTCTGCGAGCTGGATGTGAGAGGCAGATACGGGATTAATGTAATTGCGTCAAAACGGGGAGAAGAGATTGTTGCTAATCTTAAACCGGATATACCGCTGCAAAGGGACGAGGTTTTACTGGTTGTCGGTGACAATCAGAAGCTTTTGAAAATGAATAAAAGAAAGTAGCTGTGGATGTATGCTTTAAGCAGGCGTACGAAGCTGCAGTACCATACGATACGCAAGGGATGAGCTTTGCAGCAAAAGTATGAGTGTGATAACAGAGTCGGCGTAAACAGGATTATTTACACCGACTCTTCTTTTTTGCTGCCATGTATGCGAGATGTATTTTTTATATGGGAGGGAACGTAATGATAACAAGTACGTCAAATCAGCAAATAAAGAATCTTATACAGCTTCAGAAAAAGGGAAAAGTACGGCGCGAGCAGGATGTCTTTATTGTAGAAGGACTTAAAATGTATCAAGAGGCGCCGAAGGACAGAATTGTAAAAACTTATGTATCGGAAAGCTTTTATAAAAAATATGAAAAGGACAGTATCTGGAAAGGAGAGACTGTGGAAATTCTGTCGGACCGTATTTTTGAGAATGTATCGGATACGAAAACACCGCAGGGGATTTTAAGTCTTGTGCGCCAGTTTCATTATGATCTGCAGGAAGTGATAAAGGGTGCAAATCCTCTGTTGATGGTAATTGAGAATTTGCAGGACCCAGGTAACCTGGGAACTATTGTACGTACAGGTGAAGGAGCAGGTGTAACGGGTGTTATTATGAGCAGTGAGACTGTGGACATCTATAATCCAAAAACAATTCGTTCCACGATGGGGTCTATTTACCGCATACCTTTTTATTATGCGGAAAACATGAAGAAGATTATGCAGGAGCTGCATCTGAAGGGAATTTTATCTTATGCAGCGCATTTGAAAGGAGCCAGTACGCACGATGCTCAGAATTACAGAAAAGGAACAGCTTTTCTTATAGGTAACGAGGGGAACGGATTGTCAGAAGGACTTGCTGATATGGCGGATACTTATATTCGAATACCGATGTGCGGGCAGGTGGAGTCACTAAATGCAGCGATTGCATCGGCCGTGTTGATGTATGAGGCGCAGCGGCAGAGAAGAAAATATTAAAAAGGTATTGACATTGAGAAAAGATGGTGGTATTATATCATCTGTTGCGGTGCGGAGCCGTGACAGCAAACCCCTCCAGAAGTAAGAGGGAAAGACAAGTGCAAATTTCAAGAGAGATTTAAAAAAATTGAAAAAAGCACTTGACAAATACAAAAAAGCCTGATAGAATATCAGACGCTGCAGTTCACAACTGCGGCGAAAAAAAGTCAGCACAACAACGAAGAGGTAAAAAGCCTTAGAAAAAAGTTGAAAAAAGTGCTTGACAAGCACAAAGAGATGTGCTAGACTAAAC
>ERZ809224.1828-NODE-1828-length-14524-cov-7.417237_pt1 | contig 14524 bp, 13 predicted proteins | sample MGYA00520513_ERZ809224 | MGnify/ENA primary metagenome ERZ809224 (study PRJEB31576, sample SAMEA3212658) | Homo sapiens | biome: human-gut; feature: human gut; material: fecal | place: Sweden | collected 2012 ...
CACTCTTTCCCTACACGACGCTCTTCCGATCTTCCTCGTTTAAATCAACATCTTTGGCTCTGTTTTTAAGATCATTAAAAGGTCCAATTCTAAAGCCCTTAAAAATATTGTAAGCAAAATTATGAGCATCCCATTCGTATATATAGCTCTCTTGACTTCTATGAAAAACAGATGAATCATAAAGCGAACTTGACATAACCAAATCAAGTATCACTTTCATTTCAGTTCGACTTTTTACAGTATACGAGTCCTGAATGGATATATCTGGATCAATGTTACCAGAACGCCCAATATTATTGGGGTTAATAAGTATATTTAGTTTTCCGTTTTCATATTGATCAGAGCTGCTACAAATATTCACTGTGCTTCTATTGTATTTCATTTTAGCAATAGTTTCTTTTCTTATACGCTCATGTGCAGCTTTGTTGGAATTACTTCCGTCACCACCGCCGCCAGCTGCATCTAACCACATAGAACCAGTATTATCAAACCTATTCACCGGCTGATTTCCGCAATAAGCGAACATATTGCCGCTTTGCATGTCTTGACCGGTAAAGACGTAGCCGTCCGGGTTAATATAGCGCTTCGTTACGGTATCATAATACCTCGACTGCAAGTAGTACAGCCCGGTTTCTGCATCGTAGTAGTAGCCACGGTAGCGGATGGGGTTGATGCTGGCTATGTGGAGCGGGTCGGTTATGGCTTTGCCGCTTGCATCGGTAACGGAGAGCGTATTGCCCCATGTGTCGTAGATGTACCGCGCAAGCAGGTTGCCCTTGGTGTCGTAAATCTGATCCACGTCGCCGGAAAGGGTGCAGCGGACGATGTAGTTTGTTGTAACGCCTGCCGTGTTTTTATACTGGATGCCGCTCAGCACACCGAGTGCATCGTAGGTATACCGCAGCACAACGCCGTTCGAGCGTTTTTCGCCCAACAGCTGCCCGTTCACATACTGATACTGCGTTGTCACGCCGCCCGCCGTTTTTTCAAGGCGAAGGCCGTCAACGTCGCATTATTACATTAGCGCTGAGAAATCAAATCCGTTTCTACTGCTTCACAGATGATATGAATCTCGTTCCCTGTCTGAGCGCTGCAGCCTGTAAGTGCAAACAGCAAAATTGCTGCCAGTGTAATGATTATGTATCTCATTTTTGCATCTCCCATTATTGACCTTCAATTTGCAACTGGTATGAGATGGTAATTGGTAGCAACCGTATCCCCCACAAACGCGTGATTGGTATAGAGGATTGTCCTAGACTCTGGAATAAGTTCAAACGTAATACCGAATGCGTACCCGCGATCGTTCATAACACTGCCAATTATATAAATTCTATCATCAAAGACATAAACCATTTGCGGAAAACTGTCCAGTCGGCTTTTTCCGTTCCAAATCTTTTCTTGCACTAATTCCAGAAGCCGCTCTGCAAAAGGGCTTGTATTCATGGTCGATTCAGCATCAATGACTTGTGTGATTCCGTCCCCTCTGCTGCCGATCGTAATTTGATTCCTTCCGTAATCCATTCCTATCCAAAAATCGGTTTTCGGCCATCCATATTCACTTGGCAAATACTTGTGAAGCGAACCTGTGCTTAAATTAAGAACAAGAATGTTGTGCTCATCTCTCAGCACAATTTGCCCCTTATAGTAATATCCACCATAAACAAGAGCACGATTTCTTTTGTACAATTCTTGCGTTAAACACTGAAAATTCCTTTCTGTCTCAAAAGAACAATGCAACTGCGGATAAGAACCCGATACTGTTCTCGAAAACAGATTCCACAAGAACACTGTCTCATCCTCTGACTTCTCGACAAGAACATAGTACACTCTGTCTTTATAAATTGTCAAGTAGTTTTCTGCCGGCACATTGGATTTCGAATAAATTCTATGCGTCTTTCCATCGTAATGCAATGTACTGTCAAATACCAGTTCTGCAACCGAGAGGTCTGTTTCTGCTTGCCAGTCTTTGAAAAAGTCACGCATATAGAATTTTCCGATAAGAATAGATATTAAATTTACAAATAGCAAAGCAAACAGCACCGCACATAGTACTATGGCCACAAGCACAATCCGCTTTTTGTCAACAATGCGCATCAATACCACCCCATAAAATCGTAGATATTAAACACCAATTGATATGCACCTCTAGGGTCTCCTCCTGAATTAAAGTCTACAGATTTGGCACTATTAATTTTCTGTTCAATGAAATCCAAATGGAAATGATCCGAGTATACTAATTCTAACTTTCCATTCAAACCAGGATAAGATACATACATAGCACCGTAAGCATTCGAAACCGCAGTTAGAAGATTATATACATCGTTATGTCCTTTCCATTCTGCTGCTAATTGGGTTGCAGATGAATCTATGAGGCCACTATAAGACAAATATTCACAAATAACCATTCTATCCTCTTTGCTGGAAACCCATATACGAATTAGTAATCTGTATATGATCTGACCCTGTAGAAGTTATTCTACTCTCTTCTCCATTATTGCCTTTGTATTTTGATAGACTAGCATTTGCTTTTGCTCGCATTCGCACAAGATTCCATTCCTGCATCGTAGATGCAGCTTTTCGGGTTACCGGATCATCATCCTGATTTACCGGATATGTGCCTGTCGAATCGATAGAATTAGCCGGATTATTTCCACAATAAGCAAAAAGATTATAGCGAGCTTCACTACCATTCAAACCAAGCAACTCATCAGAATTCACAAATCGCTTTGTTACGGTATCATAATACCTCGACTGCAAATAGTACAGCCCGGTTTCTGCATCGTAGTAGTAGCCGCGGTAGCGTATGGGGTTGATGTTGGCTATGTGGAGCGGGTCGGTTATGGCTTTGCCGCTTGCATCGGTAACGGAGAGCGTATTGCCCCATGTGTCGTAGATGTACCGCGCAAGCAGGTTGCCCTTGGTGTCGTAAATCTGATCCACGTCGCCGGAAAGGGTGCAGCGGACGATGTAGTTTGTTGTAACGCCTGCCGTGTTTTTATACTGGATGCCGCTCAGCACACCGAGTGCATCGTAGGTATACCGCAGCACAACGCCGTTCGAGCGTTTTTCGCCCAACAGCTGCCCGTTCACATACTGATACTGCGTTGTCACGCCGCCCGCCGTTTTTTCAAGGCGCAGGCCGTCAACGTCGTATTTATATGTGTTCTGCTTGCCGTTTTGCGTCAGCGTTGTCAGCTGCCGTCCCGTCCACGTCATCGTCATGCCGTCGCGGTAGGTCAGCGGATTGCCGATCTCATCATACGTGATGCTCTGCCCGTTGTAGGACGTCATCAGGTCTTTCCAACCCGTCTGCGCATATCCGTACTGTATCGTTCTCGCCGCCGGTACCGGCGTGGGCTTTGGCGTAGGCGTGGAAGTCGGTTTCGGCGTTGGCTTCGGAGTCGGCGTAGGTGTAGGCTTTGGCGTGGGCGTCGGGGTCGGCTTCGGTGTTGGGGTGGGGTTCAGCGTGACCTGTATGTACTGCGAAGATACATAACCCGTCTTGCCGCTGTACGTCACCTTGTACCAACTGGAGTTCGATATATCCAGTACCGATACCGTCGCGCCGAACGGAATAGAGATTAGAATGCCGTAGCTTGTTCCCGGCCCCGAACGCATATTCAATCCGGCAGACGCCGTGATTTTGCCCGTGCCGATGACCGTCGGCGCCGCCGTGGGTTTCGGTGTAGGCGTTGTCGATGTGATCTGCACATACTGCCCAAGAACATACCCGGTTTTACCGCTGTATGTTACTTTGTACCAGCTGGAAGAAGAATCCAACACCGTTACAGAAGCGCCAAACGGAATAGAAACCAGTATGCCATAGCTTGTGCCGGGGCCGGAACGCATGTTTAAGCCATCCGGTGCAATAATTTTGCCCGTAACCGTTGCCGCGCGGGCAGCAAGCGTTTCCGCTTCCGACTCGGCAAAAGTGCTTTCTTCCACTTCTTCGGCAGGTGCTTCGTTCACAGCTTCTGCCGGCTGCTCATCGGCAATGACTTCCGTATCCGTAACTTCGTAACCGGATTTTTCATCGCAGGGGAGCATTTCCTTGTTTTCCGGTTCTTCCGAACCGAGAGCAAAGGTCTGCATCGCTGCGCTGCTCGGCGGCATGAAGCTGTCCCACTCTTTAACCTGAACAAGGTTTCCGCCGGAGTACGTATACTCGCGTGTTTTGTTAGAGTAAGCGCTTGTCTCCCAAATCAGCTGATTGTTGTCATCATACCGATAATATGCTTTGGCAGCATAGTTCTTTCCGTTTGATGTCTGCCCGTCTCGCACGCCTTCTTCGATCTTCGTGATATTGCCGTTATTATCGCGCGTGTAGCGAATCGCAGTGTTGCCGATATACTGCCAGCCGACAAGATAGCTTCTGTACCGGCTTGAACCTCTGTCTGTCGCAGAATATCTTGCATACGACGAATAGATCTTCGACTCGGTGTTTACCACCTGCTCATACATTCGATTCAAAGAATCTCTGTGATAATCCACACGGATTCCCGTCGATGTCGTATAGCTTGTCGGCAGATTATCTTTTCCGTAGGTATAATTCTGTGTAATAACGGAACCATACGCATCATTGGAAATTTTGGTTACGTTATTCAGCAGATCGTATCCGTATTCCGTAGTATACAGACGCGTACCGTTTTCAAACGCAGCCTCACGGATAAATCTTCCCGTGCTGTCATAATCGTAATTATAGAGCAAAGAATTTGCGATGTCAACGTGTTCCTGCGCTTCTCCGGCCGTTCCGTATTTCCAAGTATATACGGTCTCGCCGTTATAGCTCTCGGATACAAGTTGTCCCGCTGTATTGTAATTATAACCCGCAGTAAACCCGTTGCCGTAAGTTACACTTTGCAGTGCACCGTTATTTTCGCCATAAGTATAAGTGCTCAGCAAATTTTCACCGGCGCGAACCTGCGTGCGGTTTCCGAAAGCATCATAGCCAAATGTATACTGGAATCCGTTATGATCGATTGCGGAAAGAAGATTGGTATTGTTATCATACGTATAACCGATCGTTGTGCCGCCGCGCGTTACGCTGGTCAACCGATCATTACTGTCGTACTTATAACCGGTTAAAACACCGTTGCCGTCTGTAACGGATTTCAATAGCCCGGAAGTCTGATCATAATCGTACACAGCACTTGCCACACCGAGTGCATCGACCTGTTTTTGCACGTAGGCTCCGTTTGCCGTATATTCCACTTCCGTTTTGATTTCCATGGAATCCGCTTTATTCGTAACACTTAAATCCGTCGCATTACCCTTAGAATCATACGTATAGGTATACTTTACATTATTCTGCGACGTAGCACTTGTCATATTGTGGTGCGCATCATAGGTATATGTAAACGAATAACCTTTGGCATCCGTTTCTTTGATCAGATTGTTGTTGGAATACTCCATTGTGCCTTTCTGATCCGCATTTTTGACCACCGAAATCAAGTTACCGTCGCTGTCATACGTATATGCCTGCGATTCGTCTTTAATCAGCTGAATGTCATCAAAATAAACTGCATTTGCCTGATTTTCATAGCAAATATCCGCGCGAACACTTTTCGGTGTTTTTCCGCTGTTGCCCGTTCCGTTCAAATCAAATGCAAAAACAAGCTGTTGCCAGCCGGAAACCGTCGCATTAAAGCTCGCTTTTTTCCAAAGTGTTGTGCCGTCTGTATATGCGATTTTAACATCCACTTTGAATTCACGTTCTGTATCTCGGTCTGCCACAGCATCTGCTTTTGCCCAAGCACTGACAATATAGCTGTCATATACAGAACCGGTCACAGGCACTTCCTGAACAAAATATTTATTCGTCTTACCGTTGCCGGAAACTTTATAAGAATAGCTGCCGCTATGTGCCGCATCCGAACTGACACCGTCTCCGGACGCCATGCTGACCGGGAACCAGTTTGTTCCGTCTCCGTATTCAAAGCCTGAATTCTGGAACATATTGTACGGACTCGCCGTTTCACCGCGTTCAACCTGCACGGCATCAAAATACGCTGTACCAACACCATTGGAAAGCAACATTGAAATCTGCGTATTCGTCGCATCCTGCGGCACAGTAAATGTTACGGAAACGCGGCGCCAACCATTGTTGATAGCTGTATCGGTTTGCGTATGAATATACTCTGAATACGCATTTTGTGCGCTACTGCCGGAACGGTTCATCGTAACACCGATACCAGCGCCATAATCTCCGCTTTGCGACGCAGTAATATTCTTTGGGACTTTTACATAGGCTGAGGCCGTATATGTCTGTCCCGGTTTCAGAACAGATGTGGTAAAGGTTTGCCCAACGCGCCCGGCTCCATTAGCTGGACAGCTTGTTGTAACAATCGACAAAGCACTTGTTCCGATATAATGCTCTGAGGTACTTACAGAAACTGTCTGTGCCGCACTTCCGATTGCTGCGCTGTTCCAATCTGTAAGTGAATCGAAATTGCTGTTCTTAACCAGATTATCCGTATACTGTCCAATAGAAGCCGCACGGGAAAGGCGGTTAAGTGTTTTAATATCACTGCCTGTGCTGTTTGGGTTTGCAGCGGTAAGAACACTTGAAGAAGCCCCAAGATCAATTCCGCCAACGGTAGAAACGCTCGTCCCGGTTGTGCGGCCAGCATTATCAAACCGTATAGTTGTGATAATATCGTCATCATTTCCGAATGCGCCGTCTGTTCCGCTGCTGCGTATTTTTGTTGTGTTATACTCAGCACGATCAAATGTTAGTTTTTGACCTGACGCTCCACCTACACCATATTCTTCCAAAGAAGAAACGCGTTTGCCGGAAGTCTTATCGGTATATGCCAACGTAATTTTCGCACCGCTTTTAGACTGTGCCGTAATAAGCGCATTGTCTCCATCATACGCGTAGTCGCTGTGTGTACCATCCGGATATGTAATGCGCGTGAGCAGACCGCCGGAATAGGTATAGGTCGTTGCCTTTCCGGAAGGGTCTGTAACCTTGGTCAGGTTTGTTCCGTTATTCTCCAATTTAATAACATGCCCTGCTCCATCTGTGATTTGAGTAATAAAGCCATTTGAATAGGTCAGTGATGCCGTATTGCCGTTTGCATCCTGAATTCTGGTCAGATTGCCTTTGCTGTCAAAGGTCATCAACCCGCCTTTATCATCGCCGATCGTATACCCACCGCTGATCGTTTTCAGTTCCAAACCGAGACCATCTTCATCTTTATATTTGCCATCGCTGGTCTTCATGAAATAGTGTTCGGTTCCGTCGCCATCAGTATAAACATACGGCCATTTTGTTTGATAATCTCCGCTTAATCCGTACACAGATGAAGATCGCACTATCTGATATAGATTGAGCTTCCATCCGTATCCGGCAAAAGGTTTGATTTTATCCGTAAACTTCGTAGGTGCGGTAAAATCCTGCCCTGCCATATAACCGTTGTACACATGCGTTACCGATATCGGCATTAAAAGACCGCTCGTTGCCGCATCGGTATGAGATAAAACAGCGTTTCCGGTAAAATCATTAACCGAAAGTGTTCCAGCTGTACCGGCACTTGCCGTAGTATAGTCCCAATACGGCTCTATGCCTTTATTGTTTCTGTATGTAATGGAAACATACGGATAATAACCGGCAGGATAATTATTATTCCTCTCCGGAATAAACTTACCGGTATTTTCCACAGATTCATCTTCTGCTTTTAAAAGAATACCGTTATTTGCTGTCCCGGCATACCAGCCGCGCACAGCCTTTGTAATATTGAAACGTTTTTGCGTATAACCTTCTTCAGGATCGGTAGTCTTTACAAGATCATAATCGTATACAAGCGGATTATAAGACGGTTTTGTGTTCCAAGTTACAGTATTGCGTGTCCAACTGCTTGTAACCTCATGAGCGTTAACTTGAATATCTCTTGCGGTATTACTGAAACTCTTACTGCGCAATACCAACAGCATCTGTGCATCGATTACAACATCACCGGGATTTAAGGCAGGAATATCAAAATTCAAAAGATCCCAGCATCTTCCATAATAATAAGAATCTGTTCCGACAAACCACTCATATCGGTCGCTGCAATTCTCATTCGGCACCGCAGAAGCCACCATGGTCGTTCTTACCGATGCTTTTGTTTCCGTCGCAACTACCGGATCAATAGATACAGGGAACTGACGATCATTACTGTTGATCCATTCGCTGTCCGCAATAATCGTAAACAAATAGCTGCCGTTTTCTGCCTCTTTTAGTTCATAGGAAACATCCGTACTGCTTACTCCGCTTGCATCATACATAACCGGAGCCGGAATGGTGAATACACTTTCCTCTGTGTTTGGGTCAATCGCATAAATCGTCCGTTCTTCTTCGTTTAAGTATAAAGTGACGCCTTGTGCCGTCAGCTCAAATGTATAAGCATAGCTGTCTTTACGTTCATGCACAACAATATTTTCTTTTAATGTTTTGCCTACCAGTTGATATTTGAAATCTGTATCTTCCAATGCTTCTTTATAAACCACATTAGATTCAACGTCCTGCATTGTGCCTGCAACAGCTTCATCAACTGTTTTCCCCGACTCATCTTCACGTGCTGCCATCATTAACGCAGGCTCATCCAATATTGTAATACGGCTTAAAAGCAGCGGAGGTCCACTTGGTTTCGGCGAGCTTTCCGGGCGTAGTGTCTCCATCGGCTCCGGAGAGGCCACCGGATTTGGAGTTTCCGTTGGCTCCGGTGTAAAACTCGGTTCTGCCGTCGGCATTTCTGATGACGCAGACTCGTCTGTGAATTCCGTCTCGGATGATTCGATTTTGTCGGTGTCTGTTTCTGTTACAGCAGTTGCTTCATCATCCGCAGCATTTATCGTCTGTTGATCCTCAAGTAAAGGATCCGCAGTAGTTTCTTCGTCTGTATCAGCCGGTTCCTCCTCGTCGAACGGCTGATCCGATGCACTATTCTCCGCATCATTTTCCGTCGGCATCTCGGATTCAGGTTCTTCCGTAGGCTCAGGAGTAGGAACAGAAGTAGGAGTTGGCGTAACTTCATCAGTTGCCCCTACATATTTCCAATCCAATTTATATTCGCCTTGCTGAACCGAAATAAATTCATTCTGAAGCGTTTGTTCCGCAAAACGAACCTGAAAATCATTTGCCGCATTTGTATATCCCGCCGCATCTTCAAAGGCTTTACCTTCATATTGCAGCGAATTGTCGATATCTTTCCATTCTCCGTTTTCCAAATAATGAACAGGCTGGGCATATATGACTGCCTGAACGCTATGATCACTTAAGAGGAATTGTTTGGTGTTTTCATCTCTCTTATCTTCCAGCTCCATCACGATACAGGCAGAATTTGAGCTTAATTCCTCATCATAAATTTTATCCTCATCCGCAATATAATAGGGATTGTTACTTTCGTCCATCACCTTTTGTACGGTTTCCGCAAATACGCCTAAGTCCATCATATTCAAAAACATGACGACACTAAGGAATATTGCGCATGGGCGCATGAATTTTTTCACTTTGGTTCCTCCCTCAAAATAACTAAAATCATACTTGTTCCTTTATTCACCTATTTTCATTGAATTCCCCAAATATCTTGAACAAGCATTAATTCATCGTTTTTTTCTTTCAAAAACACATTTTCTTCATAAAAAATAAGCACTCTTAATTTGTTTTCATAAAAATCTGTAACTACATAAAACAATCGATTGGTTAACATTTGCTCATTCTCGAAAATATTTACATTTGTAATAGGAGTATTCAAGATTTCATTCATTGTCCAGGTTTTTTCACCTCTTTTCCATTGCAAATAATATTGATACACTTCTTCTTTTGTCAAATAAATTCACCTGCTACCCTCTCACGTTATAATTCTATCTTCACTATTTCTTCCATATCAAAGATAATTTATGTAGCCTTTACGGTTTTGATCGTGTTTCTATTTTTCCAAACTTCCTTTCACTTTTTGCATTCTTAGTCAAATTATCGCTTTCTCTTAATACTCTTTGATAAAATCTGAGCCCATCAATATTATTCAGAATATAGTAAACTTGGCTATTCTGAATCACAGTGGCTAATAGATCGTCACACTCATCCTGTGTCCACGATGTTATGTTCAAACATCAGCATATATCCTCCACAAAAGTTAGCCACATAGTCGTTATAATCTGTGACTTAACTATATAGTGAATTCATATTAAGTCAATATCTAATACACAAAATGACAAAAGCAAAACATGAAATTACATATTGATGAATATTTGCACCCAAACTCACAGCTTCAATTTTTGCTTATATATCTAATAGTGACTTAAAACAGAAAAACAGCTCAAGAACCCGACATTCCAATCGGATTCTTGAGCTGTTCATTAAATACTATGAGTTTTATTGGGTCAAATGAATCACACTGTGAAATCTATTTTCCTCATTGCTATAATACATTCTCGATACTCCGTGATAACGCTGTACCGCTTGTTTGACACTTTTTAGACCTACACCGTGGTGTTCTTTATCTTCTTTCTTCGTTTTTATATTTCCATCATCATCCATATCCGGAGCAGAATTACAAGAATTAATAACCGTAATCAACACTCCGGTTTCCCCTTGCTGCGTAGCAGAAAGTTTAATGTATTTTTCACTGGTATTTTTTGCTGCTTCCTCGGCATTAGTAAGTAGGTTATCAAAAATTGCTGTAATATCATGAGCTGATATAAAATCTACCGAATGCTGACGAATATCAAAATCGACATCAATGCCTAACGATTTGCAGATAGATGCGTGATGAATCAAAATTACATTCAGAACCGTATTATCACACAATCGTGCTATCTTTTGCAAAGCCGGATCCCGTTCCATATCCAAAAGGTAATTTTCAAGTTCATCATAATTTTTCGATTCAAGCAGTCCCCTCATCACTTGCATATGACCACGTATATCATGTATCAGAACACGTTGATGATCATAATGGTCTTTTAGTATTTTATAATTCTCCGTATTTATTTCAGCTTTCTGAGCAATTAACTCCAATTCTAAACGATCATTATACATGTTCTGTATATGATTATAAACAACTGTTACTAAAATATTAACCATCAGTAATGCAATAACACTAATTGCCATCAATATGCCAACAATCGGTTTAATTCGTGTAGTTATACCAATATAGGTAATCGTCATCGTAATAAGTACTGATACTAATGGTAGTACAGATAGTAAAAGAACTGTACTTGTATCTATACCGTCTTTTGTTGGTTTAAAAAGCCTAGCACTGATTTGCATAATGGAAAAATATAGAAGACGTCCCAACACAGCAAAAGAGATCATGACAGATAAATCATACTTATATGCTCCAAAATCATGAGATATAGGTGAAAGTAATACAGAAGCTAAAATCTCCGTTCCTCCCATAACCACTGTTAAAAATGCCACTTGTATGATTCCTATTAACTTTTTACATGCAAAATTCGAAAACAGTAAGATCAAATTTACAAACAAGAAAGCAAGTGTATTCACTAGTACATTTTTAAATTGAGACAAAACAAATAACAATGTATATCCCAAAATAAACATCCATATTTCTACTTTGCGGCTGCCTTTTCGTTCAAATACTTGTTCAAAGTAGCTCCAAGCCGTAATACCTTCTGAAGTTAAAACAAATGCATAACAAATTAATGCCCACATCATTGCATTCCTTCCATATATAAAAGATATTTATTTTTAAACTCAGAATACCGGCGATTTGCCAGATACGCACTAATTTCTCTATTCGCGTATTTTAACTTGATCAAGTCCTTACTAAAGGATACAACATACTTCATATTGACAATATAATTTCGATACGAAGCATAAAAACTCGGAATTTTGAGTTCTTCTTGCCAGGATTGGATTCCTTTCACTGAAATCAAATCACCGTCTACCGTACAAATTTTCGTTACCCTCTTTTGGCCTTCAAAGCAAATTATATCTTCTGATGAAAGTGTTACCACTCCATCCTTTGTTTCAACCGGGATACGAATACTTTCGATATTATATTGATATATAGCATCCTTTAAATTCTCAAAAAGTCGATTTTTATTAATTGGTTTAGAAAGGTAACGAAAAACACGGAAACGCATAGCTTCGTCTAAATAATCCGGATAGGACGTCACAATAACGATTTTTGTTCTAGGGTTTCTTTTCATTAATTCTGCCCCAACATAAATTCCGCTTCGTCCCGGCATTTCAACATCCAAAAACGCAATATCTGCCTTTTGTTCTGCTTTGAGTAGTTCTTCGCCGCTTACATACACTTTCATCTCCGGACGTTTCAGCTTTCCCTTTTCAAAATATTCGCAAACGTATTTCTGAAGTTGAGCTAAAATTTTCGAATCATCATCACAAAAAAGAATTCGCAAAGCTACATACCTTCCTCCTACATGATATTTGATTATATCATGACTTGGAGATTTTGTCACTTTCTACTTTCTGTTCTCTCAACTCTACAAAATGTTGCACAAGCTGCATAATCATCTCTATTTCTTGATCTGAGCACTTTTGCAACAAGTCAGAAGCATCCTTTGAAACTCGATTTGAATGCATACTCCCCAGCAGCAAAAAAATCAGGTGTCACATTAAGTTCATCACAAATTTTCACAAATAATGCGACACTGGGAGTTGCCTTTCCGTTTTCAATTCCAGACATATGATTGTTTGGAATATCCAGTTTTTCTGCCAAAATATTTTGCTTTATCCCTAACTTCTTTCGTCTGTCAGATATTCTTTTCCCAATTTCCTTCATATTTAAATTCATAATCTATCACCGAACTTATGGTATCAAATAACGGCCTTGTATTTAACAAACTAATTTAGAACAAATAATCTAATAGATTATGTTTTTGAAAAAATTCTTTATAAAATTATTTCTTCTATGTAACTTGTATAATATGTATTCAATTCTTCAATATTCGACAATTTCTTCACATTTATTGTCATTGGTGCATTTATGTGGATTTTTCCTCTGAAAATTTGATATAATCACTTAAATAGTAGACAACATCTACTAAATTTCTATTTAACGGAGTTGTTTTTAATGAAAAAGAACATTTTTAAAAAAGTCGCTATGATATGCTCTTCTTTCTTCACCTTGATGTTAGTTATCGGTGCGAACTCTAATTCCACCATGATGATGCATCAAGAAAAGGCCCCAGAAGAGATAAAACGTTTTAGCAAAATCAGATAACATGCTTCATTCCCTGTCTAAATCTGTCACGAAATGGCTCCTGAAAACAGGAGCCATTTCACATAATGATGTTGCTCTTTATGAGTACGCCGTATACACATTCTTCTTTTCGATGTTACCGCTTACAGTATCTATTTGTCTCGGCGCACTTTTGCATATGTTCTTTGAAGCACTTCTTATGATTTTGCCTTTCGTCTTAATAAGGAAGTTCAGCGGAGGTTTTCATCTAAAATCATCTCGTGTCTGCTTTTTTGTTTCAAGTTTGTTTTTGGCACTTTCTATTGAATTCATAAAACTCGTTCTCACACATAAGTCTTTCCTTTTCTGCTCTATTCTAGCAGTCATATCCACATTCATTATTATTATTCTAAGTCCTATTGATTCCGACGAACGGAAACTCTCTTTAGCAGAGCAGAAACTTTTCAAGAAGGTCTCTATTTTGCTTTCGCTTTTTTTCTTAGGCATATATTTCATTCTTTTAATGCTAAAAATATGGAACTGTGCCGCTTCTGTTGGCGTTGGCATCGTTATTCCTGCTCTTCTTCAAATTCCATGCCTATTTAGAAGAAACAAAAAACCAACTTCATAAGACATATTGAGCTAAAAAAGATTCAAATCAACTGTGAAATACTTTCTGAAGATTCACCGATTTACTTTTTCTCACCCCCGCGCCCCGCCTCCGATCAATTTGAAATCGAATTCAAATTGATCGGAGGTTATTCTATTGTCAAACGAGCCTAAATGCGTCTATATCAAAACAGACGTTGGATATGTACAAATCACATATGCGGAGTTTTGCCGCATACGAAACACAACTGAAAATTACAAAGCTTCACACTGGTTCATACCAGTACAAGGTGTTCTGCTGGAAGTTCCAAAAGACGCCTACAAAGCCTTCTACCGAGAGAAGGAACGTGAGCGCTATCTAAGAAAATTAGATAGCGCTCTTTTTTTATGCAATTTAGACCTTAAATCCGAGGAAATCCCGCTGCGCGATGAAAACACGGACATTGAACAGCAAACCGAAGACCGGCTCATGATCGAAAAGATGTACTCCTGTCTTCGTTTACTCGACCCGGACGATGCCGAATTCATCCGTATGTACTTCTTTCAGCATGTTTCCCGCAAAGAACTCGCCAAAAAATACGGCGTGCATCCGTCCAACATCAGCCGAAAAGCCGCTAAGATCCTCGAAAAGCTGAAAAAGTTGATGGAAAAATAAAATTTCTGCGCACACATGGTTAAATTTTTCCTTTGTAAAAAGTGAGAGGTCATTTTGACCTCCTGCACCTTGAAAACCGAATAGGCAATTCTCGGGCTTCGGGCCTGAGAAT
>ERZ809224.1830-NODE-1830-length-14519-cov-5.492118_pt1 | contig 14519 bp, 9 predicted proteins | sample MGYA00520513_ERZ809224 | MGnify/ENA primary metagenome ERZ809224 (study PRJEB31576, sample SAMEA3212658) | Homo sapiens | biome: human-gut; feature: human gut; material: fecal | place: Sweden | collected 2012 ...
GGTGGTGTCCTGCGGCAGACGGCCGTCGTCGGTGAGGGGTCCGGAGACGAGCAGGATATCGCCTGCCGGCAGTTCGGCCGGTTCCGCACCGAAGTTGGTGACGCTGGCCCAGCCGTTGGCCCTACGGAAGGCGATGGTGCCGCCGGTGTGCCCCTCGGCGCCGTCCGGCTTGCCGGAGGACCGGTCGCAGTCGAGCCAGGTCAGGGTCGTGTCGGCCGTCATCCATTCGTGACGCAGTCCGAGCGCCTTGCGGTATAGGTTGAGCATGGAGCCGGAGTCCGTGTCCTCCCTGTCTACGGCGTAGTCGGCGAACCATTGCGGTTGCGGAAGATGCGGCTTCTCGCACGGATCGCCCGCCTGGCTCGCGTCCACGCCGGCGCCTTCATGCTTGGTGGCGGGGGAGAAGCCGAAGGTCGGCGTCTCGGCCTTCCAAGGCAGCGGGACGCGGCAGCCGTCGCGGCCCTTTTCGATCTGGTCTCGGACGCGGTTGAACGCGGTCGGATCCTCCAACTCGTCCCACGGGATGTCGGCGACCTCTGGCAGGCCAAGCTCCTCACCCTGGTAGATATAAGCGGAACCTGGTAGCGCGAGCTCCATCAGGATGGCCGCACGCGCACGCTTCGTGCCGAGCTCGCGATCCTCATGGTAAGAGGTACCGTTGCGCAGCAGCCAATCCTTGGCAAGTTGGTGGTGGGCTGCAGCCGGCACCTGCGGCAGCCCATAGCGGCTGACGTGGCGGGGGATGTCGTGGTTGCTCATTACCCATGTGGAGGTGGAGCCGGAGCGTTCCGCAGCGGCGATGCCTTCTTCGATGGCGAGGTGCATGTCGTTGCGAATCCAGTCTTTCTTGGCGAATTCGAAGTTGAACACTTGGCCGAGTTCTTCGGGCGAGGCATACCGGTATTGATGCTCCGGAGGTACCCAGGCTTCGGCGACGGCGAATGCCGGCGGATCATACTCGTTGAACACCTTGCGCCATTCGCGATAGATGTCGTGCACTTCGTTCCTGTCATACAGCGGATGCGTGCCGTCGGCGCAATGCATCTCACCTCCGATGATTTTGAAATCATCGAGATCGTCACGGTCGAGATCCTTAGCCAGGCCGTGCGCCACATCCACGCGGAAGCCGTCCGCTCCATGGTCGAGCCAGAAGTGCAAGGTCTTGATGAAATCGGCGCGCACGTCCGGATTCTTCCAATTCCAATCGGGCTGTTCGACGGTAAACATGTGCAGATACCATTGTCCGTCGGGCACTCGAGTCCAAGCGGATCCACCGAAGCTGGCAATCCAGTTGGTGGGTGGCTCGTCGCCGTTCGGTCCTTTGCCGTCACGGAAAATATAACGGTCTCGCTCCGGTGAGCCGGGGCCTGCGGCAAGCGCGGCCTTGAACCATTCATGCTGGTTGGACGAGTGGTTCGGTACGATGTCGACGACTATTTTGATGCCTGCCGCATGTGCGGTTTTGGTGAGATGGTCGAAGTCGTCCATGGTGCCGAGTTTCGGGTCGACGTTGCGGTAGTCGTCCACATCGTATCCGCCGTCTGCCAGTTGAGACGGATAGAACGGGCTGAGCCAGATGGCGTCCACGCCGAGTCTTTTTAGATATGGGATTTGTTGTGCGACTCCTGCGATGTCTCCGAGGCCCGACCCGGTTGTGTCTTTGAACGAACGCGGGTAGACCTGATAGACGACTGCCTGCTTCCACCAGAGTGATGGATCGTCAGCGATGTGCCGCTCGTTGGCTTCGTTGCTCATTGGGTTGTCTTCCTTCATTGGATGCATTGTGATTTTGTTATGGCTTTTTATGGAAGCGTTTTCACTAGTTCATTCTGGTGAGAACGCTCTGTTTTGACGATTAGAATCACTTCGTTCTCGTCTTCGTATTGCTTAAAATGATAGCGCTTTCATTCTGTGAATGCAATAATTGTTTTGTTATGGCGTGTCTGCTTGTGAAATCAACGATTCTGCTAATATGAAAGCGCTGGATAAACAATGGGAAACTGGAGTGGATATGGCACGAGCCACCATCGCCGAAGTAGCGGAACTGGCGGGAGTATCTCAGGCGACGGTTTCGCGGGCATTGCGAGGTGTTGGCAAGGTCGCTCCGAAAACGCGTGCCAAAGTTGAGGCAGCTGCGGACCGGTTGGGCTTTACCTTATCTAAAAGCGCATCGTCTTTGGCGTCCGGGAAAACCATGCGGGTTGTCCTGCTGTTTTCCGGCAAACTCAACGAATGGTTCAACGCCAACGTGTTGCAGGGCGTGTGCGAAGTGTTGGAACCGGAAGGCTACGACGTGTCGCCCACATTTGTCACAGGCAGACAGGAGACGGAGCGTTACTTCGCACAATTGCCTAAAAATCGCAATGCTGACGCGATCATCATTTCGTCGTTCCAACTCGACGAATCCGCACGTGAGAAACTGCGTGTCACCGATATGCCGACGGTCGGTGTGAACATTCCAGCCGAATCGTTCTGCGACGCAGCCATCGGTGTTGACAACTACGATGGCATGTCCAAGGCGGTGCGTCTGCTCAAATCGCTTGGACACCAGCGCATCGCTTTCGTCGTTGATTACATTCCCGACGACATGGTCTACAGCACCAGCCAGCGTATGAAAGCGTTCTTGGAAGCGGCTGAACAAAACGGTTACGACGATGAGTATGCCTACGTCATAACCGCGGACGAGCATGATGCGCCATTGTCGAAAGCGGACCTTGCTGCGCAACTGGTGGCGAAATTACTGTCATTGCCACACATGCCAACCGCCATCTGTGCCGAAACCGATCAAGTGGCAATCGCAGTCATCAAGGAACTCGGCAAGCAACAATTGCATGTTCCTGAAGATATCTCCGTCATAGGGTTCGATGATGCCGACATCGCACAGGCGGCGAATCTGACCACCGTTCGACAGAATCCGCTGGAAATGGGACGCAACGCCGCCCGTAAGACGTTGTCCCTTCTGCGTGGACAGACGCCAGACGCATCCTATGAATCGCAGGAGGCCACGCTGATGTTGCGTGACACCACCAGACGCGTGGCGACCGACCGTTCGTGACGGTTCTTCCGTATTCTCCGAACGGAATGAACGCAATATGGAAGGATATGGGCCCATGTAGCCTATGTGCCCTATGATGCGTTGAAGGAAACCGGTCTTCGGAAAACCGAGACGGTGGTCGAACCATACGAAGACATCGAAAGACATTCGGCAGGGCATGGGCAAAATCAACGAAAACAGCGCAAAGTCAACGAAAACGAAGAATGTGACGCCCGCGGTCACGCCATGGGGCAAGAACCGTGTGAAGAACACCGAAACCGGCAAGCACGTGCTCATCATGCCGGGCATTGGATACACCGTAGACCGACCGCTGCTGTACTGGGCAGCGCAGGCGCTTGCGGCCAACGGATGGTTCGTGGACCGGCTCGACCTGAAACTGACGGAAAGCGTCGAGTTTCCGGAAATGATCGCCTGCATGGAACGCGTGGTCGACGAATGGCGCAAGGCGGCGCTCGAACATGCTGCCGAATCGGGTGAGGAGCCGCATTTGCTGGTCGTCACCAAATCGCTCTCCACACTCTCATATCCGCATTCCGCAAAACTAGGATTGCGTGTGGTGCTGCTCACCCCGGTGCTCAACCCGCCGCCATTCGACAAGCACAAGTCGGTCATTCCCGCGCCGCTGCCGGGAACTGCCGGCAGCCCGATGCCGCTAATCTGCGCAGGTGACGCCGACCCATACTACGATGACGCCAAAGCGCATCTGCTCACCGACCATGTGCGCACGTACGCTGGTGCCAACCATTCCATCGAAATGCCTGATGATTGGCAGACGTCGCTCGACTATCTGAAACAGGTCACTCAGGCCATCGTCGACTACGCCGGCTGAAAAGAACGGGACGGAATATGCGCATCGTATTGCAGAAGGTCAGTGAAGGATCCGTCGACGTGGTCGACGAGACAAGCGGAGAAGTCGATACCACATTCGAACCACAGCATATAGGCATCGGCTATGTGCTGCTTGTCGGAGTGGAAGACACGGACGGAGCGAAACAAATCGACTGGCTCGCCCGCAAAATCGCCAACCTGCGCGTCTTCGAAGACGAGAACGGCAAAATGAACCGTTCCATCCACGACGTGAACGGCAGTGTGCTGTCCATCTCCCAATTCACGCTATACGCGGACGTGCGCAAAGGCAACCGCCCAAGTTTCGTGAAAGCCGGAGCGCCCGCGCACGCCGAACAGACGTGGCACGGATTCAACGACGCCCTGCGCGCGCAAGGACTCGAAGTAAAAGAAGGACGATTCGGCTCCCACATGCGCGTGCGGCTCGCCAACGACGGTCCGGTCACCATCATCCTTGACACCGACGAGCTCGGCGTCTGACCCAGAACCCAACGTGAAGCCCTATATCCGACGATTGCCATAGGGTAAAACGCATGGGAATATGGAACGACCGCAAACTGATCGTCAACTGCCTGCCGTTGACCGAATCCGAACGTGCGCAATTCATACGTGCCGCGAAAGGCATGCCGCAGGAATTCGTCGGCGACCCGGCACAACGAGGCTCCATGAACTGGACCGCCGAAATACCGGACGAACTCAAAGCGTATGCAACCGCGGTCATCGGCAACATCACGCCCGAAACATGCGCGCAATGCCCCAGACTCGAATGGCTGCAGACCTGGAGCGCCGGCGTCGACAAATACCAGCGGCCTGGCGTGCTCCACCCCGGCTCCATGCTCACCAACGCCACCGGCGCCTACGGACAAAGCGTGTCCGAACACATGTTCGCCATGATGTGGTCCATCATGAAAAACCTGCACATCTACGCCGTCGGCAACCCGAACGCCGCATGGCAGGACGCCGGCCGCGTCATCAGCCCCGACGGCAAAACCGCGCTCATCATCGGCACCGGCGACATCGGATCGCATTTCGCACGCCTATGCAAGAGCGTCGGCATGTCGACCATCGGCATCCGCCGCAACCCCACCGTCGAAGCGCCGGGCATCGACCACATGGTCGGATTCGAATCGCTCGACGACGTGCTGCAATACGCCGACGTGATCGCCATGTGCGTGCCATCCACGCCATCCACACACCACCTGCTCAACGCGGAACGCATCGCAAAACTCAAAACCGACGCCATCGTCATCAACGCGGGCCGCGGTGACGCCATAGACACGCAGGCGCTCGCCGACGCGCTCGCCAACGGCATGATCCGCGGCGCTGGCCTCGACGTGACCGAACCGGAGCCGCTGCCGGCGGCATCGCCATTATGGAGCGAGCCGAAATGCCTGATCACCCCGCATGTGGCGGGCGGTAACCACTTGGAGTCCACCGAACGGCGCATCATCGCCATCGCATTGGGCAACGTGCGCTGCTACGCCAACGGACAATCGCTCGACAACCGCATGCCTCTCAAGGGCTGACGTTCATTAAAAGTGGGTATCCGCTCCTTCGGTCGTCGGCTGAATGGTCCGAATCGGACGGCCTCCGAGATGAATTCTGAAACGAACCACATGAGGAGGTCTATCTGGTCTGAAGGCACATGCACCGCGCCCGGAATACGTCACAAAAACGGGCAAACCCGTATGATGGCAGCCATGGGGAGAAAGGCGGGAGATATGACATTGAACAAATGGCGTCGTGCGACGGAATGGTTCATGACCGCATTGGCATTGGTGTTCCTGTTCGCGTATTCGTGGGAAGTGCTGGCGAGGACGCATATCCTGTTGTGTGAAATGGTGATCAACATCATCTGGATGGTGTTCATCGTCGACTACGTCGTTTCGATCCTGCTGGCGGAAGACAAGAAAACCTGGTTCAAAGACAATCTGCTGATGCTGGTGTCCATCGCATTGCCCGTCTTCAGGCCATTGAGACTGCTGCGTCTGGTGGCAGTGCTCAACGTGCTCAATCGTACCGGTGGCATGGCGGTGCGTGGGCGCATCACACTGTACACATGCTGCAGCGTGACACTACTGATGTATATCGGCGCCCTTGCCGAATTGGATGTGGAACGTGGGGTTCCAGGCGCTTCCATCACCGATTTCGGTGAAGCGATATGGTGGTCGTTCGTGACCGTCACCACTGTCGGCTATGGCGATTTGTCTCCGGTGACATGGCAGGGAAGAAGCATCGCCATCGGGCTGATGATAACCGGCGTGGCCCTGATCGGCATCGTCACCGCGACACTGGCCTCATGGATAGTCGATCGTGTCCGTGACGAAACCGACAAGCGCGCGGACGAGGCGGAATCGGAAACGGAACAGTTGCGCCACAATGTGCGGGAACTGACGGACACCGTCAACCAGCTGCGTGACGACATCGCGCGGCTGCGCAGACCATAGCGGTTCTCATGACTGCACTGCGGAAAATGCGGAAAGAGGCTGAGGCATAGGAAAAGCGCCAGATGAATAACCTGGCGCTTTTCCTATGCCTCACCACCATACGTCTCGCAACCGGAAGGTGGAGACACTGTATTGGATTTATTCGCAGGCGACTCCGTCATGGTCGCGATCCAGTTGTGAACGGTAGCCCGGCTGACCCTGGTAGATAGGCGCGGCGCCAGCGGCTCGTGCCGCGGTGCAGTTCTGGTAGTAGACATCCTGCTGTGGCGCTGGCTGGGGCGCGGGAGCTGGAGCCGGAGCGGGTTCGGGCACAGGTGCCTGTGTCGTTTGCTGATTCTGCTGGGCCTGCTCAGCTGGTTGTTCGGTTTGCGTCTGTTCGGTCTGCTCGGACTCGGTGGTCTTCTCGGCCGTGGAATCCTTGACCCCCGTGTAGTCGGGCACGGTTTGCGTCGGGCAGGAGGACAGCACCTTGGCCATGGCTTCCTTTTCGGCCTGCGTGACCCACAGTGAGTATTTGTGCTTCACGCCGATCTGACGCGCCACGTATTCGCAACGGAACCCCTTGTTGGACGGCAGCCACGTGGCCGCATCGCCATCGGACTTCTTCTGGTTGGCACGCCCCTGCACGGCCAGCAGATTGTACGGATCGTTCGCCAATGCGGTGCGGCGCTCCTCGCTGAGCTTCTGCGCGCCCTTCTGCCACGCATCGCTCAACGCCACCACATGGTCGATCTGCACCGCGGTGGAAGTCTTCTTGCCCTTCTTGAACTTGATGTCCTTGCCAGTGTATGGATCATGCAGTTTTCCGGACTTCACCACGCAATTGTGCGTACGCCACTTGTGCCTCACGCCGGTCAGATCGCGGTTGAGGATATCATTGCGGGTGTCGCAGCCGTTGTGGTCCACGTCGGCCCACGCCTTGCCGAATTGAGTGCGCTTGTACCCGGTTTTCGGCGCGCGGCCCTTGACCTCCAACGAATCCAACACCTCCGTGGCGGACGTGCCGGCCCCGGTGCCATCCGTCGGCTCGTCCGCATACGCCGAACCGACCGGCAATCCGATGGCCAGACTCGCAGCCAGCAATCCGGACAAAACAACCATCATCGAACCATGACGACGCATGATACGCTCCTCACCCTAAAAACCCCTCAAGTAGTACAAGAATATCCCCGGAACGAATTCGAATCGCTTATTTACGGCAGATTTTTCGGCATGCCGAAACCAGTATTTCGCATCCGTCAAGACGTATGGCAAGAATCGGCCGTATGACCAACAGCATCACAGCAATCAAACCGGAACGTCTCGCACAATACGCCAAAGACTTCAACGCCGACCGGGCCAACCTTGTGGCCGCCAACGCCGCGGTGTCCTCGGGCGTGCTCGAAGCCGCCACCGACTACAAAGGCCAGCGCGCGCTGCCACGCGACTTCTCCATCGAACTGAAACAGGGGTCCATCACCAACCAGCGCCGATCCGGCCGCTGCTGGATGTTCGCATCCCTCAACACCCTGCGTTACGAGCTCATGCACCAGTGGGGACTCGACGATTTCGAATTCTCCGAAACCTACCTGTTCTTCTGGGATGCGATGGAAAAATCCAACACGTATCTCGAAAACGTGTTCGCCACGCTCGACGAGCCGACCGACAGCCGCCTGTTCCAGGAGATCAACTACGGGCCGGCCGATGACGGCGGTTGGTGGCAGATGTTCGCCGCCCTTGTAGACAAGTATGGTCTCGTGCCGAAGAGCGCCTACCCGGAATCCGCCAATTCCAAGGACTCCGACGCGTTCAAACAATACCTCAACAGCAGGCTGCGCCAGTTCGCCGCCGACCTGCGCGAACGTTACGCAGCCGGCGCCACGGTCGATGAACTGCGCGCGGTCAAGGACGACGACATGTCCACCGTGTACCGCATGTGCGCCATCTCGTTGGGCGAGCCGCCGGAGAAGTTCGACTTCCTGGCCCGCGTGAGCGACGATGACAAGAAGGACGATAAGAAAAGCGGCGAAGACGAGGCCGACAAGCCGAAAACCGGCAAGGACGAGCGCAGACAGATCCGCGAAACCGGCATCACGCCGATGGAATTCTACAAGAAGTACGTGCCGGTGGACGTCGACGATCTGGTGACGTTGTGCAACGTGCCGATGGCGTCCCGTCCGTTCAACAAGCGTTACCGCATCCGCTACACCGCCAATGTGGCCGAAGCGGGGGATATGGAATTCGTCAACGTGCCGCTCGACGTGTTCAAAAAGGCCGCGGTCGACCAGATTAGCGCCGGACACCCGATCTGGTTCGCCTGCGACTGCACCCAGTTCTCGCTGCGTGCGGCCGGCTATTTCGACTGCGACAGCGTGCGCGTGGACCAGCTGTTCGGCACCGATTTCGACTTCGACAAGGCGCACGGCCTCGAATACGGCGACAGTCCAAGCAACCATGCCATGACCCTCACCGGCGTGAACCTTGACGAGCAAGGCAAGCCGAGCCGCTGGAAAGTGGAGAACAGCTGGGGCAAAGACAACGGCGAAGACGGCTACTACGTGGCCTCCGACAAGTGGTTCGACCGCTATGTGACCGAAATCATCATCCGCAAGGAATACCTCGACGACGCCACCCGAGCGCTGCTCGAAACCGAGCCGGTGGAACTCGACCCATGGCAGCCGCTGACCAAACGCTGCCGCTGACGCAACACGGGCGATAACATGCCGCGGTCCGGATCGGGCCGCGGCTTTTGCTGTTCCATCGCGCTGGTATGGTTGCATGAGAACAAACGTACGAACGATGGGGGTTCAGGTGGCGGACACTCTGGCATGGCTTTCCGACGAGCTGCGCAGCGAATGCAGCCAGCCGGTACTGCAGCGCGCCCGCGGCATCGCCAACCAATGGCGTTCCAAAATGGAGGACCTGCATTGCCTGAACGACACCGCATCCAACCGCATCACCCTGTATGCCACCATACGGGGCACCACCTCACCCTCCAGCCGTTACGAAGTGCAAGCCACGCTTGATTTCGCCGACGAGCTGTTTCTGGCACGCTACTGCTCCTGCCCGGCATTCAGCGGTTCGCAGCGCGGCTACGGTTCCTACCGGACCTTCGACTACCACAACAGTCCGAAATACCGCAGCTTCGACGATGACGACGACTACGATTACGTCGACGACTACGACGATTTCGGCTCCGGCAGCACGTACGGCCACGTCAACGATGATGACGACTCGGCTTCCTCCACCAGCCGCCGGTACACCGGCATGTGCAAGCACGTAGCCGCCATGCTGCTGCTGTTCCTGCAACAGCCGGAACGATTCCGGGGATTCCACGCCGCAGCCGCAACACCCCGGGCCCTCGCCGACTACATGCGCTCCCTCGATGCGAAAAGCAACAACGCCGGCGAGAACGCCCAACTCGACGTGCTGAAACGAATCATCAACGCGAAAAGCCGATTGATCGAGGAACAACGTGGCGCCTCCGGACAGGGAGCCGCCAAACCGAAACGCAAATCAAGCGCGCCGGTCGACGTCAAACCGGGAAGCGTGTACCTCGAGCCCACGCTGATCAACGGCCATGACGCCCTGCGCCTGTCCCTGCGCATCGGATGCGGCGACGCCGACTATGCGCTCAAAAACATCTCAAGATTCGTGGCCGACATGCGGACGGGAACATACGAGTCATATGGCAAAAAACTCGCGTTCACCCACACTCCGGACATGCTCGACCCCTTCTCGCTGAAGCTATACCGCTTCCTGCAGCAGGTGATTGCATCCAGAACGGCGGCCCAACTGCAAAACGGATACTATTACGGCGAAGCGGTACGCGTCGACCGTGAACTCGTCCTCACCGATTGGGAGGCATGCGACCTGCTCGACCTGTTCCACGCCGTGACACAGGACGAATACAAGGAACACGAGTCGAAGGCCCGTGGTTTCCTGCGCACGTCGGACGGTGACGGGCTGAGACGATTGCTTATCGAGGATTTCCAACGCACCAAGAAATCCGGGCCAAGCCGCATCCACATGGCCAACGAAGGAGGCGAACCGTTCGGCCTTGACATTGTCGAAGGCGACCCCACCTTCACGTTCAAGGCGTCCTACGTGCATGAGGGCACCGCGTCGGGCGTGCGCATCACATCGAACCAAAGCATCTCCGATGTCATCAACGGACGCAACGGCTTCTACATTTTCAGCCGCGAACGTCCCGACGATTCCACGGAGACGGACAGGATAGGCATCGACGGGCTCTTCCGCTGCACCGATAAACTGCGCCCGGCATTACAGGTGCTGCCTGACCTGTGTTCCGACGATCCGGACGGCGTGTTCATCGCCGAAAACGACTGGCCCATGTTCGCCCGAACCATCGTGCCGAAACTCACCGAAGCGGGCATCGGATTCGACATTCCGCAGGAAGTGACCGAAGCGGTGGGAACCGAATGCCGGATCGAATTCTATCTGGACCGCGATTTGTACGGCATCACCTGCGAAGCGGTGGCGAAATACGGCGACTTCACCTTCCAACTGGTGCCCACCGCCAAAGAACTGCGCGGCGTGATCAACCCCGATTCACGTTCAAGAGCCTCGCAGGTCAAACGCGACCTGTCACGAGAATCGTTCGCCGTGCAGGTGGTACGCCAGCTGTGCCCTACATGGAGCTCCATCGACGTGGCACGCGTCAAAGAAGAGGACGAGCAGGCTATCCTGCTCATGCTCACCGACGGCGTGCAGATCCTCAAATCGGTGGGCCAGGTCTTCTCCACGGCGGCATTCGATGGCATGATGCAGCCCAACCCGCCATCGGTGAAGGTCGGCTTGTCCATCGACTCGAACCTCGTTGAAATCTCACCGATCGCCGACGAGGTGCCGATGAACGAAGTCGGCGCGCTGCTTGACTCCTACCGCAGAAAACGCCGCTACCATCGGCTCAAAAACGGCACGTTCGTGGATTTGAAGGAAGCCGACCTGCATGAGCTCGACCAAGTGTCCACGGACCTCGACCTGAGTGAAAAACAGCTCGACTCCGGCATCATCAAAATCCCCGGATACCAAGCGTTCCTGCTGGACTCCCAAGTGGACGACGAAGGCAAAAGCGCCTCGTTCGTGGACTATGTCAACGATGTGAGAATCATCGATCCGAAACGCTACGAAGTGCCCGAACGGCTCAAAACCGTGCTCCGCCCATACCAGGTGGAGGGCTTCCAATGGCTGTCCACCCTGTGGGACAAGGGCTTCGGCGGCATCCTCGCCGACGAGATGGGCCTCGGCAAATCCGTGCAGCTGCTCTCGCTCATCGAAGCGCGCAAAGGAAACGGTCCGTCACTCATCGTCTGCCCGGCATCGCTCGTCTACAACTGGGCCGCGGAATGCGAGAAATTCGCGGGCGATCTGACGGTGGAAGTCGTCGCCGGTACGAAAGCGCAGCGACGCAAGGCCATCGCGACGGTGGCCGCGCAATCGCAGGAGAACGACGGTGCTACGACGAATGGCGCCACGACGTACGACGGCACCGACGTGGTGATCACCTCCTACGATCTGCTGCGTCGCGACGTGGACGATTACGCAGCCTGCCATTTCGCGCTGATGGCGCTCGACGAGGCGCAATACATCAAAAACCACGCCACAAAGGTGGCCAAATCGGTCAAACAGGTCACGGCCGACCATCGCTTCGCTCTGACCGGCACGCCAATCGAAAACCGGTTGAGCGAACTGTGGAGCATTTTCGACTTCCTCATGCCCGGACTGCTCGGCACCTATACGAAATTCCGCGAAAAATACGAGCAGCCGATCATGGCTCCCGGTCCGGAACATTCCGTCATGGCCGACAAACTGCAGGCATTGGTGGGACTGTTCATCAAACGCCGTCTGAAAAAAGACGTGCTCACCGACCTGCCCGACAAATTCGAGAACGTGCTCACCGTCAAACTGGAAGGAGAGCAGCGCAAACTGTACGCCGCACACGAACAGCGGCTACGCGCCACGCTCACCAAGGCGTCGGACGCCGACTTCAACACCAAGAAGATCCGCATCCTCGCCGAATTCACCTTGCTGCGCGAAATCTGCTGCGATCCAAGACTCGTATACGCCGACGCGAAGAACGCCTCCGCCAAACTCGACGCCATCGTCGAACTCGTGGCCACATGCATGGACGAAGGCAAAAAGGTCCTCGTGTTCTCGCAATTCACCTCGTTCCTCGAACTCATCGGCGCCAGACTCGCCGAACAAGGCGTGGAATACTACACCATCACCGGCGAGACGCCGAAGAAACGCCGTGTGGAACTGGTCGACGAATTCAACGGTAACGACGTGCCCGTATTCCTCATCTCGCTCAAAGCCGGCAACACGGGCCTGAACCTCGTGGGCGCGTCCGTGGTGGTGCACGCCGACCCATGGTGGAACGCCGCCGCGCAGAACCAGGCAACCGACCGCGCGCACCGTATCGGCCAAACCCAGGACGTGAACGTATACCAGATCGTGGCCAAAGACACCATCGAGGAACGCATCCTGAAACTGCAGGAAAAGAAAAACGAGCTGGCGCGCCAATTCACCGACGGCACCGCATCCGGCGGCGTCGGCACGCTCAGCAAGGACGATCTGCTCGGCCTGCTGTCATAACATGCCCGCTGTCGCGGCGTGCGCAGACTGCGTTCCGAATCGCAAGACGAAAACGGAACGCAGGTTGCGCATATCGCATGGCGGGCGTATATATGGACAAGCAAGTTTCAGGGAAGGTGAAAATCCTTACTGGCGGTAACGGCACGACCGGCATTCATAACGGCCCCATACCGAAGCCCGCGACCCGCGAAAGCGGCTGATCCGGTGAGAATCCGGGACCAACGGTTACAGTCCGGATGGAAGAAACGGAGCTCAACATGAGTGTATCCTCTCCTAGCAATACCTCCAATACCGCAGCTGATCAGGCCGCAGACAAACCGATGACCCGTCCGGACAACGCGCACTCCACAGGCGTCGCCGACTCCGGCCGCTGGTCCACCAAACGCATCGCCATGTACGCGCTGTTCGTGGCGCTGTCCATGGCCGTCAGCTTCATCGAATTCCCGATCATCCCAGGCGTGCAGTGGCTCAAATACGACCCATCCGGCATCGTCTGCCTCGTCGCGGGCTTCGCGTTCGGACCGGCCGCAGCCGTCATCGTCAGCGTGCTCGGCTTCGTGCCGCACCTGTTCACCAACCCATGGGGCACCCTGATGGCCGTGCTCGTGGCATTGGCCCTGTCCGTGCCGGCATCGCTCATCTACAAAAAGAACAAGACGCGCAAGGGCGCGCTGATCGGCATCATCGTCGGCGCTGTCGTGGCGCTCGCCGTCGCCATCGTCGGCAACATCATCGTCACGCCGTTCTACGCGCACATGACCACCGCGCAGGTCGTGGCGCTTATAGTGCCGGCGCTCCTGCCGTTCAACGCGTTGAAGTTCACCATCCACGGCGTGGTCACGTTCCTGATCTACAAGCCGATCTCCAACCTGCTGAACCGTTGAGCTTCGTTTGTTTCCCCATTGAAATGAACATGGAGGGACCGTCCGCATCCACCGGAGGGTTCCTCCGTCTTGTTTTCCCCGAGAATTCCATACAGTGCTGGTGAAGGAAGATTTTATGGTTACGACCAATGCGCCGATCATAACGCTACGCGATGTGCGATTCACCTATGATGTCGGCGCGACATGGGCGCTTGACGGTGTGAGTCTTGACATCCGCCGTGGCGAACGCATCTGTCTGACCGGACCGAACGGTTCGGGCAAATCCACGCTGTCACGTGTCATCGCCGGACTGGTGGCTCCCGATGAGGGATATGTCGCATTGTCAGGCAATGTGGTGTTCGACGAGTCCGGCGCGCACGCCGACGAGTATCGAACCGCCCGTTGCGGCATCGGCGCGGTGTTCCAGCATCCCGAAGACCAAATCGTCACCACCGTCACCGAAGACGACGTGGCGTTCGGACCGGAGAATCTTGCGATTGAGCATGATGAGATCGGACTGCGCATCTCCGGTTCGCTGGACGCCGTGGATATGAGCGACTATCGCGCTTCCAACCCGACGCGCATGAGCGGCGGCCAACAACAACGCATCGCCATCGCCGGCATGCTGGCGATGGATTCCGACGTGCTCGTGCTCGACGAGCCGACCGCCATGCTCGACCCGCAAGGGCAGATCGGAAGAGCACACGTCTG
>ERZ809224.1836-NODE-1836-length-14453-cov-6.632449_pt1 | contig 14453 bp, 15 predicted proteins | sample MGYA00520513_ERZ809224 | MGnify/ENA primary metagenome ERZ809224 (study PRJEB31576, sample SAMEA3212658) | Homo sapiens | biome: human-gut; feature: human gut; material: fecal | place: Sweden | collected 2012 ...
CCCGCCGCTTAGTGCTCCGCGCACTTGAAGCGGGGGAATGCTTATCTGCGTTCAACTTGTAATATGGACTTTTTCACTTTGTATTTCCGCAATATCTGCAAACTCCCCCTCCTCTTCTCTTCTTGACAACACCTGTGAAAATGCGTATCCTGTTCAAAGGGGCATAAGCTATGCAAAACAAGCCCGTACAGAAAGGAGTCCGGCACCTGCGAGCATGCTCATCTCGCTGTGCCTGTAATGGTATGCAACAGACCAATGCTTCTCTTTTTCCCGGCATCTCCGGGAGCACGTTAAAGCTGATCGCAATTCTTTCCATGCTGATCGATCATGCGGGCGCGACCATCATCCGCACACTCTGGCAATCGCCTGTGATCTCATCCAGTGTCAGCCAGAGCCGGCTCTGGAGTGAAATTTACAAAATCTCCCGTTCCGTCGGCCGGATTGCATTTCCGATCTTCTGTTTTCTGATCGTGGAAGGTTTTCTCCATACACGCAATGTATGGCGCTATGCCAGACGGCTTTTTTTATTTTCTCTGATCTCCGAAATCCCATTTGACCTTGCCTTAAAGGGAAGCTGGTATTTTCCGGAAAAGCAGAATGTCTACTTCACCTTACTCATCGGTCTCCTCGTGCTCATCGGCTTGCGCTTTTTCCTGGAATCATCGCACCGCCTTCTGCACTGGCTGTGGCCGCTCGTACTCATCGCCGGGATGTACACCGCCTTCTGGATCGACACCGATTACAATTACAAGGGTGTGTTCCTGATCGCAGTCCTTTACCTGCTGCGCCGTGAGCGCTTCGTGCAGTGTATCGGCTGTGCCGTCTCCGTAGCCTGGGAAATGCCCGCACCGATCGCCGCGATTCCGATTTTCCTGTATAACGGGACGCGCGGACGGCAGATGAAATACTTCTTCTACTGGTTCTATCCGGTGCATCTGCTTGTGCTCTATGGGATTGCGCAGTACTTAATTCCTGCGATTGTTATATAATGATGATACAAGGGGCAAAAGGTCATGCGTTTCATGCTTGCATGAAAAAGCATGACTTATTGACCTGCAAAACATGAGAATACTCCGTCAGGTTTTCAAACCTGCGATAAACGAAAGGATCCACCTATGAATAAAAAAGAAATTGCTGAAATCAAACGCCTCTTCACACCGGATCGCTGCCCGTTCACCCGGATCTGCGGCTGCTATGTAGACGGCGAAAAGAACAAAAAAATGAACATGAAGGAAGCATTTCTCTCCCTCTCGGATGAAGAAATGTTCAAATATTTTGATATTCTGAAAAAATCCCTCTCCGGCACCGTCGGAAAGAATCTGCTCACGATGGAATTTCCGCTCGCTGAAGAAGCAGAGGGCGGCACGCAGGAATTTCTGCTTAAGCTTCGTGACAGTGAGCTGAAGGACGACGAACTGCTCGACGAGCTCTATGACAAGATCATCGAGCTTTTCCCATACCCGGAAAACTACTTCATCATCCTCGTCCACGGCGCTTATGACATTCCGAAAAAAGGCAGTGATAATCTTGAAATGGTCGATGCCTCCGAAGACGTCTACAACTTCGTCCTCTGTGCAATCTGTCCGGTAAAGCTGACAAAGCCGGGACTGTCCTACCATGAGGAGACGAACAGCATCAGCGAACGCATTCGCGACTGGTTCGTGGAAATGCCGGTGAGCGGATTCCTGTTTCCGGCCTTTACAGACCGCAACACCGATATCCACAACCTGCTCTACTACTCGAAAAATGCCAATGAGCTCCATCCGGATTTTGCCCGCCAGCTCTTTGGCTGTGAGCTTCCGATGAGCGCCTCCTCCCAGAAGGAGACCTTCAATACACTCGTCGCTGACACACTGCTCACCGACTGTACCTATGAGAGCGTCAAGGCGATCCACGAGACCTTAAATACACTGCTCGAGGAGCGCAAGGATGATCCGGAGCCGATCATTCTGGAAAAAGATGATGTCAAGCGACTGCTCTACGACAACGGAGCAGCTGACGAAGCACTCGAACATTTCGATGAGGAATTTGAGCAGGCGACCGGCGGAGAAAAAGAAACGCCAATCCTCGTCTCCAATGTCGTAAACATGCGCAAATTTGAAATCAAAACACCGGATATCGTGATTCAGGTAAAGCCGGACCGGGCTGACCTGATCGAAACGCGCATGCTGAACGGACGTCCATACTTCGTAATCCCGGCTGACGATTCCGTCGAAGTAAACGGAATCCCGATCCGCACGCAGGTTCCGGTGGAGTCGGACGAGGATATATCTGAATAAAAGCGTATCTGAATAATTTGACACATCCTGGCTTCGCTATTTGTTTGTCAAACTGTCTATACATAGATGACAAATCTTAATTTTCAACAAAATGTATGAGGAGGATTTTATGAACAATATACTGGACTGGAAGGAATACAGCCGCGCCGCGCGAAATGCCGCCGCTGAGGGCTGTGTCCTGCTTCGCAACGAAAAACAGGCATTACCGATCCGCCCCGGCGAGACGGTATCGGTCTTTGGCCGCATTCAGCTGGACTACTACAAGAGCGGCACAGGCTCCGGAGGCATGGTAAATGTCCCTTACGTCCATTCGATTCTGGACGGGCTGCGGGAGCATAAGGAAATTCAGATCTATGAGCCGGTGCTGACCGAATACAGGCGCTGGACAAAGGAGCACCCGTTCGACCGCGGAAACGGCTGGGGAACCGAACCGTGGTGTCAGGAAGAGATGCCGCTTTCGGATGCATTTGTGGCAGATGCCGCAGCACATTCGGATCTGGCGCTGATCATTCTCGGACGCACCGCCGGCGAAGACCGTGACAACACATTGCAGGAGGGCAGCTACTATCTGACACAGGCAGAACGGAAAATGCTGAAAATAGTATGTGCCGCTTTCTCCCGCACTGTCGTCGTACTGAATGTCGGAAATATCATGGATATGAGCTGGGTTGACGACTACCAGCCGTCTTCCGTCCTCTATGTATGGCAGGGCGGCATGGAGGGCGGCTGCGGCGCCGCCGACATCCTTTGCGGCCTCTCTCCGTCCGGAAGACTGACTGATACAATCGCCTTTGATTACTCCGATTATCCATCCAGCCGGAATTTCGGTTCGACTAAGGAGAACTTCTACGCCGAGGATATCTACGTCGGCTACCGCTATTTTGAGACTTTTGCAAAAGACCGGGTGCGCTATCCGTTCGGGTTTGGACTGTCCTACACGACCTTTTCTGCACAGCATGCAATGTCAGAAGCTCCGGATCATCTGACGGTCACCGCCGCCATCACAAATACCGGTACCACTGCCGGAAAAGAAGTCGTTCAGGTCTACGCCGAAGCGCCGCAGGGACTGCTCGGAAAACCATCCCGCGTGCTCTGTGCCTTTGCAAAGACCGGGACACTGCAGCCCGGGTGCACAGAAACGCTCGAGCTTACCATACCAAAGTCCGCACTTGCCTCCTATGATGACAGCGGAGTCACCGGTCACAAGTCCTGTTTCGTGCTTGAAGCCGGTACTTATACGCTGTATGCCGGATGCGATGTGCGAAGCGCGGCACCGGTCGGAAGCTTTTTCATTGCCGAAACGCTCGTAACCGAAGCATTGACAGAATGCATGGCTCCGGTAAAGGAGTTTTCGCGTATGAAGCCGGTTGCCGCAATGCCGGATACTGCTTCTGCCGGCTTCGGAACCGACCATCCGTACAGGGTTTCTTACGTCCCTGTCCCGACACGCACGATCAATCCGATGGACAAGCGCGCTGCATCCCTTCCGGCCTGTCTGCCTTATACCGGCGATACCGGCATACAGCTTTCCGATGTAAAGGATGGACACGCGGACTATGCCCATTTTCTTGCACAGCTTACAGATGAGGACCTGAAGCATATCGTACATGGCGAGGGTATGTGCAGTCCAAAGGTCACCCCTGGAACCGCTGCTGCATTTGGCGGCATCACAGAGCATCTGCAGCACTTCGGCATCCCGGCCGGCTGCTGCTCTGACGGTCCTTCCGGAATCCGCATGGACTGCGGCGCGACCGCTTTCAGCCTTCCGAATGGTACGTTGCTTGCGAGCACCTTCAATCTTGCGCTTGTAAAAGAGCTTTTCACTTTTGAAGGTATGGAGCTGCACAGCAACCACATCGACACACTGCTCGGACCCGGCATCAATATTCACCGCAATCCGCTGAACGGACGAAACTTCGAATACCACTCCGAAGACCCGTATCTCACCGGAATGATGGCGGTCGCACAGGCCGAAGGCATGTATCATGCCGGGGTCAGCGGCACCTTAAAGCATTTCTGCTGCAACAATCAGGAAATGAGCCGCCACACGGCAGACAGCGTTGTCTCCGAGCGTGCTCTGCGTGAGATCTACCTGAAGCCGTTTGAGCTCTGTGTCCGTTCCGGCTATGTCCGCTCCATTATGACGAGCTACAACCCGGTCAACGGCATCTGGACCGCCGGAAACTATGACCTGAACACTTCGATTCTCCGCAATGAGTGGGGATACACCGGCATGGTCATGACCGACTGGTGGGCAAAGATGAACGAGGAGGGAGAAGCTCCGAGTCCGCAGAATATTGCAGCTATGGTACGCGCCCAGAATGATGTCTTTATGGTGACACCAGATACCACTGCTTACGAGGATAACCTGACCGACGCACTCGCAGACGGCAGACTGACGCGTGCCGAGCTGACCCGCAGTGCGGAAAATATCTGTCGGTTCCTGATGGAATCCCCGGCATTTGCCGCGCTCACCAGATGCGATACTCCGGTTGAGCAGAAAAACCGCCCGGCTGAATTTTCTTCTGAGGATCTCGGAAGCATGACTGCACACAAGATAGGCACTGATACCGTCATTCCACTTGCCGAATACCCGACCGATGCCGGTACATTCTTCGTACTTGCCCTGACGTTTGAGCAGGAAGGCACCTATCGCTTCTCTCTGTCTGCTTCCACCGAAGCATCTGAGCATGCTCAGATGGCCGTCACGCTGAACCTCGACGGCACCGTGCTCCACACCTACTCCTATCACGGAGGAAGCACGGCTCCGGTCACCTTATCCCGTGACAAGGAGGTACGCGGAACGACACATTATCTGAAGGTATTTTTCTCACATTCCGGGCTGAAGCTGCATGAGCTGAACATTCAGCGGATTTGAGGTGTTTTAGGATTGCGAGAGCATGAAATGCGAAGCAATCCGTGTATCATATGGCTCAAAACACCTTTTGACCCCAATCTCATCAATATTATTTTGGAATACAGGTCTGTAATACCCAGTATATTACTCCAAGCACCCAGCTTGAGAAAATTCCGTACAGGATGACCGGTCCTGCAATCGTAAAAATCTTGCAGCCGATTCCGAACACCTGTCCTTCCTTCTTATACTCGATCGCCGGGGCCGCGACAGAATTCGCAAATCCGGTGATCGGGACAAGTGTTCCGGCCCCGCCGAATTTTGCCAGCTTCTGGTACAGGTTCCATCCGGTCAGAAGGACGCTGAGCAGCACGAGCAGCATCGATGTCCAGCTTCCGGCCGCCTCCTGATCCATCCCCAGTCCTTTGCAGGCATTCAAAATCCCCTGTCCCACGACGCAAATCACACCCCCGGTCAGAAATGCCTTTGCCATATTTGCGGCAAGGCTATGCGTGGGTGTCACCTGTTTGACATACTCATTGTATTCCTTTTGTTTTTGTTGCTTTAAAAAATCCGACATATGGGCTCCTTTCTGTCCGTTCTCCTGACAGAAGTATTCCCGTATGTCGGATTTTTATTCTTTACACCATCCCAAGCGAACGCAGCACATACAGCCACGCTGTGATCGTAAATCCGCTCCCAAGCGTCGTGATCATGACGACACTGGAGGTCAGTGTCCCCTCATGCCCCATATTTTTCGCCATGACATAACAGCTCACAGTCGTCGCAGAGCCGAGCATGATCAGGATCGCGATCAGTTTCTCCTGACGAAAGCCAAGCGCCGCCGCGATCGGCAGAAAGACTGCACAGAACCCGATCAACTTGATAAAGGAAGCCAGCACCGCCGGCTTCACCTTGCCAAGTGCCTTATGAAGGTCAAAGGTCGCGCCCATCGCAATGAGTCCGAGCGGCGTCGCCATCGCTCCGATACTGCTGACCGTTTTATCGAGAATGCGCGGCAGCGGAAGCCGAAGCACTGACCATGCCATACCAAATACGATGCCAAGAATGATCGGATTTGTCGCGATTCCCTTTAAGGTACGCTTCATCATCGCACTGCTGCTCTCCGGATCACCCGGCCGATACAGGGACAGGACGGTCACCGCCATCACATTGTAAAGCGGTACGCTCGCAAGAATCATCAGCGGGGCCATCCCTGCGCTGCCATAAATATTCTGGATCAGCGCAATACCAAGAAGTGCAGCGCTGCTTCGATACGAGACCTGTATGAATTCTCCTCGGATCGACCGATCCGAAAACAGCTGTGACACGCCCGCCGAGATCGCAATACTCGCCAGTGTCGCCAGGAAGCAGAACAGGACAAATTTCAGATCCCAGACCTCTGTAAAATCCACCGTCGCCAGATCCGAAAACAAAAGGAACGGCAGCGGAAGCCGGAATACGAATTTATTCGCCTTTGATGCAAAGTCCTCATCGACCCATCCGATTCTGCGCAGCACCATACCGATCACCATCATCAAAAAGACCGGAACCGTGGCATTCAGGCTGAAAATCAAATTTTCCATCACACCTATCCCTCGACAATCAGGTATTTTCCATCCGGAAGCGCAAACACCTCAGATTCTTCGAGCAGCTCCGCTTTTGTGAGGCCTGCCGTATCCATTCCGTTTTCCTCAAAATAGTCTTTGACATCCTTAAAGCTGTCTGCGACGACCGCCATGCAGTCATCCAGAAATGCATCCGCTTCCTCCAGTGTCTCTGCCACCGGCTCATCAAACAGCTGAGACTGATTTTTTAAAAATGCTTCCAGGTATTCTTTCTTATAAACCATAATTTTCTCCTTTGAATTTATTTTATTCCACCAAGCAGCCGCTCCTTCACCGTCTGCAGTACGCCATCCTCCGTATTGGCCGGAGCGATGTATTTCACTGTCTTTTTCACCTCCGGGTGTGCATTTGCGACTGCATAGCTCTCGCCTGCACGCTGCAGCATCCCGATGTCATTGCAATTATCCCCGAATGCCATTGTCTCCTCCGGTGTCACACCGAGCATCTGCTGCACTTCCCGGAGCGCATTTCCTTTGTCTGCACTGCGATTCATAAAGTCAACCCATTTGTCACCGGATACCATCGTATTCAGGTCTTTGCCAAATCGTTCCGTCAGTGCCTTCTCGTAGACTCCACTTCCGGCATTGCAGTAGACACACAGCTTATTCGTATGCTCACACAAAGGCAACAGATCCGGAACGATACGCACCTCATTGTGATAACCATTTTCCAGCAGTGCAATCACCTGCTCATTTTTCTGTTCCACATACATGCACTCCGGTACGGAGAGCACCGTCGTACAGCCATCTAAGGTCCGCAGGTACCGTACCACTGCTTTTGCCTGCTTTGGATCCATAAAACTGCTCGAGAGATTTTTTCCCTGACACATCACGTTCGAACCATTCTCCGCGATAAAAATCACATCGTCAAGCACCGGCTGAAACAGATAGCGCATGCTCATATACTGGCGTCCGCTTCCAACCGCAAACTGAATTCCATTTTTCTTCAACGCCCGGATCACTTCAAACAGCTCCGGATTCAGATGATCGGTTCCCTCCGGCAGCAATGTGCCGTCAATGTCCGTCACAACAAGCTTAATCATCCGCATACCTCCTCAAAATCTCATGAAATTGTCCACCGCATCGCTCCACTTCTCCGAGCACGATGTCAATTCCTGCCTTCGTCTTCATCCAGGTCGTTCCTGAAATTCCCCGTGTCACGATGGGACACACCAGAATCTCAGTCTCCGGAAACTGCTCCTGATAGTACATAAGTGCCCGTCTCGCATGAAACGCCTGGCAGCAAAGAATCGCCTTTTTCACTGTGATCCCCGCCGCATCCAGTGCTGCCCTGGAATAAATCGCATTTTCATACGTGTACGTCGCACGGTCCTCCCGCAAGATCGCCCTGCGCGGCACACCGCTGTGCTGTAGAATCCGCGACAGATATTCCCACTCTGTCCGGCAGCCCTCTGCGGCATACGGCGTCTTTTCAGCTTCTTGTGGCGACAGTTCAAAGCACCCCTTCATGATACTGTATTTTCCGGACGGCAGCACCAGCGGCGCATAACATTCCTGATACAGCTTCGCCGCATAAAGTGCCGCCTCCGGATATGCACCACCCGGAAGGAAGATCACGTCTGCCTTCTGCGGCTGATTCTCCACAAAAATAAACTCGGTAATTCCATCAAAAAATGCTGTTTTCATCATATATCTCTCTTATTCTCCGGCCTTATCCAGCCATGCCCTCCGCAACCGCTCCACGGCTTCCCGGATCGCTTCCTCAGTCAGATTCGCATATCCGAGAATCACCGTCGCGGATGCCTTCCCGGTCGCATCACCGACATAATAGCGCGACAGACCATAGACCCGTACACCCTGCTGTGCTGCCTGACGGATCGCCTCTGCCTCGTCTCTCCCATCGGTAAACGTCAGCAGAAGATGTACCCCCGCATGCTCCCCGCTCACCCTGCAGATCATGCGGAACGCCTTCAGCTCCTCCAGAAGCACGTCATGGCGCGCCTTGTAGACGGCACGCATTTTATTCAGATGCCGCTCATAATAGCCGCCATCCAGAAAGCCTGCGATAATACGCTGATCCACACGCGAGACCGTACTGGAAATGACCCGCCCACGCTCCCGGTACAGCGCCAGCAGTGACTTTGGCAGCACCAGATAGCTGACGCGGATCGCCGGCGCGATCGACTTCGAAAATGTACCGATGTAAATGACCCGCTCTGCACGATCATAGCCCTGCAGCGCCGGAATCGGCTTCCCCTTGTACCGGAATTCACTGTCATAGTCATCCTCGATGATATACCGGCCTTCTTTTGCCGCCGCCCATGCGAGCAGCTGCATCCGCCGACCGACCGGCATGACCTTCCCAAGCGGAAACTGATGCGATGGCATGACATACGCGACCCTGGCATCCGTCTGCTCCAGCAGGTCTACCCGCATCCCCAACTCATCCATCTCGACGATCCGCACCTGATTCGAAAGATTACGGAACAGGTCGTATGCCTTCTTGTACGTCGGGCTCTCCATTGCGATCGTCTGGCCCGTCCCAAACAAACTGCACAGCAAAAGCAGCAGAAAATCATTTCCCGCTCCGACCACGATCTGCTCCGGATCAGCCTCTACAGCCCGTGCCTGGTGCAGATAAGCGGCAATGCTGCACCGCAGCTGCAGCTCCCCCTGCGGGTCGCCAAGCTGAAACAAGGAGCGTTCCTCTTCCAGAAGCACTTCCTTTGAAAGCTTCCTCCATGCGTTTTGCGGAAAGCTGTGGAGATCAACCCCGTAGGGCGAGAAATCATACAGATACCGCTCCTGCTCCTGCCTAGCCGGTGTCTCCTTTTGCGGCTGCTTTGTCTTTAAGCGATACAGCCCTTCCAGATTACACACAAAATAGCCCCTGCACGGAATGGCTTCAATATACCCCTCCGACACGAGCTGTTCATAGGCCAGGTCCACCGTCGTCCGGCTGACCTGCAGATATTTTGCCAGCTTTCTGGTAGAGGGCAGCCTTCTCTGAAAAGGCAGCCCTCCATTTTGAATATCTGACTTGATATATTTATAAATCTGTTCATACAGTGGAACAGATGATGTCCCGTCCAGACTGATGGTCAGTTCATTCATCCCGGATCCTCTTTGGCATTAGTCATTCTTCGGCAGCTTGAAGGAACTCTTCAGAGATACGATGCGGTTAAATACAAGTGCATCTTCCTTCGAATCCTTCGCATCTACACAGAAGAAGCCCTGACGTACAAACTGGAAGCTGTCATATGGCTTCGCATCCTTCAGCGCAGGCTCCACGTAGCAGTTCTTCAGAACCGTAAGTGAATTCGGATTCAGGTTCAGTGAGCCATCCGCATTGTATACGCCCTTCTCCTCGTCGATAATATTCTCATACAGACGTACCTCGACCGGAACCGCAGTCTTTGCCGCTACCCAGTGGATCGTTCCTTTCACCTTCCGTCCCGTAAAGCCGCTTCCGCACTTTGTCTCCGGATCGTAGGTGCAGTGGATCTCCGTCACATTTCCGTCTGCATCCTTCTTGAAGTCCACACATTTTACAAAGTATGCTCCCATCAGACGTACCTCATTGCCCGGGAAGAGACGGAAATACTTCTTCGGCGGATTCTCCATAAAGTCCTCGCGGTCGATATACAGCTCTCGGCCAAACGGTACCTTCTTCATTCCAAGCTCCGGATTCTCCAGATTCATCTCCACATCAAGCTCTTCCATCTGATCCTCCGGATAGTTGTCAATGATCAGCTTCACCGGATCCAGCACCGCCATCATACGCGGGCGCTTCAGCTTCAGATCTTCACGGATACAATACTCCAGCATCGCATAATCGACAGAACTGTTGCTCTTGCTGACACCGCAGAGCTCTACAAACTTCTGGATTGACTCCGGCGTGAAACCACGGCGGCGAAGCGCTGCGATCGAAACGAGCCGCGGATCATCCCAGCCATCTACGATACCATCCTCGACCAGACGCTTAATGTAACGCTTACCGGTCACCACGTTGGTCAGGTACATTTTTGCAAACTCGATCTGCTTCGGCGGCATCGGATACTCCAGCTCCCGAACGACCCAGTCATAGAGCGGACGGTGATCCTCGAACTCCAGCGTACAGATGGAGTGCGTCACGCCCTCAATCGCATCCTCGATCGGGTGTGCAAAGTCGTACATCGGGTAAATACACCACTTGTCACCGGTATTGTGATGGTGAATCCGTGCCACACGATAAATGACCGGATCACGCATGTTCATATTCGGAGAAGCCATATCAATCTTTGCGCGAAGCACCTTCGTCCCGTCCTCATACATGCCGTTCTTCATATTCTCGAACAGCTCCAGATTCTCCTCGATCGAACGGTTGCGGTACGGGCTCTCCTTACCCGGCTCCGTCAGTGTGCCGCGATACTCCCGGATCTCATCCGCAGAAAGATCACAGACAAATGCCTTTCCTTTCTTGATCAGCTTGATCGCTGCCTCATACATCTGGTCGAAATAGTTGGACGCAAAGAACAGCCGATCCTCAAAATCTGCACCAAGCCACTTTACATCCGCAATGATGGACTCTACGAACTCTGATTTTTCCTTTGTCGGGTTCGTATCATCAAAACGCAGATTAAACTTTCCGTTATACTCCTTTGCCAGTCCGTAGTTCAAAAGAATGGACTTCGCATGACCGATATGAAGATATCCATTCGGCTCCGGCGGAAAACGGGTACACACCGTCTTGCAATGTCCTTCTGCGAGGTCCTTCTCAATAATCTGCTCTATAAAATTCTTAGAGACCGTCGTCTCCTCTCTTTCCAGTTCCATCTTTCTCCTCCTGCGCATCCTTAGGTTTCTGCATCGTATCATAGCATAATTATAGAAAAAACACAACCGAAGAAGAAAAGCTGGACTCGATATTTTCTATATTATTACCTCATTTATCCGATATATAAACCGCTATGGTACATCCAATATATGTATAAAAAATAGAAGAGGTGTGAATCCATGCCATTCCTCTTCCATTCTCGTCGCTCCATGGCCTGTGGTAAAGCGGATATTCGCAATCCACCTTCGCCGCATGCCCATGAACACAGTATTCTATTTTTCACGAAACTCAAAAAAGCAACTAATGGGAACTTCCAGTGCATCTGCTATATCAAACAGCCGATCCAATGAAATGGACGTAGGCATGTTCGGCGCCTCAAGATTGCTGATGTGTGTACGGCTGACATTAATATATTCGGCAAGCTGGATCTGTGTGATGCCGCGTAATTTCCGGTAATAGGCAATCATCAGGCCAAGCTCCCGATACTGCTTTTTACGTTTTTCATTCATTTCAATTCCCCCTTTCCAGTAGTTTAATATGGAATGGGTTAAAATGAAACAAATCGTGTCATTACATTTGCAAATTATGACATTGCTTAAGTCAATCAGCTATTCGCAATCCGTTTTACTCTTTATAAGCTTTTGATTCCAATATACTCCCACGTCTCTGTATCCAGCAATAAAAACTCCTGAGTTCCAATTGCCCTGCCGTCCCGGTACGTGGAAAATACATCCGTACTGATCAGATTCTTTTCCCGTGTGATCTCATCCATCGGCGTATGTCCCACCACCTGCAATATCTTCCGTGGCTTATATAATCTCATACCGGAATGCTGCGGGCGCAGCCAGATCGGTGACATATCATTCCACATTTCGGTCCGACCAAGCTTGTTAATTTCTTTCACTACTGCATCTACATCATGATATTTCGACTTTGGAACATATTCCTCGACAAAATAGTTCAACACGCCTCCGTGAGAAAACAGTACATGATCTATCTTCTGTACATAACAAATCGGATTGTCTTCCGGAACCTTCCGCCGCAGCTCCAGCAGCTTTCTCTGCACTGTTTCAGATGCCACCGAGCTGTATCCGCTCTCCGGACAATGCCAGAAGTAACTCAGATCATGGTTGCCATAGCACCATGCGGTATCCGGAAACTCCACAGCAAACCGGATTGCCTCATCATAGGTTTCTTCATAGCATGCAATATCGTATTCTCTGTCCCAGTCATCCGGGATATCCATCAGACATACCGCCCGCTTGGCTTTCCCCGCTCTCATAAAGGCTGCCGCCTGCCGAAACATCTGAGGCTTCAGATGTACATCCGGAATTACCAAAACCCTCATCTATCTCACTCTCGCTTTCCAATCCTGATTTTCACTTCGATTTCCATGAACCTTTCCGAAAATAATCATTTGTCATGTTCTACCTCTACATTCCAAACAATCGCTTCGCATTCTCTGCCGTTACCATAATAATTTCTTCTACCGAAGTCTTCCTTATGTCTGCCAACCGTTCAGCGATCTCCGGAATATTAGCAGGCGTATTTCTTCCCTTCTTCGGCTTTGGTGTCACATAGGGGCTATCTGTCTCGAGCAGGATGCGCTCCGGTGGAAGCTTCCGGGCGACTGCCTCCAGTTCCTTATCTTCTCTTGTAATCAATCCGCCAAGCCCGATATACAGCCCCAGCTTCAAATACTGCTCTGCTTCCGCCCAGCTGCCCTGAAAACAATGTACCACGCCACAGTGCTCACTCCCGTGCTCCCGCAAAATCTGCAGTGCATCCTCATGTGCATCCCGGATATGCAGCACAAGCGGTAGCTTCTCTGTCCTAGCTAACTCGATAAAGCGATGGAACCACACTCGCTGTAGCGCCTGAATTTCTGTCTGATCCGCCCGGCAATAATCCAGGCCGACCTCTCCGACCGCTACCGTATTTTCATCTTTCAGATACGCAGCAATCTGTTGTAATACCTCATCCGGTTTTTCCGGCAATTTCTCTACCGCCTCCGGATGCACACCCGCCGTAAATCTTACCTGCATCGGCGCTTCCCTCAGCTTCTCCCGCATAATCGCATTTGATTCCAGATCCATCGCCACCTCAAGAAACACCTGGATACCGACAGCCTCCATCTGCTCCAGTACCTGCTTCCGGTCTTTATCAAAGCGACGGTGGTGCAGATGCGTGTGTGTGTCTATGTACATAGAGTATCACCTCAATCATTTCACATTTTTAAATAACTGTTTACGTATAGAGATCTTCCAGCGTTATCAGCCGAACCTCTCCACGCTCCTGCGCCTGAAGAAGCCCGTCCGTGAATCCGCCTTTGAAGAAGATATAGTAGTAATAGCAATTTCCTTTTCCGAAAAACGATGCGTAATCTCTGATTAACTCAAGTTCATCTACGCCAATTTTCTCATTTCTGTATTTGCACGAGCCGATAATATATCCCTTACCCTCAACAGGTGTTCCGACGATATCAATTTGTATCTGCTTTTTCTTCTTCGGATCTGTCCCCCACTACTGACCGATTTCACTTAGTTCAACGGGAAGGCTGTCTGAATAATAAAGCAGATAGTCCTGACACATCTTCTCAAAAATAAGCCCCATATAGTCCGGAAGATACTGTTTTACTGCGCGTGAATAGGTCTTTGCAATTCTACCGGAACCAATGGCACTCATATTGACCGGTACGAACCGATACCAGAACCGGAAGAAGTTATCGGACAGCATATAAATGGTTTTCTTACCTGGTTTTTCTGCGATCGGAGTCTCCTTTTTGACAATACCAAGGTCAATCAGTGTTTTCAGATACTTCGATACGATCGAATTCTCCTCGCCAACCGTGAACTACCCAGTGTCTAAAGCCAATGGGCTTCCTGCTTCGCAGACCTCGTAACCTACTATCTCCAC
>ERZ809224.1842-NODE-1842-length-14410-cov-8.797910_pt1 | contig 14410 bp, 13 predicted proteins | sample MGYA00520513_ERZ809224 | MGnify/ENA primary metagenome ERZ809224 (study PRJEB31576, sample SAMEA3212658) | Homo sapiens | biome: human-gut; feature: human gut; material: fecal | place: Sweden | collected 2012 ...
ATCGAGCCTATCACCGTTCATTTTATACGATTCAGACTATCCGACACAGAAGTCCCGCCTTTTGACCTGCCGCTTGGAAAAATCGCGATTTCTGACACATCCCGTCTTCAAAATTGCGAAGCACTACCCTACCCGGACTTTGAGAGATGACATAAGTAGGCATAACCGGCGTTTTCCCGCCGCCGCCCGGAGCGTCGACCACAAAAGTAGGTACCGCGTATCCTGAAGTATGTCCTCTTAAATTCTCAATAATTTCAATTCCTTTCGACACGGGCGTGCGGAAATGTTCCAGTCCCATCGACAGGTCGCATTGATAGATATAATAAGGACGTACCCTGATCTTGACCAGATCGTGCACCAAAGATTTCATAATATGTACGCAATCGTTCACACCGCGGAGTAATACCGACTGATTACCCAGAGGAACTCCGGCATTGGCTAGTTTTGCACAGGCTTCGGCTGCTTCCGGCGTAATCTCTTTGGAATGGTTGAAATGGGTATTTAACCAGACAGGGTGATATTTTTTCAGCATATTTACCAGGTTATCGGTAATACGTTGAGGGCAAACCACCGGCGTACGGCTTCCGATACGGATAATTTCCACATGTGGGATATCCCTTAACCTTTTGATGATGGATTCCAGCATATCGTCGCTTACCATAAGGGCATCGCCTCCTGATAATAAAACATCCCTAACCTGAGGCGTCCGGGCAATATAATCAATACCCTTCTGGATTCTTTCCGATGGCGACTGCGCATCGTTTTGTCCGGCAAAACGCCGACGTGTACAATGACGGCAATACATAGAGCACATATCGGTAATCAGGAACAGAACTCGGTCGGGATAACGATGAGTAAGTCCGGGGACAGGAGAATCTTCATCCTCATGCAACGGATCGAGCAGGTCTGCGGCCGACTGGTGGGTTTCCGCTCCGGTTGGGATCGCCTGTTTCCTGACCGGACAATTGCGGTCGTCGGGATCTATCAGGGTCATATAATAAGGAGTTATGGCCATCCGGAGCGTCTGCAACGATTTAGCCACTCCTTCTTCCTCTTCCGGAGTAAGGTTGATGTATTTTTTTAATTCATCCAGTGTTTCGATCCGGTTTTTCACCTGCCATTTCCAGTCGTTCCACTGCTCGTCGGAAACATTCGGAAAGAGTTCTTTTCTTCTGTTTGTATTTATAGCCATGATATAATATATTTACACGTATAATTTATCGAATAAACTTCTTATTTCCTGTGATTCCCGAAGGATATTCAAAGTCAGGTCAGCATGTCCCGCAGCATATCCGTTACCGACGATCATATTGATATCTTTTCCTACTCCTTCGGCTCCCAGCGCCGCTTTGGTGAAAGATGTGGCCATGGAAAAGAAATAGATCATTCCTTCATCTTTCGTAATCAAAATAGAGGTCATTTCAGTATTCGGCACATTAACATTGTTGATGACTACATCACAGCCTTTTTCCCCCACTATAGCCGTAACTTTGTCGTATACGTCCATTACATCGGTCGCATCGGCAATGACCACATGGTGGGCCATTTTCATATCTAATATACGTTGGGCGTTCTCTTTGGAATATTCCACTACGATCACTTTCCCGTTCTTTCCAACGTTTTTCATGGCCTGGTAGCAACAAAGCACGCCCGATTTTCCGCCGCCGCCTATCAGGCAAACAGTATCCCCATCCTTGACCAAACGGTCCACCTGGGCCGGAGCACCTGCCACATCCAAAGCGGCCAAAGCCAGCTTTTCAGGAATATCGGCCGGTAAAACGGCGTAAATACCGCTTTCGAAAAGAATAGCCTGCGCCTTTACATCAACCTGGTCATGGTCGGCATTCAGATGTAGTATCTTTTCCAATTTAAGCGGAGTGAGGGATAACGATACCAGTGTGGCTATTTTATCTCCTACTTTAAGGTTATTGGTTTTAGGGAAATTAGGACCGATCTCTTTTACCGTCCCGATTAGCATACCGCCGGAACCGGTCACGGGATTCTGCATTTTACCACGTTCCTGCACAATGCTGTAGATCATTTCTTCCATCTTACCGGCGTCACCGCCGCAAGCCTGCCTGATCTGGGTATAACTGGCCGAATCGATATTCAACGTCTGGACATCGATCAGGATCTCATTATCATAAATTTCCATGTTATTATCCAGGCGAAGCGCCGGCTGGGGCAAAGTACCTTTCGGTTCGATCACCCGGTGTGTTCCATATCTACAACCTTTTTTCATACGTATACTTTATTTAATACATTAAAAACTTTTCGCAAGCCTGATCGCCTTCATAATATGGGCAATCCGCTTTTTGAAGTAAACATGCAAAAATACTATTAATTTTGAGATTTTCCCTGCTTTTTTAACAAGAAGAATGAGGAAAATTAAATATTAAAATCTCCATATACAAAACAACAAGGAGGGTTACTCCTTGTTGCTGATTATTTTTTCAAATCCCAAGCGGGATCGCATAATATAACTATCTTGGTTTGAGTCCTAAGATTTGCCTGGCTTCGTCAGGTTTCGCTACTTCCCGTCCCATTTCTTTCGCCATACGTACGACCTTCTCCACCAGTTCTCCATTGGATTTGGCTAATACTCCTTTGGACAAATATACGTTATCTTCAAATCCTACCCGTACATGGCCGCCGTCGATAATGGCTGCCATGGCCAGCGGAAATTCAAAACGGCCTATTCCTGCCACGGTATAGGTAGCATCGGACGGGATACTGCCGCGAAGGAATACGAAATCCCGCAATTCGCCGGAGATACCGCCGTTAACGCCCATCACAAAATCAAAGTGCATCGGATTGTTGATAAATCCTTTTTTCTGTAAACGGAGCGCCATGTCAATCATACTCTTGTCGAACACTTCCAATTCGGGTTTGATACCGCGTTCGATCATCCGTTGTCCGAAGTATTTGATCGTATTTTCCGTATTTTCGAAAATTTCGTCGCCGCCGAAATTCAGCGTGCCACAATCCAGGGTTGCCATTTCAGGATTCAATTCGGTAGGTTGGAGACGCTCGTCGTTCGTCATACCTACCGCACCTCCCGTAGAAGGCTGGATGATCACGTCGGGACAAACTTCTTTAATAGCGTCGATAATCTCTTTAAAACGATTCTTATCCTGTGTCGGTGTTCCGTCATCATAGCGAACATGCAGATGGATAATACTGGCTCCGGCATCATAAGCGGATTTCGCTTCACGAACGAATTCTTCTTTCGTGTAAGGCACGCCGGGATTCATCTCTTTGGTGACTTCAGCGCCTGAAATGGCGGCTGTGATAATCAACTTTTCCATAATGATGTTTTTTATTTTTTATTTCTTTGACACTTTACGGGAACCACACATGTTCCGCTGGCACGGCATACCACAACAGGCTCGGCCAAAAAATCAGCGGCGGAATCGGATATGTCGGGACGGGGCGCCACGACTTTACGTGCTTCGAATTCCATTTTACGTGAAGAATTGCCCACATGTACGATCTTTCCAACGGCTTCTATGTAATCACCCGCATAAACGGGAGCCAGGAATTCTACATTGTCGTAGGCCGCAAAAAGCCCTTCGTCACCATCATTGATAATCAGAAGTTCGGTAGCCACGTCGCCGAAAAGTTGTAACATTTTGGCTCCGTCTACTAAATTTCCGCCATAATGGGCATCATGGGAACCCATTCTCATTCGAATCATTGCTTGTTTATCCATATTTTCAGTTTTTATTATTTTACGATATAATTGACAAAAATAGCAGGAGTATGTACATTTTCCATAGGGATCATGCCTGTTTTGACCAGTTCTTCCACTTCCGCAATCACCAGATCGGCCGCGGTGGCCATCATAGGGTTAAAGTTCTGTGTAGTACCTTTATAATACAAATTACCCGACTCATCTCCGATATTGGCGCCGAGCAGGGCCACATCAGCGCGAAGAGGCATTTCAAGCAGATACTCTTTTCCGTTGACGGTTATTTTCTGTTTCCCTTCTTCCACTACTGTTCCGATTCCCGTTGGAGTGAGGAAACCGCCTAATCCGGCGCCGCCACATCTCACCTGCTCGGCCAGCGTACCCTGAGGGACAAACTGAACTTCCAGCTCTTTGTTGTTGAGTTGCCCGATCGTGTTCGGGTTAGTACCGATATGGGAAGCGATCACTTTTTTTACCTGCCTGTTGGTTATCAATATACCGATTCCTTTATCGGGGAAAGCCGTATCATTACATATGACGGTCAGATCCTTCACTTTACTTTTCGAAAGTCCATCAATAATCTTGTGAGGCGATCCCGCGCCCAGAAAACCTCCGATCATAAGGGTCATCCCATCTTTGATCCTGGCAACAGCTTCTTCTACGGATATAACTTTTTTCATACTTATTTATATTTACAATTCTTCATTAAAAAGATAATTGCAATAATACGATTTTTTTAAATCTCAGGCGTAAAAATCGACAATAAAAGATGACGCATTCATACCGTTACTTTGCTAATTTTAAAATCCTGAAGGCACCCCGGATCACTATAACGAATATCACGATCCCGATGATCAAATCCGGAATATTACTTTCCAATGCCCATACAAACAATGCGGCTACGATAACACCGATGTTGATTATTACATCATTGGCGGAGAAAATTACACTCGCCCGTATATGAGCATCTTTACTTTTAGTACGTTGCAATATCCACAGGCAAACAGAATTGGCGATCAAAGCCAGAAGGCTTACCGTAATCATCGTCCGGAACTCAGGCATGGTTTCCAAACCGAAAAATCTCCTTATGACTTCAGATATACCTATCACAGCCAGCACGATCTGCACACAGCCACTGAAAAGCGCTACTCTTTTTTTACGAATTACCGTACTTCCCACCGCTAATAAACTCATCCCATAAACCAATCCATCCGCAAGCATGTCCAGACTGTCAGCGACTAATCCCATCGATCCCGAAATGATCCCGGTAGCCATTTCAATCAGGAAAAATCCTAAATTAATAATAAGAACGATCCATAAAGATTTGCGTTGAAGTGTATCTTCAAGTATATTTTTATCTTTAATGCTTACGGTTTCCTGAAGAACGGCACCCAAATCCAAAGAGCCCAGTTCTTTCGCAAGCCCGGCTGCATCATGATCATGTATTACGGTCAGTGTACGCTGATTGAGATCGAAATCCAGATGCTTAACGGAGTGGTCATCATCTAATTTCATCCTGATAAGGTTTTCCTCGCAGGGACAATCCATTTTAGGTATATAGAATACTGATTTGTACATAGGGAATAAATACTATTTTCATCCCAAAAATAGTAAATAAGATTTATTAAAATCAATATCCGTGCATGTGAAGCAAAAATCTTTTATTATAAATCAAAGAAGGCACCTGTCGGCACCTTCTTATCATATTGAATGAAAATCAGCCTAACCTAAAGACTGAGAAGTTTCTAATCGAATATTTCCCTGTGGTAATCGCCCTCTTCGGAAATTTCCCGGATGAGTTCGCCGGTATGGGAAATATAAAGGTCTGTTTCCGTTTCGTTTTTCTCGACTTCCACAATGTAAAAAGGTTCTTTCCCTGCCATTTCAATGTAGTCGATATCATCGATACGCCAATCCCGGTAGTCCGTATTATTCACAGCCTGACGTACAATATCGGGTGTCCGCCGTTCATACTCGGTTTTAGTTAACACCCATGCATAATCCTTATTGAACCATGCTTCTTTTTCATAACCGTTTTCCCGGAAATCCGCAACATAATAACCTCTTTCCATTTCCCATTCCACCTGTTTGGCGTCGGGATACATTCCGGTAAAGTTCTCTCCCACTATTGCATTCGGCGCAGGATTCGATTTATCACAGGAAGTGAGAGAGAGCGTTACAATAAACACGAGCAGACTAAATCTTATTATTGTTTTCATGGTTGGTTTTATTACACTTTAATATATGAAAATTAATCGTCTATTCTTATGAAATTTCCATGTAGATCGAATTCCATATCCAGATCATTGGAAAGTTCAATTTCAAAATGCTTCGTTTTCTTTTCCATTTTGGATATATGGGCATTATTGAAATTTTTACTGATATAAGCCTTCATATTGGCCGGGATTATCGCTTCAGGTATGGCAGACCTTTTACAGTTGATCTCATGCCATTCTCCGTCTTTTGAAAATTCAATTTCACTTCCGCTAACAAAAATCACATCATAATCTTTTTGCATGAATTCTTCATCTATCTTGATATAGGAGATTTTTTCATCAGGAAAATATTTAATGATAAAATCCTGGGATTTCTTAGGAAGTTGCTTTATATCCTGGGTGATAACATCTTGTGCCGATAATGCCTGTGCGGTGAATAAACCTATTGTGATAATAAAAATGATCTTTTTCATGATAACAGCTTTAAAAATAAATTTCTGCCATTTTTTATGTCACAAAGGTCGGATATGATTTTGGAAACATTTGGGAATTTTGTGAGAAAATGTATCAATTTTTTAAAACCGGATGGAAAAGAGATGCTCCCGGCCCGTAAAGGTATAGGATAGACCGAATTGGTAAATATCACAAATAGATTTCACAATAGAAAGTCCTAGTCCGCTGGAATGTTCCTGCTTAACGGAGGGCTGGTAAAATCTCTTGAATACCTTATCCTGATCCAGGGCCTGCTCACCGGTATTATAGATATTGAGTATTCTTTTTTCAACGACAACCGTAATATTACCATTATTAGCCGTATGCAGATAAGCATTTTTTAATAGATTGGCAATAAGGATACCTGCCAGTGTTTCATTCATGGAAGCCATACTGTGGTCCTTATTCTCGATACTGATCCGAATTCCTTTGTGGGCATAAATTTCCGCAAGGTCAGAGGAAATATCATTGACCACTGTGTTGAAATCGACGTCGACACTATTCTGGAATTGCCGGTTTTCTATACGCGAAAGCAACAACATGGACTTATTCAGTTTGATAGCTACATTAAGGGATTCATAAATTTGTGCAATATCCGACAACTGTTTTCCGGTCAGTTCCTCTTGTTGGGTAAACTGGTCCAGTTTGTTCCGGACGACAGCCAGGGGAGTTTGTAATTCGTGGGAAGCATTTTCGGTAAACTGTTTTTGTAATTCATAGACTCTCAGGTTTGCCACGCTCATTTCAAAGGCAGCCTCGTTCAATTGCCGGAATTCGGTGATCCGGGTATCATTATCCATGGGAGGGACAGGTTTTCCCGGTACCAGGGAATGTATCCAATGTAATAATTTTTTCAGAGGTGTAAAACTTTTCCGGAGAATAATACCTGCACCTATACCGAGACTTATGATTAACAGGAGAAAAAGGGCTACCAAATAAATAATCAGGGTTTGGATCATGTCGTCACGTTCCATGGTGGACATCTTTACCTCCAATTCATAATACTGATCGCCTGGAGCCCGAAAGATAGATTTATAAACCCTTACCGGGATATGTTCGTCTCCTTCGGGAAAATACATTTCCTCGTTATACCATCTCTCTTTGTAATCCCTGACAAGTTCCATATCGATAGGTTGTATGCTGTATCTGTCGAATGTCGTTTCAAATGTCGTATTTAAAAGAGTAGTATCGTTCAGCGCTTTTTTTATAAAAATATCCCGGTAACTCCGGAGCATATCATCAGTTTCATCCATGATCTCATGATGCATGGCGAAATAGAAAACCACACCCCAGATACTGATTATCAAAAACAGCAGGAGAACAAGTTTGGATGTTGTATAATTGAGTAATTTCATAGAATTATCCATTAATCGGATGTTCCGTCGTCAAGGGTGGAAAGTTTATACCCGAATCCGTACACTGACCGGATCACGGGAATGGCTCCGGCCTGCTTCAGCTTCCGCCTCAAATTTTTCACTTGTGAGTATATAAAATCAAGGCTGTCGCTCTGGTCGATATTATCTCCCCACACGGATTCCGCCAGCGTGGTCTTATAGATCAACCTGTCAGGATTGGTAATGAAGTAATAAAGAATATCAAACTCTTTCCTGTTCAGAGCCAATTCCTGATCATCAATAAAAGCTTTCCGTGCTTCCGGTTCGAAACGGATATTTTCAAGTGTTATACCGGAATCGCCGCCCGTCTGTCTCCTGCGCAGCACTGATTTGATCCGTGCATTCAGTTCGGCGAGATGGAATGGTTTGGCTAAATAATCGTCTGCGCCAAGGTCCAGTCCGGTAACTTTATCTTCAATAGAATCTTTGGCCGACATGATAATAACCGCTCCGTTCTTATGCTGTTTTTTCAATTCGCCGAGCAGGGAGAGCCCGCTTCCCCCGGGAAGCATTATATCAAGCAATATACAATCATATTCATAAATGGATATTTTTTCCATGGCGGAATTATAATCACAGGCTGATTCCACCACATATTTCTCTTCTTTAAGGAAATCCTTAATGGTTTCCCGAAGATTTTTCTCATCTTCAATAACCAGTATTTTCATAATCAGGAAACAAATATACTAAAAACCGGTGATTCGGATTAATCCCAGCGACTCAATTAACCAAAACTTAATCTAATTTTATATCCGGAGATTCACCGATGTTTTTCCGGAACGGGAACAACCCCTGTTTTCATTTGTTTAATACCAAGAAAACAATGAAAACAATTTCTCAATATGAAAACAAAAAGGATCTTATCACCGGAAGAGCGACAGGAATTACTTGCCACATTGAAAATCCGTTTCGAAAAAAACAGAAGTTTTCACAAAAATATTAACTGGATAAAAGTGGAGGAAAAACTGAATGCCAACCCTGAAAAACTGTGGTCTCTCCATGAGATGGAAATAACAGGCGGAGAACCTGATGTGGTAAGATTTGATGAAAAGACCGGGAACTATGTTTTCTACGATTTCTCAACCGAAAGTCCCAAAGGCAGGAGAAATCTTTCTTATGATCGGGAGGGACAGGAATCGAGAAAAACGGCAAAACCGCACAATAATGCTCTGGATATGGCCGCAGCCATGGGTATTGAAATTTTAACCGAAGAACAATACCGGGAATTACAGAAATACGGAAATTTCGATACCAAAACATCCAGTTGGATATCGACGCCCGCCGACATCAGGGAACTTGGCGGTGCACTTTTTGCGGATCGTCGTTACGACCATATTTTTATTTATCATAACGGAGCAGGGGCTTATTAAGCCGCAAGGGGATTCCGTGGATCGCTAAGCGTATAAAATTGCGCCCGGAAGGCTCCATGAACTCAGCCACCGGAATACGGTTATCAGAGCTTATCAAAGACTAATATTACACTACCGGAAGAAATTATTTGTGATCATCCGGAATAGTATAACCGAACTATTAAAAAAAGAGTATCCAAAAAGTAATTTTATGCTCTTGTTTTCATCATCCTGATCAAGTGAAGAAAATCTTGATTCTTCTGTTCGCTCAGAATGACAGAAAGAGATGAATATTACTTTTCGGACACTCTGTCTGGCATATCAATTCTTTAAGAAGGACTGAAGTCAGGATATTTAATCCTGGTTTTCTTTGCATAAAATCTCCTACATAAATTCCGAAACCCAATCGGAGGTATCTTTATAAATGTCTATTCCTACTCCTGAATAATAACCCATTAAAGTGACATCTCTCGCATCCACTCTTCCGTCCGCATTCAAATCATACCTGGGGTTATACTTTACATCCGGATAGCTGGAGATATTGGCATATATCTTTTGCCTGTCATAAACATTTATTGAGAAATTACCATCCACATCGCCGGGAAGAAGTTCCCGGTGTCCTAAAGATAATACCCCGCTATTAATGGTAACTTTCGCAATGCGCAGTAAATATCCGGGACGGGATAATACCAGGGTATACTCCCCTGATTCCATTTCCGTAAAGGTAAATACACCTACGGGTGTTTCCGGAATTTCCCCTTCCATCACTTCCGTATTATTCGCAGGACCCGGTACGATCCCGATATAGCTCCAGTTGATAGGTTCGCCCGGATTATTAAACAGTCCCAATGAACCCGGATATTTCGGTGTTCCCGGTACAAACCGGCTGCCATCGTAATATACGGCTAAGGTAGTATGTAAAGGTGTTGATTTTAATAAATCTGCAATAGGATCTGCACTTTTACCCACAGGAAGTGAATACAGGTTTGCCGTCACGGGAAATAAAGAATCGAAATCCGGATCTCCTTCAAGTACAAACGGGAAAACGGTTCCCGATACGGTATACGATCCGCGGATATCTTCCTGCCATTTTAATATGGGATATCCACTGTATTTCTCATTGGGAAGGGACATTTTCCAGGTATTATTGAAATCCCAGTTTGCGTAGGTGGACTGAGTCTTCATCTGGAGGGTGGTTTTACCCGATATTCCCGCCAATTCACCCATTCCCGATCCACTGGTTAAACCGGATGTTTGCCTATCGAAATAATTTGAGGTGGTAATACAGTCATAAAGATCTCCTCCGGCAAATCCTCCTGCATACCTTCCTCCCGAGATACGGCCCGTGGCATAACAACAGCTTATATCCGCAAAATATCCTTCTCCCACTATTCCTCCGGAATAATTACCATCCGAAGTCACTTTAGCCATGGAAAAACAATTACGAATAGAGGCATAGACCAAGGCTCCTGCCAATCCGCCAGTATCATAGTTGCCTATTATCTCCCCTGTTGTATAACAATTCTCAATTAAGCATCCGGACCGGGAATTAGCTTTACCGAAGGCTAAACCGGTTAAGCCGCCTACCATTTCCCTGCCTGACACATAAACATTCTCGACACCTAAGTTCCTTATTGTTCCTTCAAGACAATATCCGAATAATCCCACATAGGTCGCGCCGGGAATATCCACGTACAGGTTTTTTATTATTTTTCCATTACCGTCAAAATGCCCGTTAAATGTTTGTGAGAGAGTATTCCCGATGGGAGTCCATTGATTACGATCATTACCTTCCAGATCGAGATCATTCATAAGTTTATAGTACTTACCTTGTTTAGAATCCCCTGAATTAACTTCCAGCGCCAACCTTTTCAAATTTCCCACCGTACGGATCAGATACGGATTACTTTGGGCACCGTTACCTTCCCATGCACCGGATGTGTCCTGTATCCATTTAAATATAGGTAATCCGATATATTTTCCGTCCAGGCGAGACATTTTCCAGGTGTTGTTAAAATCCCATCCAGAATAAGTACTTTGCTGCCTCATTTCAAAAGATGTTTTACCTTCCACTCCGACTGAGTTTCCATATCCTACCCCTTTTTTGGTGCCACAACTGTCGATATCGAAAAAGTTGGAACTAAACTGACCGGTTCCTTCACAATATCCGATAATCGCGCCTGCATTATCAGGCAAATTACCATTGGCATAGCATCTCCGGACTGTCGTCGAATCAGGTACCCCACCGATAATTCCTCCGCATATATTGGCTTCCACCGGAATGTCCAGATCCACAAAAGAGAAGCAATCGTAAACATCCGTACCACCCATGGAGAATCCTATCAGTCCGCCAATTCCTTCGTTTCCTTTTATAGTCCCGGATACAGCGCAATTAAAAACAAGAGTTCTTTTTGTTTCACTACCTGATGTTCCTCCTATTAATCCTCCTAAAAATATATTGCCGCTTATAAATATGTTCAGAAGTTCGATATCATGGATCGCCCCGCCAATACAAGTTCCGAAAAGTCCGAGAGCATCGGAGTCAGGTGCATCGATATAGAGATTTTTGATCGTTTTTCCGTTGCCGTCAAAAGTTCCCTGGAACGCAACATCGTTATTGCCGATCGGAATCCATTGATTCTCTTCAGTCCCCTGCAGATCTATATGGTCCATTAATCTGTAATATTTCCCCTGTTTGGTATCCCCGCCATTGACTTCTTCAGCCAATCTTTTAAGACGGCGGAATTCCCAAATTTGATACGGATTATTTTCGGTTCCATCTCCCTGCCAGAAGCTCACATCTTCCATCCACTGCAGGATAGGATATCCGTTGTATTCGCCTTCCGGCCGTGACATTTTCCATATTGTCGTAAAATCCCACCCTAAAGCATTTTGATAGAAGTTACGAAGATTTAATGTTGACGATGCAACCGTTTCTCCCTGGATTCCGTTTCTGGAAGAAGTTCCCGAAAATAGCCCGCCGTTGATCAGCATTTTGTCGGAAGCAAAATTATTATTGAGATTAGTTAAAAGAAGAGCACCCTGATTTATACCGCCGGTTATCCTGCTCCACTTATCCGGAGAGGCATTCAGATCATATAAAGCGGAAACACTATTATTTATATTGTTATTTCCGCTAATACTATTACTATCGTACAACTGACTGGTAAATCCATAGCCTCCGCCATTTCTGCCTGCAAGGGAGCCCGTAACGTAAGACCTGGAAATCCTGATCGGATGTGTGATAAAATTGTCAGTGGTGATTCCCGCAACCGTATTACTTACCAGATGAACATCCGCGAAACAGTCTTCCATTTCAAATCTGAACGTCCTTCCCGGCATATTGTATGAACTCGTAGCTACGAATCCGCTTGCATTTCCGCTATCCGTTTTTCCTATAATTCTGCCGGATACATAGCATGATTTTATGGTCGTATCGCTGGTGCTGTATATAAATAAACTGCAACTTGAATTTGGAGCCGGAGATATACTTCCCTTATACGAACATTTTTCAAAGAGTGTTCCGAATGAATTACCGCAGAAAGGAGCTATTTGTCCATTTCCTTTCATATCTCCCCGTAAGTGTAAATCATAGATAACCGCACCTTTACAATATCTGAATAAACCGGCATAACCCACAGATGTACTATTTGTGCCGAAATTAGATATCATTTTCCCGTTACCGTTAATAGTACCGGAAAAAGGCCTGCTGCTAAAGCTATTACCTATGTAAAACGGACGATATGCTTCCAGGTTGATATCTGTCATCACAGTATAGGTTTTCCCGGCTTTATCATCACCGGATTCCACTTCTTGCTTAAGGCGTAAGAGATCCTGATAACTCCAGATCTCCAGGTTTTCCTTTTGCCAAACAAGCGTAGTGTTCAAATAAGCTTTTTTGGCCTCAAGGCTGCCTATTTTCAAGTCTTTTATCTGACTGTTTGCCTGAGTTATCATAATATTATGTATAAAGTGTTTGAGTCTTTCACTGTCAATGCATTATATTGCGCTTCGGTAAGCGATACAATGGTTCTGACAACCGGTGAAGAGCCTTGTTGTGTACCGGTTTGAACTTTAGTATTTAATGCATCAGTTACGGCTTTCTGTGACATCACACCCGTAGTGGAAGTTCCTGTGGCCTGGAAAATCGCAGGGAGAACCGGTTTATTCAACAGATCGTTATAACTTCCCGTTTTAGCGATTTTATGCAGTGCAATGGTTCCGTTTATGGTTTCGCTAGTGGCAGTCTGGGCGGTAGTATTATTGGTATTTAATACCGGACGGCTTAACAGATCGCTGTAAGTTCCCGTTTTGGAAATTTTATGCAGAGCGATTGTTCCGGTTATGGTCTGGCTTGTGGCAGTCTGGGCTGTGGTAGTGTTGGTATTTAATACCGGACGACTCAACAAGTCAGTATAGGTTCCCGTTTTAGAAATTTTATGGAGGGCAATGGTTCCGTTAATCGTTTCACTTGCGGCAGTCTGGGCAGTGGTATTGTTGGTATTCAGTATAGGTTTATTAGAAACGGATGAATAGTTGACATTAAGGTTAATGTTCTGTTTTCCGATCAAAATAAACCGGCTTCCATCATAAGCCACGCAATAAACATCTCCGGTTATTATATGGTAAGCACCGGGGTTCTCTAAAGTATTTCCTGTATGAGAAGCAACGAGAACCGTAACGTTTCCCATGCCATTCATATTAAGCGATAAAACTCCCCCCGTACTATGGGTGTTTGATTTTATATAAATAGGAATATTAACTATATCAGAATAGGAACTAATACCTTCAATCGTTATGTATCTTACATTACCCGAATATGCTGTTTCTCTGTATATCGTGGTACTCCATTTTATTTTGTCCACTTCACTTTTTTCAGCTTTATTCGTATTCAGTACTCTTCCCTGATTAGCTGATAAGGGACTGCTCGTACTGGTGGAATTTAAAGTGTCTATCGGAACAGGAGAAATAGCGGGATCGCCCTTCTCTCCTTTATATTTATACCACTTATAACCGCTATAGGTCGTCGGAGCAGTTGAGGATGTTCCTGAATAAATTCCGATATACTCGGCCGGAGCAGTTAGCAAACTTGAAGGTGTGGCAGTAGTTCCCCAACGAATGTGAACATAGGCCGAAGTACCGGGAGTTCCTGGTGTACCGGGTGTACCGGGATCGCCTTTTTCACCTTTATATTTATACCACTGATAACTACCATAACCTGTCGGAGCAGTTGAGGATGTTCCTGAATAAATTCCGATATACTCGGCC
>ERZ809224.1853-NODE-1853-length-14359-cov-11.101860_pt1 | contig 14359 bp, 18 predicted proteins | sample MGYA00520513_ERZ809224 | MGnify/ENA primary metagenome ERZ809224 (study PRJEB31576, sample SAMEA3212658) | Homo sapiens | biome: human-gut; feature: human gut; material: fecal | place: Sweden | collected 2012 ...
TAGGATATAAAATCTTTGAGGAAAATGTGTCAACTAATCTTGACAAAATCAATTTGTATCTTGATGAAGCGGAACGGCGGCTGATAATCCTCTGCCTAAATGAGCTTAGAAACAGGCTCATAGCCGAGGGCAGATATACCGACTGCGTGGACGAACTGCTGATAAAGGCGGCAGGGGCAAAGAAAGTGAAATTAAAAATACGGGAACGGAGGTAATGAACAATGGCAAAAACAATCTTTGAGGAAATGGGCGGCAGATACGAAAAACAGGGCGATTACATTCTCCCCTGCCTTACCGTACCGCCCGAAGAAGAAAAGCCAATAGGCGTTTTCGGACAGCGGCACTTGCGGTATCTGCGGGAGTACCACAAAGTTACATACACCAATCTTCTCACAAGCGGCAGGCTGGGCGCTTACCTTGCGGAGATAGACAGGCAGGCGCAGGAACGCTTTGAGCGGCTCATAGAGGGCATGAAACAGGCACAGGGCATAACAGAACAGCTAAAGGCGGAAAACGCCTTAGAATGGGCAGGACGGCTCAATAACATACGGGCTTGTGCGAGGGAGAGTGTGGAGAAAGAAATCATTTACGCATAGCAGACAGGCGGCAGGGAGAAATCTCTGCTGCTTTTTTTAAGAGGAATGTCTTGGCATTTTAATAGTTGGATTTGTACCTCTTATCATTAGACGCTTGAGAAAGGTAGCACGGATAAGTATAATTACTTTGGAGGTGCAGAATGGATATTCAAATTGTGAAGCAAGAAGATGAGAAACTATGTGTTATCATTCATTGCGGTGAAATTAGTGACGAAGTAATACGGTTAAAGGCACATATAGAATTATTTGACAGAAAATTGCAAGCAAAAATAGGCAATGAACGCTATTTTATCAATTTATCAGAAGTACTATATTTTGAATCGGTAGATGGCCACACTTTTTTATATACACAGGACGATGTTATGGAAATCAGTCAAAGATTATATGAACTGGAGTGCATTTTATCCGATAAAGATTTTATTAGAATTTCAAAATCAACCATAGTAAATATCAATAAAATATATTCATTAAAGCCTGAACTTAACCGTACAATTTTGGCAACGATGAGTAATGGCGAGCAGCTTTACATTTCCAGAAAATATGTTCAAGCGGTTAAAAGACTGTTATCAATTTAGGAGGAAGATATGAAAAGTCGTAAAAAAGACATGATACATTTTGGAGTGCAAATGAGGAATGGTTTAGCTTTTTGCACTACTTGGTTTCTTATTCTTGTACTTATTGTTTGCTATATTTTTAAACAGCAAGTAATTTCAGTAAATAGTCTGGCTAAAATGCTGATTTTGATTGTTGGTGGTGTTTTCATATTCAATCTTCTTTTTACACGAATCTTGATTAGAAAGTGGAGTTTTACAAGAAGGCTGACAATTTTTATGCTATCAATTAGTATATATGAATGTGCAGGTTTCTACTGGCTTGGATTTTTCAGAGGAAAAGGAACTTTTGTCCAGTGGATTCTATTTATTGGAATTGTATGTGGATTGTATTTTTGTTGCGTAGTGATTTATCGGCTTTATAGTAAAAAGCAAGGAGAAATATATACACAGGCATTAAAAAAATATCAGCAGCAAAGAGATGCTACAAATGAGAAATAGAAAAGATACTATATATTTGCGTTGATTAATGAAAATGAAATGAGGGATTTTTAATGGCACAGAATGAATGGATACGCTGCCCTGTCTGCGACAACAAAACGAGGTTACAGATACGAAAAGATACGGAACTGAAAAATTTTCCCCTCTACTGCCCGAAGTGCAAGCAGGAAAGTTTGATTGAAGCAAAGGATTTACGGGTAACAGTTGTTAAAAGGCTTGAAACAAAAGCGCAGAGCTGAACGATAAAGCAAAAAATTAAGATTTAGTGGTGAGATTATGAATAAAGTTTTAAAAGAAATTTTAAAGGTACTAGGAATATATATTGGTTATTTATTATTAACAACATATCATCAAAGAGCCAGACGCACAGACGCAGAGCCGATGAACTAAATATAGGGAGGCAATTTATGGATTTGAATGAATTAAGAAATGACTGCTCATTAAAACAGAAAAAGGGGTTGCATTTTATTATAGCTTCCATAATTATATGGGCGGCTGTTTTATGCGTTCACCTTACACAGATACCTATATTAACGAAGAACCTCATTACCTTTTGCTGCACAGCCCCTTTAATGCCTTTATCGTATTTGATTTCCAAAATAATAAAGGTGGATTTTCAAAATAAGGATAATCCGCTTACAAATCTTGGCGTTTTATTTTCAGTAAATCAAATAGTGTATTTGCTGATTGCAATGTGGATTTATCCAACTATTCCAGAGAAATTGGTTATGATACTGGCAATGATTTTTGGGGCACATTTGATGCCTTATAGTTGGCTTTATAAGTCAAAAAGCTACTTTGCTCTTTCAATCATAATTCCAGTTGTAGCATTGATTGTGGGATTAAATTTTGAGCCTTTTATCTTGGCGGCAATTATGATAGTCGTTGAAATTATATTTAGCATTTTGCTTTCTTTTGAAGTAAAAAAACTGAAAGATTAAATCCGACTTGTACTTATAATCATCAAAGAGCCAGACGCACAGATGCAAAGCCGATGAACTTCTTAGCAGTTACATTGGAGGAATAACCAGATGGATATTTCATTTATTTTGAAAAGCGTTATTTTACAGCTTGTTGTATTTAGTTTTATTCCATTTCTGTATTGGCTAATTTGCCAGCGGAAAACGCAGCCGTTTTTCCGTTATTTGGGATTATACCGCTTAAAAAGGAAAGGAACTGCTAAATCAATAGTAATATTCTTTTGCATATACATTGTAGTTTATGGAATTGTACACTTTACTTCGATATCAGAGTTGACACAACCATCTGCAAATATCTTTTCTGGAATGGGAATAGCTGCTGTTATTCCCGCCCTTTTGGTATCTTTCGTGCAACAGGCTTTAGCAGAAGAAATCTTATTTCGAGGCTTTATAGGTAAGCGTTTGATTTCAAGATTTGGATTAAATTCTGGAAACATCATTCAAGCAAGTATTTTTGGATTTTCCCATGTGGTCTTTTCTATATCAGAAGGAACACATCTTATCGGTTATGTCATTATTTTTCTAAGTACAATGCTTGGTGGATTGCTATTAGGATACTTAGATGAAAAAACTTTCAATGGCTCAATTATACCAAGCATTCTTTTACATGGTTTTGGGAATTTCATTATGGTACTTTCCGTTGCATTTTGAACGGTTATGTTAGTTATTCTGATTGACAAGTATTTGTAAAATAATCACAGAGCCAGACGCACAGACGCAGAGCCGATGAACTTGTGAGAAAATCACAGTTTGTCGGCTCTGCTCTTTATATAACCATAGGCAGGACAAGCCCACCGAATAAAAAAAACGGAGCTTTGGTGGGCTGTATTGTCACGCCCGAACAAATGGCAGGCACACCTCTCCAAACCCCGTTTTGAGTTTGGAGGGGTGTTTTTATGTGTTGGTCGAAAACGGCTACACCGCTGCTTATCAGAAGCAGCAGCTATCTACATAGTATCACGCAGAAATGAGGATAACCTGTTAAAAAAATCCTTGCGTATGCGTGGCACTTTTATACCCCAAAAGTAGATGTCAAATCTCTACATAATAGAAGCAGTTTATCTTATATCCGCTTAGGCACGACAGCCTTTGCGGATTTTTTTGTGTCGCTTTTTGCAGAACGCTGTAAAAAGCCGATTTGCGGCATTGGCTGCCGTTCACCGCCTTCCAATCTGGATTTTAACGATTTTCAAAATTCAGATTGGAGGAAAATAAAATGGCATATAACCACGGACGGGAAGAACGCAAATGGCGTATCTGGAAAGAAGCCGAGGAAGCAGTTTTACGCAAGTGCGGCGTTGACGAAAACACCATTGAGAAAATCCGTACTTATGACCGAGCAGAGTTTAATTCCAACAGACGGTTTTACCGTTGGACAAGCGATTTCGGAGAATACATTGAGGGAATGGCAGAGGTCGAGCCATTTGTAGATGTAAAGACCGTTGCGGATTTACTGGACGAGATTGAAAACGAAAATCTGTATCGGGCATTACTTACGGTGGACAAGCGTACCCTCCAAATTGTCCTGCTGAAAATGCAGGGCTATTCCACAAAAGAGATTGCCCCCATCGTTCATTTGACAACAGGGGCGATTTACGCAAGGTTAGACCACCTTCGGAAAAAGTTGCGGCAATTCAAGAAGTAAATCTAAAATCGCACTTTCCTATGGGCTATTGGGTGAGAGGTCAAAAACCTCTCGCCCAATTTTTATAGCAGGAGGAAAGACAGTTGACTTTCTTAGACAAAGCATACACGCTCCGAGAGGAAAGCGTTCAAAGCATTACCCATTATTACATCAGCTTTACAGACAGCACAGGAGAATTTCAGAATTTAGAAGTATCGGAAACATTGTATATTGAGTTTCGGCAGTTGGAACGGAAAAACCGCAACTTACAGCAATCCGACCAAAGGCATAAAGAGCATAACGAGGTTTATGAGGAAACGCTGAACAGGCGGGCGGTATTCAAGCCGAAAAGCGTTGAGGAGCTAATCATGGAAGCCGAACTCTCCGAGCTATTGCATAAGACGATAGAGAGCCTGCCAGAAATTCAACGGCGGCGTTTCCTGCTCTATTATGAGTATGATTATAACTATTACCAAATCGGAGCAATGGAACATTGTACTGCTTCTTCGGTGGGTAAATCTATTTCTATCGCAAAAGAAAAGGTCAAGACGCAGATAAAAAAGTATCTCTGTGCTTGACCGCTAATGAATATCGCCCTTGTATCTTCGGATATGAGGGTATTTCTTTTATATGTTCTCTAATGGAATTTCACAGAGGTGAAGCTGACGCTCAGCAAACATTGGGGGAATTTATGATGACCGAGATTCTATTCCAGGCTATTCAGATGATTCTGTCCATGGGGGAAGTCTGGCTGTGCTACCAGTTGCTGTATAGCACCCTGCTCGAAAAAGAATATTTGAACCGGAAAGAAAAGGCTGTCATATGGGCCAATATCCTTTTATTTGGAGCAGCGGTTTCCTATAATCGGAATATTATTTTTTTCTCCCATAGCGTGTTTCTACTGGGCTTATTTGTCACAAGCATATGTGCTATAGCTATTTTTAAAAGCCGCAAACTGCTGACGGTCAGCCTTGTTGTCACCGGTTATTCTCTAATAGCCCTGTTGGATTTTTTCTTTATGTTTTTGAGCATGATGTTTTTAGATTATCCGACAGCACAGGATATATACCATGGGATATCCTGGATTAAAGTTCCAATCTTCCTGCTGTCGAGACTGACAATCATGGGATGCTTCTTCCTTTTAAAGAAAAAGGGGAGGTTGTTTTTAAAAAATATTTCAGAATATCAAACAATCTTATATGCAAGCAGTATCATTTTCATTGTCCTGCTGCGTAAATATCAATATATTATGTGTGATATGGTATTTGGCCGAATTCCTTATGATGGAATAAACAGCGGTATATCCTTATTGTCATTGCTGCTGATTATTCTTTTCGGATTGGGGCTTTATATAAAAAGTCTGCTGCTGAAGAAGGAAAATCAATTGCTGGCCTCAAAGGATGCGATGATGCTTCAGAATTATCGGGACTTGATGCGGGATATGGAAGCGAATAAGCAAAAGCTTCATGATTTAAAGCACCAGTTTCTGGCTCTTCAAGGCTATGTGCAGGAAAAAGAGTATGAAAAGCTGGGCCAATACCTGTCGGAAATCAATGAAGGTATTTTTGGGCTTGAAAATAAAATATGGACAGGGCATAAAATACTTGATTTTATATTAAATCAAAAAAAGGAGATTGCTGAAAAGAAGGGGATTGACTTTGACATCTGCGTTACGGCGCTTATGGAAATACCTTTATCCGATGGCAATCTCAGCGTGCTGGCGGGCAATTTGTTGGATAATGCCATCGAGGCCTGTGACAAAATAGAAACCGGGAAACGATGGATTTTATTCAGGTTGAGAAAACGCCGGGATATGCTGTTGATTGAAATATCCAACAGTATCGGTGAACAACCTAAAATAAAGAACGGCGAGCTGCTGACATCAAAGGAACATGCCTGGATGCACGGCTATGGTCTCAAAAGTGTCCGGCGCATTGTGGAAAAAAATGAGGGTGTTTTGTCGTTTTCAATTGAAGAAAATGTATTTAAAATACAGGTTGCATTTATGAAATAAAACGGACAAGGAGGGGAATTCATTGACTGAAAACAGCTTTTTATACGCAGGAGATTTGGAGGCGGAGATGCGGGAAATCACTGCATTGGATAGAAATAACGATGAGTTAGAGCAGCAAAGAACTTTTAGTATAGAATGTGGTTCTCTTTTTACTATATTTTGTTGTTAATTTTATATTTTTGAGAAAAGCAGAGTGTGTTTACATTCTGCTTTCGCTGTTTTAAGGCATAAATAAGATAAACGGAGAAAAAATCGATGGATAATATGGTGTTTGAAACATTTTATAAAAGTCTTTGCGAAAAGGCTGCGGCTGAGTTAAGGAAAAATATCTATGAAAAATCAGAATGTTTTTCGGAAACAATCTATGAGGATTTTTCAGAATATCTGGCCGGGCAGCTACAATCGGTTTGCCTTCGGACACTGATTGCCAAAATGCACAGTGACAAGCAGGCCGGGAAGCTGGAGGGCGATAATCCTGAGGAAGAGTACGCATTTTTTTGCCGGGATATTGCCGGAAAAGAAGATTTTGCAAAGGAATTATTTTGCACTTTTCCGGTATTAAAAGAGTGTGTGGAAAAAAAGATAGAGTATGCCATGGCCTATTACACAGAAGTCGTGAACGATTTTTATAAGGACAGAGAAGAAATCAAAAAAAGGTTGTGTTCGGGCGCAAACCGAATTACTAAAATATTTGGCGGTTTTTCCGATGTTCACAATCATGGAAGACAGGTTTTACGGATTCGGCTGGATAATGATTATGAGATTTTGTACAAGCCCCATTCGATGGAAAATGAAAAAATCTATTTGAAGCTGTTGAAATGGCTGGCTGTAAAGACGGGGATTTCCCAGTTGAATTACGCCTTTCTGTCTTATCCAAAACATAGCTGGTGCAGGATTGTGCAGGATGATGTCTGCCATAGCCAGACTGAACTAAAAAATTATTACAGGCGTTTGGGGATTCAGATATTTTTAACCTATTTTCTCGGAACAAAGGATTTACACTATGAAAATATCATTGCCGCTGGGGAATATCCGGCGCTGATTGATTTGGAAACGCTGGTTCATATCCGGCATGCTCAGAAACCGAAAATGGCGAGAGAGGAAATCCTTTATGAACTGTCTCAATCCGTGCTGTATTCGGGGCTTCTCCCTGTTTATCATTGGAATAAAGACGGAAAGGGAGTGGACAGCAGCGGCATCAGCGGGAACAGCGGTCAAAAATATCCCTTTAAGGTGGCGGTCGTCGCCAAAGCCCGGACATCCGAGATGCACATTGAATATCGATATCCGATTTCAAAAAAAACCCGGAATCTGGCAACTTTAGATGGTGAATTTTATCCGCCCTATTTATATAAATCGCAAATCCTTCACGGTTTCACCTGCGCTTACCGGCAGGTAATGGCAGATAAAGAAGTGTTTCGTGACTTATTAAAAGACCTCTGTTCAACTGAAAGCCGTTATCTGATTGCTGACACGCAGCGCTACAGCATGCTCCTTTCCGGTTCCTATCATCCGAGTTTGTTTATGAAGAGCGGTGAGCGGGAGAAGTTTTTGGACTTACTGCGGCAGGGACGGAAGCCGTCAGATGAAGAAATTATACGAAGTGAAATCGGCAGCCTGATAAATGGCGATATTCCTTATTTCAGCTATGTTTTGAATGAAACCGGGCTGCTTACAGCACAGGGAAATGAAGTAAAGGATTATTTTCCACGCCCTGCCATGGATATTTTAAATGAAAGACTGGATAAAATGTGTGAATCGGATATGGAACGGCAAAGCACATTCATCGGCGTATCTTTGGATTTAATGTCCGGCGGAGAGCCGAGATACATCAACCGGGTATATCCGGTTAAAAAAGCAGATTGGAAAAACGACATAAACAAAACAAATCTGCAAAAGTTTATTCATGAAAACGTACAGAAATATAAAGAACGGCTGATGAATTATGCGGTATGGAATGAAAGGAAAACAGAGGTTGGCTGGTATACATTAGAACTTTCTTCCTATGGCAGCGGCGCCTGGAATATTCGTCCAATGAATATGTATCTTTATGATGGGCTGGCAGGAATATTACTGATTTTATATGCTCTGGAGCTTTATGACAGGGATGCGGCCGTTTCGCATATGCGCCGGGCATTAGAACAGACATTTTTTCAATATACGGATACTGCATCCGTTGAACCGGAAAAACTGCAAACGAGAAGCACCGGGGCCTATAACGGCGAAAGTTCCATCGTATATACCTATATGGCCTTATATCAATTGAGCGGAGAAAATATTTATCTGGATTATGCCAAAAAGCACGCCCATTTATTAAATCGATTGATTGATGAGGATAAAAACTACGATATGTTATCCGGCAATGCGGGGGCAGCACAGGTACTTCTGAAAATGTACACTGTGCTTAACGATAATCAGTATCTTAAAATGGCTGTGAGAGCGGTTGATGTTTTAGAAAAGTCGGCTGTCCGGCAAGAAAAAGGAATCGGGTGGCCTGTTGAAAAAAATATGCCGCCGATGGCCGGAATGGCCCATGGAAACAGCGGAATCCTTATGCCGGTGACGGCATTATGGAAAATCACCGGAGATGAAAAACACGAAAAGTTGGCGGAGCAGATATGGCAATATGAAGAATACTTATATGATAGCCGGATAAATAACTGGACAGATGTGCGGTCAAAAGAAGAAAAAATTGATGATATCGGAACAGTAGCCTGGTGCCATGGGGCCGGAGGCATATTGCTCTCAAGATTAAAATGCTATGACAAGCTGGAAAATGAACTATGGCGAAGCCGATTCGAAAAAGATATTCTCAGGGCTGCAGAAAAACTGAAAGGATACTGGAAGAGGGATAGCTGGAGCCTGTGCCATGGCATCTGCGGCAATCTGATGATACTTGAAAGGGCAACGGGAAAGCAACTATGGCCCGATGGAGAAATCCGGCTTTTACCCCAGGAACAGATAAATCCCGGGCTAATGAACGGTTATGGCGGCATCTTATACTATCTCATGAAACAGGAAATTCCTGTTCTGCCGGATGTATTGGGACTGGAATAGAATAATTCTGAAATAGATAAGCAGTTCATGGCCTGAAATTGGACGTTGGTGGCCACCCGATTGTTTTTTGAAAATTACAAGTTTATAATTGAATTATCAAATTTGATAAATTATATGGATGTCGATATCTGAAGAAAGAGAGGAGTAATGCGATTTAATATATGTAGCAGTCTTATATAATTTTTTAACAATATAATCAAAGTTTTGGAGGTATATTTATGAGAAAAACAATACACCATTTATTATCTTTCATGTTAATGTTGGCAGTTCTTGTATCAACTACTTCTTGGTTTAGTCTTCCAGTCTTTGCTGCTGACAGTGATACAGAATTAGACACATATGTAAGTTATGATACAGTTAAACCATATATAGACCAATCTAGCACTCGAGAAACGGTACAAATCGGCAATGACTTGGTTACATACTATCGAGGAAATGGGTTTGTAGTAGTTAGTGAAGCCAATGGATATGCTTTGATTACAATAAATGATAACACTGGTGAAATAAGATTAAATGGTATTCCAGTTTGTACTGTTGAATCATCTGAAAATAATATTTCGCCATCTTCAGTCAATGCATATTGGTCGCTCTTTAGTGATAAAAATTATGACTTTAGTATTGGTGGAATTACCGCAGCCGTTGCAGCCGGAATAATTGCTTCAGCTATTCCTACTTTGGGAGTAAGTGTTTTAGTTTCTATTGTTGGAGCATATGTTATTCAAGGTATTATTCCTACAGGAACGACAGCAAGAGTACATGTAGTAAAATATTTCCATATCGTTGATACAATGACAGGAGCTGTAGAGTGGAAAACCGATCACACAATATATATTAATGGTAACTATGTATGGTCTGGAACATCTTATCAATGATAAAAAAAACATCGATTCTTACTGCTGAAACATTTATTATTATGATTATCATGCGACTTATTTCGGAATGGCTCTATAAATTGGATGGCATAGTTACTGAAATGATATCTGCAATTTTTATTGTATGTTTAACATTTTTGTTCTGCAAAGAAATACTTAAAAGAAATTTAAAGGGAATTGGAATAAAAGATATAAATTATAAGCAATTAATAATAATCACTTTGAGTATTATTATTATCGATAAAGTATTTGTTCGCTATTTCTTTCCTGATTTTTTCAAATTTATTTCGCTAAATGATACCTGGATACATTTCTTTTGCAATATGCTTTATAAATTACCATTAATATTTGCTTTATGCTATTCGCTGGTAAAATCCTACTCTAAAAACCATTCATCTAATAATAAAATTGCATGATTCTAAAAGTAATTTTATACATACTTAAATACCAGCATTGTCCAAGTAAATTCAAACAATAATTTGGTTAAATATATTGTATAAAAGATGTAACAACAAAAAAATTAGAAAGGCTACTACAAAGTTGATTTAGTAGTAGCCTTTCGATATATCCAGGGCTACTTTTCAATTTCTTTGTAAACATTTATAAATACTTAATACATGCGAACGCCAGAGATGATAAAATTTTCATACAGATTGGAGCGGATGTGTATGACTAAAAATTGGTGGAAGGCCCTATGGATGGTTATTTTAACAGGAAGTTTTTTGTGTGGATGTGGAAAGTCTGAAAAAGGAGAAACATATTCTGAGCCGGTCGAGTTCCCGGAATACTTTGAAGAATCTTATAGTTATCTGGATTTCAAAACAGAGATTATTGTATCTGATGAGGCTGATGTTAATGAACTATATCGCTTTTCAATGAAAAGAGCCGGATATGATACAGAAAAAGCGTATGAAGCATTATTTTCTGATGTTGAAATAAAAGAAATTCATGAAGGGGATTCTTTGGGAGATGCCGGGAAGAGAATTACGTGGGAAGACTATATTGGTGCTGAGGGTGAATATTTGTACATGAATGGAGAGTCATTGACCTATGGCCATCCTTTTGTATCGTATATTATGCGGTGCCTGCGGCCGGAAACTAAAAATCCTAAATATAATTTGGATAAATATGAGCTAAATGGTCAATTGGATTTTGCAGATGATGAAAGCGGAAGTAAAGAAATTGTAGAGGTATTAAAGACAATGGGTTTTCCTGTAGATACATCGGAACTTTTCATAAAATCATATGCCATGAATCATGAGATTATGAAACAGGAAGAGTACGCTATGGATATGCAGGGCAATGAAGACACAAGTAAATATAAAGATTCATGGACGCCGGAAGATGATTGCTATTATTATCTTATGAAACAGAAAATCGAAGGCCTTCCTCTATATTACGTATATGGCGGGTATATTAAAGAAGTAGAGGAATGTTATACAGGCATAGAGGCTTTATATTCAAAAGATGGTATTCAAAGATTATCTGTAAATAAAATATTTGATGTGAGTCATCCTGAAAATATAAAAGAAGTAAGCTTAATGCCGTTAGAAAGTCTGACGGAAGAAGTAAATGAACAGTATGAAATGTTATTATCAAATGCTGTATATAAGGTAAATCGCATGGAGCTTTATATGATGGCGGAGCAGAATATCCATGGAAATTATGATGTTTTTCCAGTCTGGGTTATGTGGATGGAGCAGGAGGATGGGGAAACTAAGAAAATACTGCAAAACGTTATTAACGCTGAAACCGGAAAAATTATTTCTTAAATAATGAAGAGAGGAAAAAATTGAGTAAATACATATTCATGGATATAAAACGAGCCGTGACTTCATGGAAGTTTTTGTTATCGATTATTGGAATCGCTGTTACTTTTTATTTGTTTGGGCGAGAACCCATTCGCAGCAGTGCTTTAATTAGTACATATCAGTTAAATATATATCAGGTACAAATACTGTTAATTTATGTCATTTCAATTGTTCCTTACAGTGATGCGCTCTGCCAGGATATTGAACAGAGATTTTACCAGGTGTTGATTATCCGCGGGGGAATAACATCTTATAGTGTCGCGAAAAGCGTGGGGATATTTGTATCATCGATGCTAACTATGATATTTGGAACAGAACTGTATGTGCTTATTTTGAAGATACGTTATCCACAGGCTATATGGATTATAAACGATGAGGTGCAAGGGGCATTTGCAGAGGTTATTGAAAGAGGAATGTATCCGGCATATATATTTTTATGCAGTGTTCAGTTGGGTTTGTTGGTTGGAATTCTTGGGATGTTTTGCGCCTTGATATCTCTTTATATATTAAACAGGCTTCTTGCACTCTCTTTGCCAATAATCATCTATTACATAATGAGCTATGTCTCCGGAATTGTCTCGCCGAAGTACAATTTTGGAATGATTTATGATCCATGGTATACGATAAATGAAAATGAGTTTTTTTCATTTCTGATTACAATTGGCGTAACAGCCGTTTTATTTGTTATATTACAGAGGTTAATACGAAGAAAAGTGAGAGGAAGACTGTGCAATGGGTGACAAATGGTTGTATCTGTATTATCCGTGGATGCAGGTTAAAAGAAAAATTTTCAGCATAAAATATTTGACAATCATTCTTTTGATTGGATTTATAAGCGTCCTTTATACGGCAAACCTGAGAAAAATGTGTTATTTGACGGGAAGTGCTGTAGCGCCATGGTTATTACCGTTTTTTCTTTCCCTTAATTTTTACAGTATGATTTATTGTGCATTGTATATGTATTTTTATTCGGATGCACCGTTTATTCAAAGAAATTCCATGTACCATGTCATCCGCTGCGGGCGAATAAAATGGGGAATTATACAAATCGAAAGTATAGCAATTGGCAGCCTTATATTTAATGTTGTCAGCTTTATTGTCAGCATTACAGTTCTGGTTCCCTATGTTGATTTTGAAACCGGATGGGGAAAAATACTTTATACGTTATCACGAACAGATGCATGGAGAAGCTATGAGATTGCATTCAATGTTCCCTATGATGTCATTGGGAAATATACGCCGTTGCAGGTCATGACTTTAACGCTGCTGTTATTGTGGTTGGCCGGAAACTGTATAGGTTTGATGATGTTTGCAGTGAGTTTATGGCTCGGCAGAAATGCCGCAGTCATTTGTGGAAGCGCATGGTGTGTACTCCCAATGATATTAGAGGATTATATAAGTGTCTGGGCGCCGTTTATGACTCATTTTTCTCCATTATCCTGGATTCATGTTTTAGATATTGGGCGTTTTGAATACAACCTGCCCGTACTGCCGGAGCTGAGGTATATTTTAATAGCAGATGTTGTTTTATGCGTCCTATTTAGCGCAGCCGCGCTGATCAAACTGCGAACAATTGATTTAAAATGGAGTAGTGAAGAATCATGAGAACGATTGAAGTAAAAAATGGTGTAAAACAATTTGGAGAACGGTGTGTACTGAAAAATGTGTCCATTCAATGTGAATCCGGTCATATTTATGGAATTGTAGAGCCATTTTGACCGGGGCCGGAATTATCATAGAGGAGCCGATGAACGGCCTGGACCACAAAGGCGTCGATGAAATGGAGATGGGACAATTAAAAAGAATTCGCCTTCTGATGTTTTCAGAATCTGATGCATTTCATTAATATATGTTGCGTGCGAAATATGTGTATGATATAATATGTATATATAATTATTATAAATGCCCCAAAAAATCTGTAAAATCAAAATTTAACTTCAATTTAACTCAACAAAAAGGAGGTGCACAAATGAAAAAATATGGCAGTACAATATGGTTGCTGGTTATTTTGGCTCTTTTGCCACTGGAGTGGTACAAATCGGCCCTCCCGTATCTTGATGAAAATTTTGTACAAAATTTCTATTCGGTGAACGGTCTGCAAATGTTTATCCATAATTTTTTTGAGATATTGCCCATTTATCTTTTGTGTCTTGCAATTCAATATTTAGTGATTAAAAATCAGAGAGGATATTTAATTGCGGCGATAAGTAAAATATTGCTTATCGGACAGATTTCCTTTGCACCGATATCAGCCTTCTACGATATTTCGATTCCTTCGATTTCAACGCTTAAAATATGGTTTCAGCAAGCAAATCTTGAAATATGGTTTCAGCGGGCAAATATATATATTTTT
>ERZ809224.1861-NODE-1861-length-14304-cov-6.736824_pt1 | contig 14304 bp, 11 predicted proteins | sample MGYA00520513_ERZ809224 | MGnify/ENA primary metagenome ERZ809224 (study PRJEB31576, sample SAMEA3212658) | Homo sapiens | biome: human-gut; feature: human gut; material: fecal | place: Sweden | collected 2012 ...
ATAATTGCAGCTTTAAGGGCATTTGTTTCTGTCTTCATGGAAATATGAGCCAGGATTTAGGATAGCGGTATAGCATGACGGTGTTATACCGCTTTTCCCATATATACATTGACCTTTGAACGGTCAAATACTCCGATATGGTTATAGATAATCTCGATGTCAATACATTCTCAAAGCTGTAAAAATCTACGTTGAATTTTACAGCTTTTTGTGTATAATTATAGATAACAGAAACAATATGAAATCAAGGAAGGAGCTGAAAGAATATGGCAAATATTTTACCAGTATCTGATTTGAGAAATTATAATGAAGTCTTGAAGAATTGTCGCAAAGGGGAGCCTGTATATCTTACTAAGAATGGCAGGGGACGATTTGTAGTCATGGATATTGACGATTTTGAGCGGGATCGAGCAGAGAAGAAGCTGTTGATGAAGCTGCAGGAAGCCGAAGAAGCAGTGAAAGACGGCGAAGGCTGGCTTAATCTGGATGAACTGAAAGCACTTATGGGGGAATAAGATGTTAAAACTGCGGATTAATCCGATTGTTGCAAGGGATTTGAAAAATATCCGGGATTATATCGCGGAAGATAATGAAGAATATGCGGCAAAGACCATAAATGAAATTTATGGTAAATTTGAAAATCTTCTGATGTTTCCGGAAATAGGGGCGAATCTTTTCAAAAGGGTCAGCTTTCGGACAGAGTATAAATATGCAATATGGGAAGACTATGTGATTATCTACAAAGTAAGTAACGAGTATGTAGAGATTTATCGTGTCATCAACCGTTATCAGGATATTACAAGAATCTTTGACTGATAAAGAATAAATGGATATTGTTCCCTTGTTGGTATTTTCCAAGCGGTTTTTTGATAACAAATTGATAACACCGTTCCGTACAGTCTATAGACTTAGGATAGTGGAACACATATAAAATCAAATAGAACCACTGTTTACTCCCCAATGTCAGTTAGTTAAGCGATAGGGTTAGATTTCTATGAGAGGTCTAACCCATTTTTTTAAATAACATTTGACAGAAAAACCTAAAATGTGCGGCCGCTCTCGCTACATATGACTTTCGCGGGTCAGACAGTTCGGTTCATTCAGATATGATCTTTACCTTTAGTTCCAGTGTCATTCGGGCTTGCTTAACTAACTGACATTGGGAGTGGACAGTAACTAAGGAGATATTATAGTATGTTAAAAGGGCAGGGCGTAGTGCTGGACAATGATTTGGCGGTTTGTTAAAATGAAAGAAAGGGCACGCCGTAATGCAGTGCAAAAGGAGAGAGAAGGATGAAGAAAAAGGGAAAGCGGTTTTTGGCCGTATGGCTGGTTTTATGTATGATTTTGGGAATGGTGTCTCCCGGAGCTTTGCAGAATGTGAGGGCTGCCGGTTATGTGAGCTACAGCGGAGCCTCTGATGGCTACAGGAGCAGCCGGTATTATACGGCTCTTACAAAAGTATTTCTGACGGGCGATCAGAGGAAGGATTTTTTAAATGTAGCCATAAGCCAGGTGGGATACCATGAGGGCAACAGCAGCAGTGAGCTTCACGGCGGGAACACAAAGGGCACCGGGGATTACACAGAGTATGCGTATGGGTGGAATCCCCAGAAGCAGGGCTTGGCATGGTGCGCAACCTTTGTGTCCTGGTGTGCCAAGATGGCCGGACTTTCCAACAAGGTATTGTACCGGAGCGCCGGGGCTACGCAGATGAAAAACAATATGACAAATATTGAGACAAGCAAGCTGGGAAACTATGTACCGCAGCCGGGGGATTTGATTTTTCTGAAGGGGACAAAGGCAGGAAAATCCGGCCATGTGGGTATTGTAGAATATTACGATAACGCAAAAAAGGAGATTCATACGATTGAGGGAAATCTGGATCAGTCCGTAAAAAGAAATAAGAGAAAGCTGTCAGATTCCTCTCTGCAATGGATCGGAGTTCCCGCTTATACATCGGCAAGCGCGACAGCAAAGCCTGCGATATCCGTTGCAAATGCAGCAGGCGGTAAAACGATCACAATCTCGGCAGTGTCAGGAGCGCAGGTTTGGTATTCTCTGGATAAGGGTGCATATCAGAGATATTCCGGCGGTGTTTCTGTGAAAACGGCAGGCTCGCATTCTATCAGCGCCTATGCGGTGAAGAGCGGTTTGTCCGCCAGCCAGTTGGTTTCCCGGACTTTTTCAGTAGGCGCGGCGCCGACTCCTTCGATCAGCGTATCGCAGGACGAGGACGGAGTTACCGTGACTATGAAAATCAGTAATTCCAGTGCGCAGATAAAATACTCACTGAATGGCGGAGGATGGACCACATATACGAATCCGTTCCGGCTGACTGGAACGGCAACCGTGCGCTGTTACGGGACCGCAGCAGGATATGCGGACAGCGCTGTACAATCCCGGGCAATTACGATTACAAAACCGTCGGTACCGGAGCTGGAATTAAAAAACAGTGCTTCCTGTGCGGCGGTCGGTGATTTTGCACTGCTTAGCTGGAGCAGCATTGCCAATGCGAAGGAATATGTGCTGAATACATACAAGGATGGCAGACTTAAGGATACGCAGACTGTGGCTGCAGCGGCTGCGACGGTCGAGCTGGCGGAACAGGGAAATTACAGCTTTGAAGTGGCTGCGCGCAACAGCTTTGGAACGAGTGAGTACAGCCGGAGAGTGTCCGTTCAGGTGATGCCGGATGTGACGGTTGTGTTTCAAGATTATGACGGAACACCGCTGAGTCAGGTGTACACGATTCCATACGGCGGTGCTGTATCTGCTCCGAAAGCGCCGTCCAGACAGGGGTATGATTTTCAGGGCTGGGACGGAGGCTATGTAAATGTAAGGGAAAATACAGTAATTACTGCATTATATGATAAGAAATCTTATACAGTAAGGTTTTGTGACCAGGATGGGACCACTGTGTCCAGCCAGAAGGTATTCTGGGAGGAGAGTGCGGCTGCACCGGATATGTCTTCAAAAGCTCCGGCGGGCTATAAATTCTCCGGATGGTATGTGGAACCGGCAAGTGAGTGTAAGGATTACACAAAGGTAAAGAGCAATATGGTTCTCTACGCTGCCTACGCATGGGAGAATGCCGACCTTCCCGTAGATGTGGAGGAGTTGTCGGTATCCTGTACATCCAATAACGCGGGCCAGTATTATCAGGCCGATATGATGTTATATTGTAATCCTGACCAGGATATGCGGGGACGAATTGTTGTGGAGATAAAAACGGCTGCCGGTACCACAAAAGCAGTCGGAACGCAGGATGTGACACTGAGAGCGGGGGACAGCGAGACTGCAGTCTCTTTAAAGATCAACAGCTCCGCAGATGGTTCGGCTGCAAGGGTGTATGTGCTTGGGCTGGATAAAGACGGCAATACAGCCGGCGCATATTCAGCAGTGAAAAGCGCCGCGGTGGAGAGAGAAATCTTTTATTCTGACTGGAGTGATTGGAGTGAAAAGCCACCTGCGTCATCGGATGGAAGAACGATTCAGACAGAGGAAAAGAAGCAGTACCGGTACAATACAAAGCAGACGGCTGTCAGTACCACAAGCAGGACAATGGCGGGGTATACTCTGGTAAATACAAAAAGCAGCACAGGAAGTTGGAGCGCATGGCAGGATTCACCAATTAATGAAGTAAATACGGACGCGCTGTACAGGCAGGTTAACAAAAGAAGAGTGGTGACAAAGACAGAATATCGATATTTCCATTACTGTACGGGCAATGTATCCGGGGCAAAATACCAGACTGCAAGCACAAATACTGCGGGCAATGCAACCTTTCAGAGTAAATGTACGTATCATTCCGTCGGTGTTTTTAATGCCGCATCCTCTGCTTTTTTAAAGCATTCTGATGGTGTCGGTTATCTGTATTATCCGAATGGGACTTCGAATGCCTATTACAAATGTGCAAACACCTGTTACCGCTGGTATCGTTCCGCTCCGATAGAGACGAAGAAAACACAGTACAGTTATTGCGATACCACGTATGTATATACCTTTGAAAAAGTAAATGACTGGTCAGACTGGTCAGACGAGCAGCCATCCGGAGGGTATTATCAGGCGGAGGAACGTACCCTGTACCGTTACCGTACCGTGACGGAGAAGAATGAAATCCTGGAACAGGACAATACGAAATCTTATACGATAAGCGGCGCTGTAGATGCGGCGAAGGGAGATCTGGCAGGAAAGACGGCAACGGTTCTCGTCTATAAAAAGACGAATACAGATCCGACGCAGAGCCAGATGGAATATGTGGATCAGATAAGGTTAGGTGAAGGCAACCATTATAGCTTTTCTGTCCGGCCAAAAGAAGATCCGTCTCAGGCCACCGGTGATTTTGTCGTATCTCTGGCCATTGAAGGGGCGACAAGGCTGGTTAATATCGATATACTGCAGGCGCCAAAGCCCAGCTACCGTGTCACATTCATGGCGAATGGAGAGCGGGTGTCAGAACAGATTGTGGAAGAAAACGAAAGTGCAGCAGTGCCGGAGGCGCCAAAGCTTGACGGTTATACCTTTGTGAGATGGGATACCTCTGCTTCAAATGTGACCGAAAATCTGACGGTTGAGGCGGTTTACCAGTCAGGCTCTTATGCGGTGGCATATGTGGATGCCAGGAACGGAACCATAGAGCTTGTGAGGGCAAATTATGGTGAGCCGATCGTAAAAGAGGCGCCCAAAGAACCGGAAGGCTATGAGTTTACAGGCTGGGATGCCGAAAAAGTGACCGGCGACATGGTGGTTCATGCGGTATACCGTGAAAGAACGTATACCGTGACCTTTGTACTGCCGGATAAGACGGAAGAGGTCAGGACGGCAGCTTACGGGCAGGGAGTTATACCGCCGGATACACGTTATCTGGAAGCGCCGGACGACATGGCCATAACCGGATGGTCTGCCGATGTATCCTGGTGGGAAGTAACGGAGGATATGACGGTATATCCGATGTATGAGTATGAAGAGACGGCAGCAGCTCCGTATGCTGTTGTGGAATGCGGGGACGGTGAGGATGCCGGGGATACCATTGCGCTGGCTTGTGATACGGATGGCGCTGCAATATATTATACATTGGACGGAACAGAACCGGCGCTGGATCAGGCAGTGAATGAGCAGGAGGAGACGGGAAATGCAGAAGAAGGAACCCATCTTTATACGGGCCTGATTGAGATGACGGAAAATACATCCATCCGCGCGATTGCGGTTGCAGATAAAATGAATGTCAGCGAGACTGCAGAGCTTGATTTCAAGCGGGACGCCGATTGGGATGTGCCCGAGGAGCCTGTCATCGCGGAGAGTATTACGCTGAGCAGCTATGCTGCAGCGTTGACAGCAGGCGGGAAGCTGCAGCTTATTGCATCTGTACTTCCGGCGACGATTCCTGCAGACTGCGTTTCCTGGGAATCTTCAGATACAGCAGTGGCGGAAGTATCCGCATCCGGAGTTGTGACAGCGAAAAGGGCAGGGACCTGCACGATTACCGTGACAGCATACGGCGTTAATTCTGTGAGCGCCGCATGTATGCTTACGGTACAGGCACAGCAGCAGGGTATTATCGGCAGCGGCGCAGGTCAGGCAGGCAATAATGACACACCGGCAGTGAAAACATCTCTGAAGAAGCCGGTATCTGTAAAGGCCGTAAAATCAGGGAAAAAGAAGATAAAGGTGCGCTGGAAAAAAGTGGCTGGCGCGGCAAAATACAAGATTTACCGCGCAGACAAAAAGAAAGGCAAATATTCCTGTATCAAGACAATAAAGAAAGGGAAAACCGTAAGCTTTGTCGATAAATCGGTTAAAAAGGGAAAAACTTATTACTATAAAGTAAAGGCATACGGAAAAGCAGGAGGAAAGACAATTTCAAGTCCATTCTCTTCCGTTGTGAAATGTAAACGTTAAAATTTATGGGCGAAGCATGCAGCATATGGCCGAACAGTTTGAAGGCGGATTTCTTTAAACTTTTCATTGTGGTAGAGCGCAAAATATTATATAATCAATTTATAATTCGATACTATAAGAAGAGGAGTGATAACAAATGTTGCGAATTGGTATGTTGACCAGCGGCGGTGACTGTCAGGCACTGAATGCCACCATGCGCGGAGTTGTAAAGGGCCTCAGCACAAATGTAAAAGAGCTTGAGGTTTATGGTTTTTTTGATGGCTACAAGGGTCTGATCTACGGTGATTACCGTATGCTCTCTTCCAAGGATTTTTCCGGAATCCTGACAAAGGGCGGAACGATTCTGGGTACTTCCAGACAGCCGTTTAAGCTGATGCGTACTCCGGATGAGAACGGACTGGACAAGGTTGAGGCTATGAAGCAGAATTACTACAAGCTGCGTCTGGACTGTCTGGTTATTCTGGGCGGAAACGGCACACAGAAAACTGCAAATCTGCTGCGCGAAGAAGGACTGAACATTATCCATCTGCCGAAGACCATCGATAATGATATTTACGGAACGGACATGACCTTCGGTTTCCAGAGTGCGGTAGATATTGCGACGGATGCCATCGACCGTATCCATACAACTGCGGCATCCCACAACCGTGTATTCCTGGTTGAAGTTATGGGTCACAAGGTTGGCTGGCTGACTCTTCATGCAGGCATTGCCGGCGGTGCAGATATCATCCTGCTTCCGGAAATTCCATATGATATCGACAAGATTGTCGAGGCCATCCATAAGAGAGCGGCAGCAGGCCATGGATTCACCATTCTGGCTGTCGCAGAGGGCGCTATTTCCAAGGAGGATGCAGCGCTGTCCAAGAAAGAGCTGAAAGAGAAGCTGAAAAAGAGAACGCATCCTTCCGTATCCTATGAGCTGGCGGATCAGATTTTCAAAAAGACAGGCATTGAAGTTCGTATGACAGTTCCCGGACATACACAGCGAGGCGGAAGCCCGTGCCCGTATGACCGCGTACTTTCCACCAGATTGGGTGCAGCGGCGGCAAACCTGATTATGAAACAGGAGTACGGCTACATGGTCGGCATTGTAAACGGCAAAACGAAGAAGGTACCGCTGGGTGATGTTGCAGGCAAGCTGAAGATGGTATCTCCGGATGACCAGCTTATCAAGGAAGCAAAACGTATCGGTATCAGCTTTGGTAACTAATTTGCATAGAAACAGAGGGAAAGCATGAGCTATACTGCTTTATACCGTAAATTCCGTCCTGACTCTTTCGCAGATGTGAAGGGTCAGGACGCTATTGTGCGGACACTGAAAAATCAAATAAAGGCGGAGCGTATCGGCCACGCGTACCTGTTCTGCGGTACGAGAGGAACAGGAAAGACAACAGTGGCGAAGATACTTGCCAGGGCCGTGAATTGTGAGCATCCCATTGATGGAAATCCCTGCAATGAATGTGAGACCTGCAAAGCGATTGCAGCAGGAACTTCCATGAATGTGATTGAGATAGATGCGGCGTCCAATAACGGCGTGGATAACATACGTGAGATCAGAGAAGAGGTGGCTTATTCACCCACCAGCGGAAAATATAAGGTCTACATTATCGATGAGGTTCATATGCTGTCCATAGGTGCATTCAATGCGCTTTTGAAGACGTTGGAGGAACCGCCTTCTTATGTAATTTTTATCCTGGCGACTACCGAGGCGCACAAGATACCCATTACCATTCTTTCCAGATGCCAGCGCTATGATTTTAAGCGTATTGCGCGGACGACGATCGTGGAACGGCTGCAGGAGCTGATGGATGAGGAGCATGTCGAGGCGGAGGATAAAGCGCTGCGCTATATCGCCAAGAAGGGCGATGGCTCCATGCGTGACGCTTTGAGTCTGCTGGACCAGTGTATCGCATTTTATCTGGGAGAAAAGCTGACCTACGAGCATGTGCTGGATGTGCTGGGAGCTGTAGACACGGATGAGTTCAGCAGGCTTCTGCGGGAGATTCTTGAAAATGATGTGACAAAGGTGATTTTGCATCTGGATGAGCTGGTGATGCAGGGCCGTGAGCTTACGCAGTTTGTGACAGATTTTACATGGTATATGAGAAATCTGCTGCTGCTTAAAAGCTCTGACAATATGGAGGATGTTCTGGATGTGTCCGCAGAGAATCTGCAGCAGTTAAAGGAAGAGGCCGGTATGATCCGCGACGATACGCTGATGCGGTTTATCAGAGTCTTTTCTGAGCTGCAAAGCCAGATGAAATATGCCAGTGCAAAGCGGGTGCTGTTGGAAGTAGCATTAATTAAACTCTGCCGCCCGCAGATGGAAAACGATCAGTTATCACTTCTCGAGAGAGTGAGAAGTCTTGAGAAAAAGCTTGCAGAAGGTGTAACGGTGCGTATGCCGGAAGGAATGTCCCATCAAAATGGGGGACCCGTTCAGAGCGCGGGAAGTATACAGACAGAGCAGAGTATCGCTTCGGATGAAATTTCTGAGCTTGCCAGGGCAGCGCCGGAGGATTTGCAGAAGGTGGTCGGCATGTGGAAAAGCATTCTCTCCCAGACAAGCGGAAGATTTCGGGTAGTGCTTGCCAGTGCAGTGCCGAAGTTTAACACGGAAGCAGATGACGGCACGCTCTATGTGGTTTTTTCGGATTTCCTTGGCGAAACTTATGTAAACGACAGGCAGAAGCAGGAAGAGCTGGAGAAGATCATAGCCGGAAGGACCGGTAAACAGGTCAGGGTTAAGATGATCTTGCAGGCGGATGAGCATGTAACGAAGGCCAGACTTTCTAAAATTTATGTGGAAGATGCATTGGAAAATCTGGTCCATGCAGATATAGAGATAGAGGATTAGGAGGACAAAATTATGGCAAAACGAGGAGGATTCCCGGGCGGCGGTATTCCGGGCAATATGAATAATCTTATGAAGCAGGCGCAGAAAATGCAGCGTCAGATGGAGGAAAATCAAAAAGCGCTTGAGGAGAAGGAATTTACCGCATCCGCAGGCGGAGGAGCAGTGGAAATCACAATCACCGGAAAGCGCGAGGTGACGAAGGTAGCTCTGAAGGAAGAAGCGGTGGACCCGGATGACATTGAAATGCTGGAGGATCTTATTATGGCGGCAGCCAATGAGGCGCTCCGCAAGGTTGAGGAGGAGACGACGGCAGTGATGTCTAAGCTCACAGGCGGACTTGGCGGCATGGGCGGAGGATTTCCGTTCTGATGGATTACTACAGCAGTCAAATCACAAAACTAATTGAAGAACTTTCGAAGCTGCCGGGTGTGGGGGCAAAGTCTGCTCAGCGCCTGGCGTTTCATATTATAAACAGGCCCATAGAGGAAGTACAGCGGCTCTCCGATGCAATTATCGACGCACGCAGAAATGTTCGCTACTGCGAAGAATGCTTTACCTTGACAGACAATGAACTGTGCCCGATCTGCCGCAATCAGGCAAGAGATCACGGCACGATCATGGTGGTGGAAAATACGAGGGACCTGGCCGCATACGAAAAAACGGGCAAATTTGACGGGGTATACCATGTGCTGCACGGCGCAATTTCACCGATGCTCGGCATAGGTCCCAATGACATTAAACTGAAAGAGCTGATGAAGAGGCTGCAGGGCGATGTAAAAGAAGTTATTATTGCCACCAATTCCAGCCTGGAGGGTGAGACGACAGCAATGTACATCAGCAAGCTCATAAAGCCCACCGGGATTAAGGTCAGCCGGATAGCCAGCGGAGTTCCGGTCGGCGGAGATTTGGAGTATATCGATGAGGTGACGCTGCTGCGCGCGCTGGAAGGGCGTGTGGAGCTGTGAAGTATTTCTCTGACCGTATTGCAAGCTGGCTCCGTCATACGCAATTTACGGAGTCTGCGGCTTTTAAAGAGTATCTATTACATGTGAAATCCCCTGTGTGATCTGGGAAGCCAGAGGCATGACTGCAGAAAGTCTTGTAGTCTGCAGCACCAGATGGGAGAAAGGGGTAAAAGAAGCTACGATTCCTGTGACAAAGAAATCGCCCACGGCATTTAAATTTTTATCTACGCCGGCGCCGGGGGCGAGACTGCCCTTTCCGGCTGTAATGTAACCAAGATGTTCTCTTGTTCCGAAGGAGGCATCCACAGCAATGAGCGGATGACCGTTCCAGATACGGTGGATTTCGCATATCGTGTCTTCCAGATTCAGAGCATGGACAGGCATCTCCAGTGTACCGAACACGGGGATGCTTCTTTTATACTTTTTTTTCAGAGAGCTGCCGACCATGGGACCCAGGCTGTCGCCGGTGACTCTGTCACTGCCGATACACAGAAAAACAGGAGTTATATTAGAATATCCGTATTCCCTGAGACTTTTCGAGAGATAGCTGCCCAGAAGTATCGAAGAATCGGGAGATTTTGCGTCAAAATAGCGGAGATTTTCAGTGGAAATCATAGCGGCTGGTTCCTTTCCGTTTTGTGTTTTGTTAAGTGTATCCCGTGAGCGGGAGGTTTATTCACCGTTTTGCTCCATATATCAAGCGCGGTATTTTGTAAGAAAATGCGCGCATGGGAAAATATGTCGGAAATCTCTTGGAATATGGAACAGGAATTGATAAATTCTGCAGACATCCTGTGATACCATGGAGGCATCGATGATAAAGGAGGATTGGGAGTATGATAGAAATGGTTTACAGGGGAACCTCAAAAAACGGGAAATCAAAGGAGAGATGCGGTCTGCCGAAAAATATCAGACAGATCGGAGATGCAGGAAAGGATAAAAGGGTTTATATAGAGGATTATGCCGCCACATTTGTGGAAGGGACGGATTATGCCGTACTGCTGGGGGAGATATGGCAGAATGGCGGTATGAAATGCCTTTTTGTGGACGGCGCCGTCAAAGTAGAGCCGGAAGAGTTCGGGGATAATATGTGGGAGAAGGTTTACCGCGAAATGAAAAAATATTTTCCGGACAGGGAAATTCTTGGCTGGGCAAAAAAGACCGAGGATTTGGAGGAGGACCTGACGGATGAGATGGCGGATATGCACATGGAGCAGTTCCCGGGAGAGGACAGGCTTCTTTTGATGCATGATGGAGAAGGAAACGGCAGTGCATATCTCTCGGAGAGCACGGGGATAAAGAAGCAGGCAGGTTACTGCATTTATTATGAAAAAAATGAGCAAATGCAAAATTATATGGTGAAGGAGAATGAGGGAAAATCGGTGGAAGCCGAGGCGGGTGTACAGGATAATGTAATAAAGAGCTTCCGTAAGAGGCTGTCAGAAAAACGTGAAAACGCACAGAAAGAGGAGAAGGAGCAATACAATGGCAGAACTCCGCTGATGGTGCGTTTTTTGTATGGCGCAAGTATGTTTCTGGTGCTGACAATTCTTGTGATCGGCGTGACGATGGTAAACAATTACAACCGGATGAAGGATATGGAAATGACACTTTCTCAGATGGCGCTTGGAGAGACGGACGGGAAGAAAGAAACGGAGGATTCCCTTGCAGCCAGCGCCGGGATTAAGGAAAGCGAAACTGCTGCGGTAACTGAAAATACAGCAAATATGGAAAGAGAACAGAAAATAACAGAAAGTGAGAATGGAGAGCAGAGCAAGACCGGACAGGCAGAGGCGGTACAGCAAAGCAGCAGTGAAATTCAGAACAGCGCGAACGACGGCAGTGAAACGGGTACGAATGGTACGGGAAATGTAAGCAGCAGTGAGGAAAATACAGGAGGCACGGAGAACGGAACACAGAGTACGGAGCCTCAAAACCGTGCGGCATCCTCGCAGAGTGTAGTGAGCCGCCAGGCGGAATATACGGTTCGTGAGGGGGATACATTGGCTACTGTCTGCAGGATGTATTATGGAAATCTGGACAAGCTTCAGGAAATATGTGATGTGAATGGGATTATGGACCCGAACACAATTCTTCCGGGACAAAAACTGGTGCTTCCATAGACACAAAATTTACTCTGTGTTATAATCTTATGAAATGATGTCAGAGTCAAAAGGCATTTTTGACTCCATGATACCCGCAGATTGCTGCGCACGTTGCAGTTTTGTGCGTGACACAATAATGATGGATACAGAGAGAAGTCAGGATGAAGATAAAATTAAAAGAATTATTTAAGAAAAAAACAGAAGATCCCAGGGAAATGTCTTCGGGTGCGGAAACACAGGAGACGGATGTGAGGATTGAAAGTTATGAGATGACCCGGCCGTCTGAGAAGCTGGATGATCTCTGGGGAAAGATCAAACAGCACAGGAATCTGGTGAGAAACCGTAATGCAGCGGCGATGGCGATACTGTTTGTGCTGCTGTTTGGGACGGGAGCATTTCTTTTCTTTCACACGGGCAGTACTTATATTACAGTGGAGCATGTGGAGAGGAATGATGCAGATGGGACACAATATTTGGAGTTTGGAAACTATTTTCTGAAGTACAGCCCGGATGGGGTTTCCTGTGTGGACAGCAAGTCGCAGGTTCTGTGGAGCACGACGTTTACCATGCAGACGCCGCTTGTGGATGTATGCGAGTCAACGGCTGTGATTGCGGAGCAGCAGGGAACGCAGGTTTATGTATTTACGGAGGATGGGCTGAAAGGACAGTTTCAGACGCTGCTGCCTGTTGAGAAAGTTCGTGTGGCCAGACAGGGTGTTGTGGCCGCTATTCTTGAGGACGAGGAAGTGACCTGGGTCAATTTCTATGAGTCTTCAGGAGCGCTGATTGCGGAAAACAGGACAACCATAGGAGATTTCGGGTACCCGCTGGACATGGATCTGTCGCCGGACGGTCTGAAACTGGCAGTCTCCTATATGCGTGTTCTGGGCAGCAAGATCAGCACACATATTGCATTTTACAACTTTGATTTGGCAGGACAGGCGGAGCTTAACAATCAGGTCAGCGAGCTGGACTGCGATAATGTACTGGCGCCCCAGATTATTTTCAGCGACAACAGCACAGCAGTGGCATTCCGCACGGACGGTTTTACGGTATTTTCCGGAAGACAGGCGCCGAAAGAAAGGAAAACAGTGCAGTTTGACAAGGAAATTTTAAGTACCTTCTATGACAGCAGCAGGATAGGTCTTGTGTTTGCGGCGGACGATTCCGAGCACAAATATCAGATGCAGGTCTATAACATGAGCGGCAAGAAAATTATGCAGAAATATTTTGATTTGGAGTATGACAGCATTTCCCTGCAGAAGGAAAAGATTGTCATTTTCAATGAGAAGGAATTTGCCGTTTACAAGCTGAACGGACAGAAGAAATTTCAGGGGAATTACAGGAAGCCCATTGTAAATATTCTGGATGTCCGCGGATTCCGGAAATATATGGTGCTTACTCAGGACAGCGCAGATCTGATCAGACTTGGCTAATTTTAAGAAAGGAAATAAATGAATACACTTACGATAATTGTTTTACTGGCGCTGGCGGTCTTTGCATTGAACGGATATATGAAGGGCTTTGTGAAGACGCTGACATCTATGCTCTTTTTTGTGCTGACTGCGGTTCTGGTATACTATGCCACGCCGTATGTCAGCAGTTTTTTGAAAACGAAGACACCAGTTTATAACATAGTGGAGCAACAGTGCGCAAAGCTTGTGGAGGGCATTGTGCTTTCGGGGGACCTTGAAGAGAGCGGGAATGAAGATGAGACGCAGCAGGATGTGCCGCGTGCCCGGCAGTCGGAGATTATAAAGGCGCTTCCTCTGCCAAAGAGCCTTCAAACGGAGCTTCTTGATAACAACAACAGCTTTTCCTATGAACATCTGGCTGCACAGACCTTCGGACAGTATATCGCCAAATATCTGGCGTCGCTGATTTTAAATATTGTTACCTATATGATTGCGTTTATACTGATCAGCATATTGCTGCGTGTTACTATTATGACGCTGGATGTCATAACCAATCTTCCCGTGCTGCATGGAATCAATCAGGTTTTGGGACTTGGACTTGGGCTTCTCCAGGGAGTCGCGGCAGTCTGGCTGGCATTTTTAGTGTTGACCGTATTCATGCAGACGGATTTCGGGTCAAAGATCATGGAGATGGTAAATGAGAGTCCGGCGCTGAGTGCACTGTATGACAGCAATATTTTTCTGAAGTATTTGTTTAAATTGTAGAGGATTATCGTACGGATTGTTGGCAGGATTACAGGAGGGGATAATCAATATATATAACGTAATGGCTCAGACTGTCCGTAGCTTTTTTTGGCATTCCTTGAAATAAGGATAGGTGCCATATTGGGGGTAGTTGCTGACTTAGATAATAAACAACGTAACTCAGTCTGAATCATTGCAGGTTGGGAGAGGACGAAAAGAAGGACGGCGCATATCGCACACAGGCTCCAAACCGTTCGGCTAGGTTTTCTAACCGTGTGAAGCGTGCTCCGCAGCAGACGCTCATTATTCGCACCGTT
>ERZ809224.1862-NODE-1862-length-14296-cov-5.278141_pt1 | contig 14296 bp, 12 predicted proteins | sample MGYA00520513_ERZ809224 | MGnify/ENA primary metagenome ERZ809224 (study PRJEB31576, sample SAMEA3212658) | Homo sapiens | biome: human-gut; feature: human gut; material: fecal | place: Sweden | collected 2012 ...
TGAAGCGCCCGTCGTACGTCGTCTCGCCGAGCTTGATGTCGAGCAGGCGTTCGAGCGTCGAGATCAGGCGGTGCGAATCGACGCGGTTGACGCGGCAGGCCGGCGAGCAGCAGACCTGGATCGGGTATTTCGCGCGCGGTATCGGCGAGAGCTCGCTGTAGAATTTCAGGCAGTCGAAGATATTCGTCACGCGCATCTTGAGGCGGTCCGCGATGTAGTAGGCCGTTGGTTCCGGCACATAGTGGCGCTCATTGAGCGCCTGCACCTCGAGCAGGATGCCGACGATCTGCGTCGGATCGCAGTCATGCGACTCGAGCACGAGGTCGATGCGCTCCTGCAATTCGCTCGGCAGAGGATATTCCTTCGTCAAGGCAGTCAGCATAATAACCCTCCTAAAAATAAAGGCAATACACAGATGGCAGTATAACATGATAACACCCTTATTATAACGTAATCTTATGCAAAAATAAACGAAAACGTATCTTGGAACAGTAGCGTGGCTTACAGTTTTGTGGTATAATGTACTTGCCCGAAGGTGTCTTTGTAAATAAGACCAACATTGTGGGGGGATTGAATATGGCAATCAAGAACATTGAAATGGACCGTCGTGACAGTGCGAGTTATCGCAAGATGTTGAAACGAGGAGGTTTCCTTTCTGCAAGTTACTTGTCCGTCAGTGGCTTTGACGTCAACCAGCTCAAGAAACTGGCGAAACGCGGAGAGCTCGATGCCGTGCGCTGCGCAATCGGCAAATCCATCCGCTGGTACTACCGGGAACGGCAGGCCGAATCCGCTCACCTTCGTGGCTTGGCTTGAGCTAGGCCCGTGTCAGGAGGCACGCCAACCTCAGGCCAATTGAGGCAAAGACCGGTTATCCGGTCTATTTTTTTCTGCAAGATCTGTTTTTTCGCTTTAGGAGGAAATTTTTTGACCTGGTTCACACTCATTGCGATTGTCATGGTCGTCTCCATCATCGCCGGCCTGCTCTTCACGACGCGCTATCTCTTCTCCGGCAGAGCGCTGCGATGGGCCCGTATCATCATGCTGCTGTTCAACGTCATCGGCATGGGGTGGTTCCTCGGGCGCGCCATCATCTACCATCTCATATCGGGGCCGAGCCTCATCATCGAGCTCGTCGTCGTCGGCTTCATGATACAGCTCATCTGCACGGCGTTCGTGCTCGTTGCCGTCACGATCCGCTTCTTCTGGCGCCGCATGATGGCCGTGCCCGTCGATGAGAGCCGCCGTCGCCTGCTGGGCCATGCCGCCATCTATCCGGCAGTGGCTGCCGGCCTCAGTATCTACGGCGGTTTCTGGGAGCGTGAGGCGACCGTCGAGCGCTCCTACACGATTCCCGTCAAGGGACTCGGAGCAGGGGAGGGCTGCCGCCTCGCGCAGATCAGCGACATCCATCTCGGCAGCTTCTTTTCCGTCGCAGAGTTCGACAAACTGCTGCGTCGCGTTGCCTCCCAGAAGCCCGATATGCTCGCCATCACCGGCGACCTTTTCGACGATGTGACACAGAATGAAGAAGCCGCCAAACTCCTCGACCGCTACGTCGATGCATTTCCCGATGGCATCTGGTTTGCGTTTGGCAATCACGAGCACTTCCGCGGCGTCACTGCTATCCGCCAATACCTCTCTAAAACGCGCGTCAACGTCCTCTGCAATGAGAGCCGAAAAGTGCCGAGCAAGAACCTCTATCTGCTCGGCGTCGACTACCCGATGGACCGGCCTCATTTTGAAGCACAGCGCAAGAATTATATGCAGCAGGCCATGAAGAATCTGCCCGCAGATGTACCCGCCATCCTGCTCGCACACCACCCCGAATGCATCGACGACGGCGCCGCCAATGATATCGCCTTGACCCTGACCGGCCATACCCACGGCAGCCAGTTCGGCTTCCTAGGCCAGCCGCTCTTTCCCGTCTTTAAATACACCCGCGGCATCGTCAAGATCGGCGATTCCTACGGCTACGTCCACAGCGGCAACGGCAGCTGGTTCCCCTTCCGCCTCGGCTGCCCGCCGGAGATTGCCTACTTTACCTTGACAAATGCATAAGAAAGGCCATCCTGTCACAAGGATGGCCTTTTTCTATGCATTTTTGGAATTGATTAGATAAAATTTAGGCATAGGTGAGGTAGCGGCAGGAAAAGATGAGAATATAAAAGAAAATTAGCAAAACATGCCAGAGCAAGGATTGATTTCCTTGTGAGACAATGAGATTCGTGGTACACTGTAATCATTAATGTAGGAAAAATTAATCAGGGAGTATACTCAAAATCATCTGTCAATTAATGCGATTGCTTGCATCATAATATTAAAATACGAGTGTTTTGCTTGCGTGGTCTTGAGAAATCAAGCCGTCAACGATATTGTTATGTGACGTGGGAGCCAATGTGCCATGGAGTGATGCACATTGACTCCCATGTTTTATTTTGCATCAAGGATTTATAGAGCGAGGAGATTTATATGAAGAAAAGGAGACTGTTGGGACTTCTGGCAGTATTAGGTTGTTCTCTGCTTCTGGCTGGATGTCATAATCCATTTTCGGGAAATAGTAGCAATTCAAAAAATATGGCCCCTGCACCAGAAGCAGTATCGTACGAAAAGAGCGAATCTGTTGCAGCTGATATCTATCTGGATGGAACGACATCCATGTATGGCTATGTAAACTACAGCGGCGGCACCATATATGATGATGCAGTCAAAGAACTTGACCGCACCTTGACCAAGAATTGGAAGAATGACAGCATCCGCTATATAAAATTTGGCGATACGTTCCAAGAAATGAATCGCGATACATTCATGCAGATGGAACAGGTCAGCTTTTATGACCAGAAGGATACTAGCCTGCAGAAAGTTGTAGACCAGATGGATCCTAACAAGTTGAATATTCTCGTTACAGATTTGTTCCAGACCAATCAGGATTTGGACAGCCTGATTCGTTCAATCAAGAATAAAGGAATGGGCGAGGGAAAGGCAATCGCTGTCGTCGGTATGAAGAGCCAATTCAACGGCAAGATTTTTGATGTAGGAAAGAATATGTCTTCTTTGGATTACCAGACTACCGGTGAAGAAGACAGCTATCGTCCATTCTACGTATTGGTCATGGGCAATGAGAACGACACAAGAGAATTCGTGAAGAGTTATCAGAATTCCTTGCCAAAGAATGCCAATGCAGCTACGATGTTCTTATCCTCCAATTTAGGAATTGATACGAAGTTGGAGGAAGATAAAGTTAGCAATAAAAAGGAAAAGGGAAAAGAAAATGCCGCGAAGATGGCAGTCTTGCCAAATCTGACATCCTCGAATGAAGTGATGCAATATCGTCTCAAAACAGAGGATGCGCTTTCAACAGCAGGAGTCCGCATGTATGCAAAAGATGCTCTAGGAACTATCCCCGATAAGTATCAACTGAAGGTAGATCGTGTTGAGAAGTGGACTGACAGTTATACAATAGTGAAAGCAGATGACTTTATCAGTGGTACGGTGGGAGATGTTGGCCTGAAAGATGGAGCTGTCAATATTGCCTTTACACTCGATGCAGCCCCGGCAAGCATCAAGAAGGAAAAGGGAGTCTATCGTGTAGAATTCTCTCTGATTCCGGATAAGGATTCGTACCTTAAAGCTGCTGGCGTATTTGATGCTTGGAATTTCGATGACAGCCAGATCAATGAGGGCGAAGATGCTTTAGCAAAGGTGGGGAATAAGACGCTCAATATCAGCAAATTCTCTAATATGTTGGCAAGCTTGAATTACGAACTGAATGCACCAGGTTTTCATCATCTCTACGCTTACTTTAATGTGAAGGAATGATATTTATTTTATTTGGAGGGGGATCCATCATGAAGATTCTATTTTCTGCTGTATTGTTTGCTGCTCTTTGGGGGATTCAGTATCTATACGGTTCTTTTGTCCTCGTCGATAATATTGTACCAGATGTGGGCATGAGTATCGATGAATGGATTGCAGACTACAATCTGACAGCACTTCTGGCAATTATCGGAGGATTTGTTTGCACCTTGCTCTGGTATTTCTTTGGGAGCCGCTTTTCTGGAGGCTCATCCATTATGGGGCTATATATCCTCCTCTTCCTTGCTGCGTTAGGATGCGGTGTACTCTTTTCTCTGCTGCTCCTTCCAAATTCACAAGAAGGCAGCGGATTGGCTGGCGTTTTCATTTGCCTCTTCCCATTGCTCGGCTTCTATTTGAATTCTTTGTTCTTTTCGCATGATAATGTCAAATATATACCATTTGGTGCTGAGAAGTTTCACGGTTGAGGTTTAGGATAATCGAGGTAAAGAAATGAGTTATTATTTAATTGGTATCGGTGGTACCGGTGCTCGCTGCATGGAAGCATTCATCTATCTGAATGGTGCGGGCATTCTCAAAGATCATCAGGATGTTAAACTCGTTTATGTCGATGCAGATGTATCGTGCGGGAATCTTGTTCGCACCCAGAATGCGATGCATCTCTATCAGAAGGTGAAGAACCTTGGCTTCGGGCCAGATACAGTGTTCACTAATAATATCATTGATGCTGGTTTTTGGTCTCCTGTAGCAGAAGGTTGCGATACCCTGGATGATGTGTTTCAGCATGGTGCACTGGTGAATAAAACTGAGAATCAGGCATTGGGCAGTGTATATGAAGCGCTGTTCAGTGAACAGGAACGCACTACAGACCTTGATAAAGGATTCCGAGGTCATCCAGCAATTGGCGCAGCTGTCATGAGCGAGAAAATGGACCCTAAGTCCGAGCCATGGAAGTCTCTACTGCCACAGATTAATGCCGACAAGGATGCAAAAATCTTCTTGTTTGCCTCTGTTTTCGGTGGAACGGGAGCAGCTGGATTCCCGACAATTGCTAAACTCTTGAAGGCAGTCCTGCATAAAGATAATGAGGGGAATTGTGTCGCTAGGATTGGTGGCGCTCTTGTCCTGCCGTACTTCCAGTTCCCTCCAGCAGATGATGAGAATGCACGGGAGATGCAGGCCAAAGTAGAAGAATTCATGCTCAATACCAAATCCGCTTTGGAATATTATGATAAGAATGATATTCTTGGCCCTGTATTTACGAGCATCTATATGGTTGGTGATAATGAATATTCTCAGGTAGAGACGTTCAGTTTAGGTTCGAATTCTCAGGAAAATGAGTCGAATATCGTTGAACTTTATGCAGCGTTAGCTGCGGTAGACTTCTTCAATAAGGAAGAATATGATCGGAAGACAACGCCGATGATTGCCAGAGCTCGCGAGAACTATATAGGGTGGGATGATCTCCCGTCAATCGGTGATGGAATTGATTTAAAAGAACGATTGGCAAACTATATTCGCTTCCTCTATGCATATAAATACAATGTATTAAAATCGCTGGAGAGAATAAGAGATGATGAATCTTATGAAAAATATGTAAGCTGGTATAAAGAACTTGTAAAGAAACAGGGTGGCATTGATGTCTATCACGATAAAGATGCTATGGAACAGTTTAATGCACTGGGTGATTTTGCGGTAGGTTTTTTTAAGTGGATGAATGATATCTTGACCAATAAACCTGGTAACCGCATTATAGAGTTAGTCGATCAGCAGGTCTGCAAAGAATGTGAATATGAAGCAGAACAAAAAGGTCTGTTTGGTATCTTTAAAGGATCGACACATGATTTCTTTAAAATGGATATCCATCGAGTGATACAACCTTCGACAGATTCGAAACATCCTTTAACTGGCAGGATTTTTTGGACGAAGCTGTGCAGTGCACATAGTAAAGGAAAAAAATCGCAGGCGAGTGGCTCGGCACCATTGATGAATGCCATTTATGAGATATGTGATGAATCGAATCGAGATTGAAATAGGGGGGAATAGGAATGGCCTTTCCATTATTACCTAGCATGCAAGATGAAACGAAGGTGGCATTTACCGACCCTGGTAAATGGATATCTAGCGGGCAGAATACGCTGAAGGGCTTGGTGGATAGCCTGAAGGTGAATGCCAATAATCAGTCAACAATCAGCTCAATACCAGATGTCTGGGCTAGACCACTTCTCGTAGAACTCATTTTAAAATCACCTGCACACTTGCAGCATGAGATGTATGTACGAGTATGGCGCGGTATTTTAGCGATTATTGCATTGCGGAAATTGCACAATTTTACCGATTTAACGTACGCATCGATTGATGTTCCGGAAGTCACGAAGCTCAAGGATGATGCGCCAGATTTCTTGAAGGTGCTTTCCCGGACAATTCCTCTTCAATATTTGGAGAAACAGAATGATGAAACACTGAATGCTGGTATCAAGGCAAAGATCCAGGTCCTGAATTGGAAGAACAGACCTCTGGCAATCCTCTGGCCAGGGACACTTGTGTGTCCAGCAATGGATATCGATAAATATCCAGCTGATAGATCAGTTCCTTGGTGGGGGATTGATGGCTTACAGGATCCGACAGAGTTCTTGAGCAGCGAGGAAAAAAATTCCTTGTATCAGTGGCTCGAAGAGTGCAAACAGCACGTCCCAAATAAAGAAGGGAATCTGATTCAGTTGTTGGCTGACTTTGAGGATAGGTTAAAAGAAAGCCTTGGCGATGATTTTAAAGAGATCACTATCAAGCGGCAGACAGCAGCCGCATTTGGTATCACGGGATTCTGCAAGATTATTGATTTGCCTATTTACAAGGAAGTCGGTAAAAATTTCCTTGATAACTCACAGATTCTCCTGATCAATCAACGTGGGAATAAAGATGCTAAGAAATTACTCATCATGACCCCGAATCTTGCTGAGCAATGGAATGTAAATGAAAGCGAGATTATTGTCGGTGGTCATATGAATGCCAGCGTCTGCTCGTATCGTGGTACAGGTGTCATACTCGATCATACGAAGCTCGGGGATGTGGACCTGAGAATGTTCAATGCCGAAATCCATATGGGAGATGAATTCTTCACAGATAAGATTGTCATCTTTACACTGGGGTATCCCGTTTTTCCGAATGCATTGAATAATAATGTCTATCTTTATGGTGATCAGGCGAAGATTTGCGTGGCGCTGCCAATCCGTAAAGAATTGCTGGAATATTTGACACCTGAGTTTATCGCAGAACATACATCGATAGAGATCTCTGGAAAGGATATTCTAGTAGAGTTGGCGCTTCCTGTTGGCGATGCGAACAATCCGAGATTACTCAAGGTAAGCAAGCTCTACGAAGCATCAAAGCAGCAAGAGAATAACAGCAAGATAGTTGTCTGTGATTCTATCCCCCTGGTACAAGTGTGGCCGAATATCCGCATGCGCAAGCCACATGCATGGCGAGCGTACTATACGTTCTTTGAGACAATGAACTTGGATGGATTCCATATGTCTCCAATTTACGAGGGAGAAACGGAACAGATATCTGTCAGTGATGATGCCGAGACCGAAATCATCAAAGGCAGTAACTTCCCCGAGGCGTTTACTTGTGAGAGGATAGGAAAAGGGCTTTCAGGCCAGGATGAAGTTAATGAACTTGGTTTAGTACTGCTGGATTTGCATAAAGTGGAAGAAGTCAGTACACAGAATTCTACCTGCAAGATTGGTATCGATTTTGGTACGACGAATACAACGGCGTATCTTCATCTGGATGGAAATGATCCGGAACTGATTCAGTTCAAGAACCGCAAGTTCAACGTCACAGCAACTGAGGTTGATGGTATCGCGCCGCTGGATGCCGAGCAGGCACGTCGGCATTTCATTCCAGAAGAAGATCAGCCGGCTGCGGGGCAGAGTTCTATCAAGACGATGTTCCATGCAAATCCGGAGCGAATCACGGCTGATGCATTCTTTACAGGTAATATCTATTGCCTGTCGCGGTATCGTGATATTGACAGCGATGGCGGAAATGATTTTATATCAAATATCCAGACGAATACATTGAAGTGGAACCAGTCAAAAAATCTCGTCTATACAGAGAGTTTCTTGAAGCAGCTCTGTCTGCAGTGCCTCGTGGAAGGCATCTGTACGGGAGCAAGCAATTTTGAATGGATGTACTCGTTCCCTAAATCGTTTACACAAGGTCAGTTAAATCAATATAAGACACTTTGGACAAATAGCCTGAATGATACTATGAATGAGGCTTGCACCCTGAATAGCCTTGTCCTTCAGCCTATGTCTGAAAGTGAATCAGTAGCCGAATATTTCAGTGACAGCATGGATGCGTCCTTTAATCGTGGTATCATCTGTGTGGATATTGGTGGTGGTTCGTCTGATATTGCCATCTGGCAGGGCAAGAAGGATTCCCTGGTCAATCAGACCTCAATACGCTTTGCTGGCAGAGATATCCTCAATGAATATCTCTGGAATAGGCAGAAGAACAAGCATTTTATTTTCTCACAGCTCAAGAATGATGACGATGATTTCAATGCATCCTTGAATAGCTTGGAGCATGAAAAGCATGAGCATACATTCTATGTGCGTTTGGAAGCACTGCTACGTGAATACGAGCAGGATATTTTCAATCGCCTTCCATCGAAGATGGTCGATCCAGAGCTGCACCTCCTTTCTCGTGATATAGCCTTTGCATTGGGTGGTATTTACTACTATTGTGGTATGTTGCTGGGATATTTGCGCAAAAATGGTGCATATGATCAAGACCAGCTACTGCCAAACTTTTACATCGGCGGCAATGCATCTAAACTCATGAATTGGGTGGCTGGTGGAAAGTATGAACCAAGTTCAGATATAGCGACGGTATTCCAGGCATGCTTTGCTGTTGGCTTGCTTAAGCAGCAAACAATCTCTCTCAAAGAAGTAGAAGATATCTATATCAAGATGACAAAACATCCGAAGCAGGAAGTCGCTTATGGATTGGTCACAGGAGCGCCTTCTCAAGAAAACGAAACCGCCGCAAAAACGGCTTCAAATCGGAACCTGCGCAATATGCTGGAAGCAACTCTCCAGAAATCGGAACCAATGGATGAGCATGGTGTCTTAGCCGGAGAGACCATCACCATCGATAAGCAGCCAACGACAAAGGATGTCATCTCAGCAGAGGATTTCCAGAAAGGAATCCGCATCAATAACCGTCGACCGGATATTTTCTGTGAGTATCTTGCTCAGTTCAACAAGTTCATGGAGAATCTGGATTATAAGCCTATTCTCTTGACTAGCAGAGATTATGTTGATATCTGTACGCAAGTCAATAGCCAGCTCAGTGACATTCAGGATGAAGCAGAGAAGAATATCAAGAACACGATAGTTGAGCCAATCTTTATCCTGGTATTGAAAGAGGCATATAAGAAGATATCGAACAGCTGATTCATGCAGGATATGATAAGGATGTTAAAGATGGAAAAGGAAAATTATCAAGAGTATTTTACCACCTTAGATAAATTAATAGAATTACTGACACAGATGAAATTTAGACAAAGACAAATTCACCATGATTCATTTATGGGAGTTTCTTTTTTGGGAGGTAAGAAATCTAAAGATTACTCACAGGAGTATTATAATATCCTCAGTGGAAATCCAGATAAAGCTCCTGACTTTGATCTTATGAAACATCATCTTCAGGATTTGAAGGATTTGTTATCTGAGTGTGCTGGTACAGAATTGAGAACAGATTCTCGTCCAGGAATTGGAGGAGAAGAAGATCCGGCCCCTCTTCCGATTATTCCTGAGCTGGCGAATCGGGAGGAGGGAGACGAGGATCCTCGTCTAACCCATGTTATGGATGGAGATGCTCTGCAATCTGCTGAAGAGGTTGTGTATTCTAATCCATTTCCAATTGGTCCTAATAAGTCAAGCCAGGTAGAGAAGAGCGATGATTTTTCAACCCTTTCTGTCAAAGATAGAAGTACTCTACAGTATACTAAAGATGTGCCTACGGATGAACTATCACCTGACATGAAAGTGTATATTGATAAGCTTTTCAATACATACGATGAGAAGATTGATGAAAAAATAGATGAAAAGCTGAAGGAATTCAAGAAAAATATTGACAGCATATTACATGATTATGTTACAAAGGATTCGCTTTGCCAAGAAGTTCGGCTGATTAAGCAAGAAGAAGGAAAAATACGAGCGGAAATGGAGGAGAAGCTCTCTGATTTTTCATCTCAATTAAAAGTGGAGAGTAAGAGAATAGAACCAACTCATATCTTGTCATATCAGAAAACTGTACCAAATAGTGGTGTCGCAGATTTACTGAGTAAATCAGATATCAGGAGTAGTGCTCCTTCAGATACAATGAGAGAGCAGAAGTCTTCTATCAATGATGAGACTCGCATGGCAATGCACGAATTGGCGAATGAGTATAATAGTGCATATAAGTATACTGACGGGAAGCACTTGAACCTGAAAACGGAATTTGCGAGAGCATGGGCGTCTGGTGGCAAATCGTTTCAATCTGAAGAAGAGGCGAAGAAACTCCCGTTGGTTGAATTTCAAGGTAATTATACATATCTTGCTGTTGAAGCGGAGGGAGATAAATACTATCTCATGCCGAGTAAAGGGATGAAGCTGACACCGGGGCTTATCCAGCATGCGGCGTATGATCAGTTCTTTGCGTATAATCTACCAGAAGGAAATCGTGAATTGAAAATACACCTGGATGAACCTGCCATCGTTGAAAGGCGTGGAGAGGAATATTATCTAGTACGCAGAGGCCGTATCTCTTTTTAAAATGAAAGGTTTGTGATGTCGTGGAGATTTTATCTCATATGTTTCTTGAGGAACCAGTATTATTGGGAATTATTGTCTGCATCGTAGCATTATGGGGATATATTACCTATCGTGCTGTGGGTGTATGGCGTATTGCTCATGATAACCTTGCCATCTTGGACAAGATGCGTGATGTGCATAATTTAGAAGAATCTTTGAGCAAGGACTCTGCTAATTATAATCAACTGTTCGAAGATTATGCGAATGAAGTTGGTCGGACTAAGAATACAGAGATCCTTTTTGAGCACCTTAAAGATATTTATGATGCTGGTACAAAGAACAGTAGATTGGATTCTGAGCTGTTAGTTAAAAACACTATCAGTAAAATCTTTACCAATATTGATACCATACGTACAGGTATATCGATGTTCCTAGTTATTGGTATATTAGGTACATTAGCTGGATTAGCTATTAGTCTGAGTAACTTTCATCTTGAAGCCGTTACGGCGAATGGGCAATCGCAGGCTATTACTTTGACATCTGCGGTGATATCAGAATACCTTGAGGGCATGTTTGCCAATTTAAGTGGTGCATTTGCACCAAGTATGTGCGGTGTATTTTTTACTATCATATCGGTATTGCTTTACACATATTTTATTCAAGAGTGTTGTGTCAATGCTTTGACAGAAAAGTTGACAATTTTTACTATTCGTTATTGGCTGCCGAGTCTCTATCCAAGCGATTTCCAGCGTACGGAAATGACGCGCGTCAAACTGAATAAGACGATTGCGAACGCGGAGGGTATCAATGATGGTGTTACCAAGCTGGAGAAAAATCTGAGTGAATCAAATGCTACAGTAAAGGCTCTTTCTGATACAGCAAAAAAAATTACAGATGCTGCACTTCGCTTTGATAAGAGCACGACAAAGATCACGAAGCTCGAGCAACTCTATACGGCCTTAAAGCAGTCGAATGATGCTTACAGTCAGTCTATCCAGAAATTGATCAACAATGCTTTGAAGGAACGTCAGGCTGCCTATGAGGAATATGTAAATCTTGCAAAACGCAATACCTCCGATGTCAAACTCTATCAGGATGCCATGCAGAAGAAGTTTGAAATGCTTCAGCAGCAGCTTCTTCAGCAAGCCAATCTTGAAACGCAGAATTTTGAAATCCGCATTCACAGCCTGAATGAGGCTATGAAACAGCAGAGTAGTGATTTTGCCAAGATAGTCGACAGCCAGAATGCTCACCTGGCGGGAATCATACAGCAGCTGCAACAGTACAACAATTCGTTCTATATGTCGTTTGATGACACGAGAAAGCAATTGTTGCAATCCATTCAGGCCAATAAAGACTCTGTCAAGGTCAATCAGCTTATCTCTAGAGAGAATCAGAAGCTTGAACAAGAACTACAAACTGTCATCAGCAAAACAATGGGCAGCCAGGATGCCTTGCTGAAGGCTGTAACAGCGCCTATCATGGAGCAATTGCGGCAGGTAAGTGCCTCCTTGAACGCTATCAATGAACCTTTGCGCGGTGCTACGAGATCCATGCAAGTGATGATGGAAAATAATGCTAAAGCATTGGATCAATTGATTCAGCCATTGCAGGAGAGCATGAAAAAATTACAGGAAGATAAGGATTCGTTTGCAGAGCGAGATCGTGAACTTGTGACTACACTGAAGCAGGTGGATGCTTCACTACAGAAGCTTGACAAGAAGATGGATTTATTCGTTGCTGCTGAAGGCGCACGCGCAGGATTAGACTTAGATACAATCAGGTCCTATATTGGAGCGCGTGAAAATGGCAATGGTGCAGAGATTTCAAATGATAGAGAGGAAGAAAAACAAGCGGGATATGTGAAGTTCATGCCTGCTGTCATTGGTGTTCTCCTTCTTGTCGGTGTTATCATTCAAGGTGTCATGGTGGCCAAGATATCTACGATGGAAAAAGACCAGCAGATTGTCAATGAGGTCCTTATGAAGGGGGAAATGAATTCGAAGAGCTCTTCTGATAGCGTTCCACCTGTTTCGGGACAGCAGTAAGGATGGGATAGAATGTTCAGGGATAGATTTGGATTTCATTTTAACTTCTGGCCATCTTTTACAGATCTGATGCTTTCTGTCGTACTCGTTGTATTGATTATTCTCTTTGCCATTTCGAATATGATGGCTGCTGGTAATGAGAATCTAGATAAGGCACGTAAAAGCCAAGAGCAGATTGAAACACAGATTACAGAAAAACTTCAAGAAAACAATTACAAGGTACATCCTATACCGAATCGAGAGACGACGAATACTGATATCAGTAAGGAAATGGCTGAGAATCCGGCAGATGTCTATATTATTAACAAGTTGGATCGTCAGACTATTACCTTCAGTGATAAGGTATTGTTTGACACAGATCAAAGCGAATTGAAAGATGCTGGCAAACAGATTTTATGGCAGGTTGGTCCTATCATTGCCAACAATCTTGCAAATATCGTCGAAATCCAGGTACAAGGTCATGCGGATATTGATGATGATGCAGATTATAACCTCAAATTGGCTTCTGAAAGAGCTATGCGAGTCTATAAGTATCTACAGACCGATGTCGGTATCGATCCAGCACGCTACCTGATGTCGGCAACATCTTTCGGTAAATTCAAGCCAGTAGGCCGGGAGGCTGGAGACGCTTATGATGCAGCTCATCTGCAGGCCGCAAATGCAACACCAGAGTTAAAAGCAAGAAATCGTAGGATTGAGATAGTGTTATTCTATAAGAATTGAGTATATGGTATCCAATCACCAATAAGTATATTTATATATGCATACTGATTAAGGAGGAGATAGTATGTCGTTCTTTGATAATTTGGTGAACAATGGTAAGGCGTTGGGGAATCAGATCAGCAGCGCTATGGGAAATGCTGCTAATCAGACTGGTGTCGATGCAAAGAATTCAGCAGAACGCACTTCATTGGAAATGGAGATTGCGACACTGAACAATGAGCTGGACAAATCTTATCTTTTGATTGGCCATAAGTATGTTGAGTATCTTATTGTCATGGAAAAAGATCCGGAGATTGACATTGCAGATGTTCTGAAATTGATGGCACCAAAGCTCAAGAAGAAGAAAGAGTTGGAGGATAAACTCGCTGCTCTTGAAAAAGAAGATAAAGAACAGCATATCATTGCACAGAAGCTGGAATTCGAGCGTGAATACCAAGAGCAGAAGACGAAACTCGATAAGGCTTTAACGATGGATATCATAACAGAGGAAGAATACAAGAATAAATTGATGGTCTATAAGAATAAAGTTGACCACTTTGATGAGATGCGCAAAATCAAGGCACAGTATGAGATGGGGATTATTGATGCCAGTGAGATGCATATGAAATTGCGTGCTATTGGTGTTGAATGAGATAAAGGCTTGGCCCTGGATATCAGGGTCAAGCCTTTTTACAATTGGATTTTTGTAGCAAGAATCTAATGATACTCAATTTATTTTGTGCGATAATAAAGAAAACATTTACTGCTGAAACTTCTGGATAGGAGCGGTGTTCATGCGCAAGGTTCTTGTCGTAATCGATATGCAGAATGACTTCATTGATGGAGCACTGGGGACGAAGGAGGCGCAGGCGATGCTGCCGCGGCTGGAGGCGAAGCTGGCGCGGGAGGATGCGCTGCTGG
>ERZ809224.1863-NODE-1863-length-14282-cov-4.587334_pt1 | contig 14282 bp, 17 predicted proteins | sample MGYA00520513_ERZ809224 | MGnify/ENA primary metagenome ERZ809224 (study PRJEB31576, sample SAMEA3212658) | Homo sapiens | biome: human-gut; feature: human gut; material: fecal | place: Sweden | collected 2012 ...
ATAATGATTATCTTGCATCTATCTGCGATACAGATTATGTAAACTCAGCAAACAGTGAAATAGTTGTAAATCCGGACGGTATACTCTATATGACGGCAAACTCGGCTTCGGGAAGCAAATATTATGACCTTGTAGAGCACAAGCAGTCATATATCGCTTCAAGATGGCAGCAGGATGTTCCGACATTCTCAATGGTCGATGTGACAGATACAACCTTCACAATCAATACCTACAGAACGGACAACATGGAAAAGATCGACGACAGCTTTACAATTGTAAAGGATGATTCTGTACAGTACGATTACACAATCGACCGCTTCGGCATAAAGACACAGCAAGGAGAAGAGCTTGCTGAGATCCCTGCCGAGAGCTTTATAGCAGAAGCAACAATCACCAAGAATACCGACAGGGAAAACGCTGATTACCTTGTTATCGCATCATATGACAGCGATGGCGCACTTATCGGAATCAACTATTCTTATGCCTCAATGGTTCAGGGAAATCAATATTCCTTCGGAACATTGGTGAAGAACGATGAGGGCAATATTGCATCGATAAAGGCGTTTGTATGGGACGGCTTGTCAACCATGGAGCCGCTTGCCATAAGCGCTTATGTAAAATAATAATCAATAAATGCGGACATGAAACATTCATAAAAACGGGGGCAAGGCTCGTAAGCCTTGCTCCCGTTTTCAGTTTGATGAGGTCTCCACCATAACATATTCTCCCGAAAGATTTCCGCTGTCTATCACTATCTTATCACCATTCATTTCAATCGGGACTGCGCTTTGTCCGAATACATATCCGCCGTTTTCATTTAAGCTTATATCGTAAGAATCATTCTTGTCTCCGTTCACCATAAGCTCTCCCGCCTTTTCTCCGGGAGCGCTTATATTTTCATCGATATCTATCAAAAGAAATATATCTCCGTTTGAATACAGCCTTTCTCCGTCCTGTAATGCACCGGCGCTGTCATTGTCTAACTGAACGATAGGCGCTTCCGTCTGCACCTCGGGCGATGGCGATGAATCCACTATTGACGATTTATCCTCCTTTGTGCCGCAGCCGCTCAAAAGCATAAGCGCCGCGATAAGTACTGCCGCCTTTTTCATAATATCATTTCCTTTCATCTGAATTTTAGCTCTATCATATCAAGAGGCTCGGACTCAACCGATGCTCCTATAAGCTCAAGCCTTCCCGTATTTTTAAATTCCTCCGTCTGCTCGGGGCTTATATACGGGATATTAAAGTCGTTTGTTTTATAATGTCTGTAGAACGCATCCTTTAATGTCAGCGCAAGCGACACACTGTTTAGATAATGCACCGACAGCTTATACGTCTTGCCGTCAAGCTTCATTGTAAATTTAAAATCCATTTTTATTCTCCGTATGGTTATTAACTTCGCATATACTTGATTGTCTATATTATAGCTCACATTCTCTTCAATGTCAATGCTGCGGAAAAAAAAGCCGTAAATTTATGCTGTGCTATTCGCTTTTTCCTCTTGCAATTTCTGCCGATACGTTATATAATAAAGGTATAGTAATTTTATTGGGAGGTATAACAAATGAACATTTTAGTAACAGGAGGAGCAGGATACATAGGCAGCCATACCTGTGTTGAGCTGCTTAATGCCGGATATGATATCGTAGTTCTGGACAATCTTGACAATTCAAGCGAAAAATGCCTTGACGCGGTAAAGGAGATAACCGGAAAGGATTTTCCGTTCTATAAGGTTGACCTTCTCGATTATGAGGGTACGGAAAAAGTATTTAAGGAAAACAAGATCGATGCGGTCATCCACTTCGCGGGACTTAAGGCTGTGGGCGAGTCTACACGAATCCCTCTGCGCTACTATCACAATAATATAACCGGAACTCTTCATCTTATGGAGATAATGGAGAAATACGATGTTAACAATATCGTGTTCTCGTCTTCGGCTACGGTTTACGGAATGCCAAAGACTGTTCCTATAACAGAGGACTTCCCGCTTTCCACCACCAACCCATATGGCTCTACAAAGCTTATGATAGAGCAGATAATGGAGGATGCTCAGAAGGCAAATCCAAAGCTTTCCGTAACTCTTCTGCGTTATTTTAACCCCATAGGCGCGCATAAGAGCGGCAAAATGGGCGAAGACCCGAAGGGTATACCGAACAATCTTCTTCCCTATGTTGCTCAGGTAGCGGTCGGAAAGCTTGAAAAGGTACACGTTTTCGGAAATGATTATCCGACTCCGGACGGAACAGGCGTAAGAGATTACATACATGTTGTAGACCTTGCTTTGGGTCATTTGAAGGCTATAGAGCACTGTGCCGATAAGGCGGGAGTACATATATATAACCTCGGTACCGGCAACGGCTACAGCGTGCTTCAGATCATCGACGCATTCTCAAAGGCATGCGGAAAGGATATACCATATGTTATAGATCCGCGCCGTCCGGGAGATATTGCCGAATGCTATGCCGACGCCTCAAAGGCAAAGAACGAGCTTGGCTGGGAGGCACAGCGCGGAATCGCCGAGATGTGCGAGGATTCATGGAGATGGCAGAGCGGTCATCCAAACGGCTTTGAAGGATAATATCAACAATATATAAAACTTGTAAAACATAGGTTTTGTGTGATTTTAATAAACTATAGCTGTTTTTCTTGACAAATTATAAATACAGCTGTATAATGTATTTAATTAAGGAATGGCACAAAGGCGTGTCCGTCGGAGCTTTATTGTTTTATCCGACGGATGCGCTTTTTAGTTTAATTCCTCAAACAAACGGCACAAGGGCGTGTCTGTTGGGCAGAGTACGCCCGGCAGGTGCGCCGTTTTATTTTTGTCGCGATAGGAAAGGAGTATTTGTCATGGCAGATGTAATGACGAAAATAGAAATCATAACAAGACAGAGCAAGCTTGAAGAGCTAAAAACCGCTCTAAATGAAATCGGAATAAACGGTATGACCGTTGTAAACGTACTCGGCTACGGTACTCAAAAGGGTCAAAAGCACAAGTACAGAGGCGTAGAATACAGCGTTGACCTTCTTCCTAAGGTAAAGGTAGAGATGGTAGTATGTACCGTTCCGGTTGATGATGTGGTAAACACCGCTTTAAGCGTTCTTAGGACCGGAGAGATCGGTGACGGAAAAATATTTATTTCACCTGTTTCAAGAGTAATCAAAGTAAGAACAGGAGAAGAGAACAGAGAGGCTTTGCTGTAATTTCGTATACATAAAGTTATCGGGGCTGTTCTATTTTAGATGCAGATCGCTAAATGGCTTCACAAAGCTATTTAGCGATCTGCGCTAAAAGCGGCAGTCCCATCATTTTATAACGAGGGGTTCGCCTATAATCAAATCCGTTCCCCACAGCTCCTTCATATTATTTTCGCTGTCGCAAAGCAGGATAGACGTATCATATCCCAGTCTTGAATGATATGACGTTGAGACTGAGACCTCTGTCTGATCGCTTGTCAAGCGTTTAAATTTCATCTTAAATACAGTTCCGTCAGTCTTTGCCGCATTTTCCTCATCTATCGTGATATGAGCGCTTTTCAGACGTGAATCCTTAAAATCAGAATTGTCAACGCCCATCGAATTGTCTACTTTCGTATCGCCGTTATAAAGGCCTGCCTCCTCTAATTCAAGGACTGTTCTGTCATAATTTAGTCCCAGCGTTACACCGCCCACATAATATCCGGGATATGCGCCGAGATTTGCAAGCTTAAGATCAACGATCACCTCATCGCTGTTTTCGCTTTCCTCCTGCTCAAGAGTAAGGGTAAGCTTGTTCTCTTCCTTGACGTCAAATACGTTTCCTCTTTCTATAGAAGCGGTATATGTATCGGCGTCCCATTCTACCTCAGCATCCATAGCCTCGCCTATTGCTCTTAACGGAAGCATTGTACGGTCATTCATAATAGACGCCGGAACGTCAAGCTTTATATTTTTCTCATCGGCATGAAGAACGCTTGTATATTTAAGAACACGCATATCCGGGCTTCCTATTGTGAGAATAGCTACGGTAGTTCCCTCCGGACTTGTTACTGTGACCGTCTGGTCATCCTCGTTCCATTCCACCTTTGCATCCATAGCCTCAAATGCGCCGCGTGCCGGCACAAGAGTTCTGTCATTTTCTATAATAGCGCCCTGATCCTCAAAATCTATGACCGCTCCGTTTACCTTAACGGTAACATCCGCAGCCATAGCCGCGCCGTATACGGAAAAAGCCGCCGCGGCAGCAAATACAGCCGCTGTTATTTTCTTATTCATAAAAAAACACTTCCTTTAAATTTTTTTGAAAAAAGACTGCAACAATATTATATCATAATTTTAAAAATGTTACAAGAAAAAATCAAAAAAAATTTACAAATTACAGTGGAAAAAATAGAGGAAGTATTGTATAATATAAGTATGTAAAAATAAAAACAAAAGGAATGGTCCGATGAACAGCTTTTTTGAATATATCATCAAATACATAAATCTGATAAGAATAAGCGATCTTATCGATATTGCGATAGTCACGGTTATTATATACTACCTGATAAAGCTTTTAAGAGAAACACGAGCAATGCAGCTTGTAAAGGGTCTTATGATACTATTTGTTGTATTTGTAGCGTCCGACTGGCTGCGTTTGAACACTCTGCACTATTTGTTAAGCAGCGCAATGCAGATAGGTATGTTTGCAGTCATTGTCATATTCCAGCCGGAATTGAGGAGTATGCTTGAAAGAGTAGGGCGCTTTAAGGTGGGATCTTTCATAGATATAAATCAGGAAAACGACAGCGAACAAATGAATATGGTCATAGAATCGGTCGTAAAGGCAGCATGCGATATGTCGCAGACCAAGACCGGAGCGCTTATTGTTTTTGAAAGGCAAACCAAGCTCGGAGATATAATACGAACCGGAACATATATAGACTCGTCTGTTTCAAGCAGGCTTTTGGAAAATATATTCGTTCCCAACACTCCTCTCCATGACGGAGCTGTTGTCATAAGCAACAAGAGGGTCATGGCGGCAAGCTGCCTGCTTCCTCTCACAACAAATAACAATCTCTCCCGCGACCTCGGAACAAGACACCGCGCCGCTATAGGAATAACCGAATTTACCGATGCGGTAGTCGTTGTTGTCAGCGAAGAAACCGGAAAAATCTCAATTGCCTTAGACGGCTCTCTTACAAGAAATCTAACTTCCGAAACGCTCATGAACGCGCTTAAGAAAACACTCATCAAAAACAATGAGCCGAGGAAAAATCCGGCTGAAAAGCTCAGATTCTGGAGGGAAAAATGAATACTAAAAGAAATGAAAACAAATTCCGCATTCTGATTTTGTCCTTTATCATTGCGGTGGCGGTTTGGATAACGATAGGGATCATGGAGGATCCGGACGTAACGGCGTCTGTTTCCGGATTAGATGTTCATTATATAGGCGAGGACGTTTTAAGAAGCCAGGGACTTGTTATTACAGATACATCATCAACTCCCAATATGTCGGTAGTTATAAGCGGAAAGCGCAATGATTTGATCAATTACAGCGATGGGATATATATAAACGTAGACGTTTCGGAAATTACTGACGCCGGAGAATATTCCCTGCCCGGCACCATAAATCTTCCGAGCACGCGCCTTACGGTCGAAAAGGAAAAATACGGGAATGTACCCGTAAAGGTCGAGCATTTGATACGAAAAAATATTCCGATAAAAATAAAGCAAACCGGTACCTCAAAGGACGGATTTATAAAAAGCGAAACCCAGCAGTCGACCGTATCCATAATTGGAGCGGAAAGCGAAATAAACAATGTTTCTTACGGATATGTGGAAATAGATATAAGCAAAATGACCGAGACAAATACGATAGAATCAGCATTTTTGCTTATGGACGAATCCAATAATCCGCTTACCAAAAACGACACGATCGAAGCCGATACAGACAGCATAGAAATAGTCAATACAAAATATGAGCGTAAGACCCTGCCGATAAAGCTCAAGCTTGATGACAGCCTTATCAATGACTACTATCTTGACGAAGCAAAAACAGCTCTCGAAAAAACTACCGTTGACGTGGGCGTACTGCCCGAATGCAGCGCGGATGCGGTATACGTAAATATAGACAAAACAGACGCAGAGGTCGCAGAATTTTCTCTTATAACGGATACCGGCATGTATATACCCGAATCCTCGTCAAAAATAAGGGTAAAGCCTTATATACAAAAAAAGACTGCGCAAAGAATGGACGTAACCGTACAGGCGCTCAATCTTGCCGAAGGCTTAAGCGCACAGTTCAACCCCATAGTCAGCGGAGTATTGATGTACGGTCCGGAGGGCAGTGCAGCGGCGGATAATCTGTACGCATATATAGACCTGAGCGGTCTGGGAGCCGGCAGCTATGAGCTTCCGGTGGTATTTGAATCGGAAATGCTTGACGTGAGAGAACCGCATTATGTTTCTGTAACAATACAGTAAATTAATAAAAATATCCAAATAATAAAAAAAGACTTGACTACAGCGCTTTATCATGTTAAAATATTACTGCGTGTAAGCGCTAATAAAGGTCAAAGGGATGATTTAAATGAAAAAAAATGTTTGGAAAAAGGTTCTTGCAGGCGCGTTGGCTGCTTCTGCTCTGCTTGCCTTTGCGGGCTGCGGAAGTCAGGATGATGCAAACACCGCTTCAGATACCGCCGCAAATACCAACACCTCTCAGACAGACGGATCGGATTACGATTACATAATGTCAAAGGGTGAAATGGTTATAGGCTATACCTTGTTCGCACCGATGAACTATAAGGAGGGCGACGAGCTGGTCGGATTTGAAACTGAATTTGCTCAGGCTGTATGCGAAAAGCTGGGCGTGACTCCTAAGTTCCAGGAAATAAACTGGGATTCAAAGGAGATCGAGCTGAGCTCAAAGACGATCGACTGTATCTGGAACGGCATGACGATCACTGACGACAGACAGGCAAATATGTCTATCACTGTTCCTTATATGGATAACAGACAGGTAATGGTAGTAAGACAGGATGACGTCGATAAATATACTGAAAGCGTAGACGGCGCAACTGTTGTTGCAGAAGCCGGCTCTACAGGCGAAACACTTGCTCAAAGCGATGAATTCTTCGCTAATGCTTCCTATACGCCTGTTGATTCACAGGCAAAGGGTCTTATGGATGTTAAATCCGGCGTAAGCGATGTAGCCTTGGGCGATTATGTAATGGCTATCGGTTCGGTAGGCGAGGGAACAGACTATTCCGACCTTGCTCTTATAGACAAGGGCTTTGCATCTCAATATTACGGTGTAGCGTTCAGAAAGGGTTCTGATATGACAGAAAAAGTAAACGCTGCTATGCAGGAGCTTGCAGCAGACGGAACATTAAAGACGATCGCTGACAAATATAATCTTGCAGAGCTTCTTTTGCTTAAATAATACAGCTTTCCCGTTCCATGCCGAGGATATTGCTTCGGCATGAGCGGGTATCTTTTTGCAGAAAATCATCTTATCAACGATGCCTTTTAACGCTTCCAAAAAGCTAAAAAATTCCCGAAAGGATGTCAGAATATAAATGGAACAGATATTGTCTTTATGCCGTGATTTCGGGCAGAACCTCATAATCTTCGGAGCAACTTTGGCAGCGGCGATCCCGCTTGGACTGCTTATCTCATTCGGCTCCATGTCAAAATTCACGCCCTTAAGATGGCTGTTTAAAACCTTCGTATGGATCATACGCGGAACACCGCTTATGCTTCAGCTTTTCGTTGTACTGTATGTGCCCGGTCTGCTTTGGCATATGCCCATGAGCTCAAGAATGACCGCCACGCTTATCGCGTTTATAATAAACTATGCGGCGTATTTTTCGGAAATATACCGCGGCGGCATAGAAAGTATCCCGGTCGGACAATACGAGGCGGGGCAGGTACTGGGCATGACCAAGACACAGGTATTTTTCAAGGTCGTGCTTTTTCAGGTAATAAAGCGCATAGTAGCTCCGATGGGCAATGAGATAATCACGCTCGCAAAGGACACCTCGCTTGCAAGAGTTATAGGCGTATCCGAAATAATAATGGGCGCCGAAAGATTTACAAAACAGGGTCTTATCTGGCCGCTGTTTTCTACGGGACTTTTCTTTTTGGCAATGTGCGGAATATTGACGCTTATTCTTAATTTTGTCGAAAAGAAGCTTGACTATTACAAGGGCTAAGGAGGAGCGGACATGGCTATACTTGAAGTAAAAAATATACATAAAAGCTTCGGAAAAACCGAGGTCTTAAAGGGCGTTAGCTTCTCGATGGAGCAGGGCGGAGTAGTTGCTGTATTAGGCTCATCCGGAAGCGGTAAGACAACGCTTCTGCGCTGTATAAATTTTCTCGAGACCGCTGACGAGGGTCAGATATTCGTTGACGGAAAATGTATATTTGACGCTGCCGATACCGCAAGGCTGTCCGCGGCTCAGATACGCGAGCGTCAGCTTAATTTCGGCATGGTATTCCAGCAGTTCAATCTGTTTCCGCAGTACACCGCAAAGGAGAACGTAATGCTTGCGCCAAAGCTTCTTGCAAAGGAGCGCCCCGATTTCAAGGCAAAGAAAAAGGAAATATTCGCTCAAATAGAGAGCGAAGCCGAGGATATATTGAAGCGCGTAGGACTGGGAGATAAGATGGATAATTACCCGTGCGAGCTTTCCGGCGGGCAGCAGCAGAGAGTGTCTATTTCACGCGCTCTTGCGCTTAACCCTAAAATATTGTTCTTTGACGAACCGACCTCGGCGCTTGATCCCGAGCTTACCGGAGAGATCCTAAAGGTAATACGCTCTCTTGCGCAGAAGCACATGACTATGATCATCGTCACTCATGAGATAGAATTTGCAAGAAATGTTGCCGATAGGGTCATATTTATGGACGAGGGCGTGGTTGCAGAGGACGGAAAACCCGATGATGTTATACTTCACCCGAAAAATAAAAGAACTCAGGAATTTTTAAGTAAAATATTGGATTAACTTTGATTTATAAAGCAATAAAAACCGGATTTTAATAATAAGAAACAAAAAAGCTGCCCGCTTTTTGTGCAGAGCCTTTTGAGACTTGTACAGCCCTAAAACGCTCTGTATCAAAAGCGGCAGCTTTTTTTATCAGCCTTTTTTCCTTGATATGTATCTCTCTTCTCAAGCTCACGATCAATAGCGTTAAGTACCTCGAATTTTTTCAAACTCCACATAGGCCCGACAAGATCGGCTCTTGCGCCGTCCCCGGTAAGCCGCTGTATCACAGTCCGGGGATGAATGACCTCAAGCTGCCTAACGATGATATCAACATAATCCTCAAGCGACATAAGTCCTACTCTGCCCTCTAAAAGCTCCCGCTCCATACGCGTGCCGCGAATTACATGCAGCAAATGCAGCTTAAGGCAGTGTGGACGCAGCGCCGCAACGGTTTTCGCGCTCTCAAGCATCATATCTTTATCCTCGCCCGGAAGTCCGTTTATCAAATGTATACACACATTAATCCCTCTGTCCGCAAGCTTATTATATCCTTCAAGGAATTCCGCGTATGTATGGCAGCGGTTTATCCTCTCTCCGGTGCTGTCGAATATCGACTGCAGGCCAAGCTCCACTATGAGATAGGTTCTGCCGTTAAGCTCACTCAGATACTCAAGCACGTCATTCTCCAGACAATCCGCCCTTGTCGCAATGCTTATCCCCACAACTCCGTCCTTTTGCAAAACCGGCTCAAATCGCTCCCTCAAAACCGATGCCGGGGCATATGTGTTGGTATGCGCCTGAAAATACGGCATATACAATCCCTCATGCCATTTTTTTAGCATCCTGCTCTTTACCTCTTCAAACTGGGTCAGTATGCTGTGCGCCGGGTCACCGGCAAAATCTCCGCTGCCTGAGGATGAACAGTAGGTGCAGCCGCCGTATCCCTTTTTTCCGTCTATATTGGGGCAGGTGAAGCCGCCGTTAAGAGCAATCTTCATTACCTTCTTACCGAATTTTGTCCGCAGATGCCCGTTCCATGTGTTATACCGCTTTCCGCCGTAATATTCTATCTCTTCCATTAAATCCTCCGAAAATTTATCAATGCCTTCCCGACCTCTTCACGGCTCATTTCGCGCACTTCTCCGACCGCAAGCTCATCGTCAAGCATCAAAGAACCTATCGCTACGCGCTTTAAAAATACGACGTTCTTCCCTACTCGCGCACACATGCGCTTTACCTGATGAAACTTTCCCTCAGCTATCTCAATATATACCTCACACGGATTATCCGTAATTTCAAGATATGCGCTCTTTGCCGTAAAATCGGAAAATTCCATGCCCGCGGCAAAGGCTTCTATATCCTCCGGCTGAGCGGGGGAATCCAGCACTGCAAAATACCTTTTATATACATTCTTTTTGGGCGATGTGATCTCATGGTCAAGCTGCCCGTCATTTGTGAGTATCAAAAGTCCCTCGGTATCGATGTCGAGCCTGCCTACAGGAAATACATTAAAATGACTGTACTCCTCCGGCACAAGCTCCGTCACGACCTTGTAATGCTTGTCCTCAGTTGCGCTTATATACCCCTGCGGCTTGTTGAGCATGAGGTAAACATATTTTCTGTAGCGCAGCTCTTTTCCCGAAACGCATACTGTATCGCTGTTTTCATCTATTTTCATATCCGCCGCTTTAGCCGTCTCTCCATTCACCGAAACCGCTCCCGCACGGATAAGCCGTTTTACCTCTGAACGGCTTGCCGCACCGCAGGCAGAAATATATTTATCTAATCTCATATCTATTTACCTACACAGAAATTATGGAAGATCTCCGATACGACCGAATCGGATACCGTTTCTCCGGTAATCTCTCCCAAGCTGTCTATTGCCTCATTTATATCTATTGACGCTATGTCCGTCGGCATACCGCTTATAAGCGCGTCTTTTGCCCTTTCAAGCGCCTCATTTGCATGGATAAGCGCTGTTTTATGACGCATATTCGTTATAACCGTACCGTTTGCATCGGTAAGCCCCGAAATATTATAAAGCCGCTTTATCTCACGCCTTAAATTATCGAGACCCTCGCCGGTTTTCGCGCTCACCTCAAACACGGCGCTCTTTCCCGCCTTTGCTCTTATAGATTCGGCATACTTGCTCGTACCGAGGTCTGTTTTATTTATCAGAATAATTCTTTGCTTGTCCGCCGTTTCATGCAGCACCCGCATATCCTCGTCATCGGGAATATTTGAGCCGTCCAAAACAACTATGACCAGATCCGCTGACGCTATTGAACGTCTGCTTCTTTCCACGCCGATTTTTTCGACAGTGTCGTCTGTTTCCCTTATGCCCGCCGTATCCGTAAGAATCAGCGGTATTCCGTCAAGATTCACGCTCTCCTCTATCGTATCGCGCGTTGTTCCTGCTATATCCGTTACGATTGCCCTGTCCTCACGGGCAAGGCTGTTTAACAGGGAGGACTTTCCCACATTAGGCTTTCCCGCAATCGCCGTTCTTATGCCTTCCTTTACTATTCTTCCGCTGTCCGCTGTGTCCAGAAGAGCCTTCGTTCTTTCACCGCATTCCTTTACAATGTTTAATATATCCTCACCGCTTACGTCCTCAAGGTCCTCGTCCGGATAATCTATTATGACCTGCATCTGTGCCGCAAGCCTCACAAGCTCCGCACGCACTCCGCCTATCTCCTTTGACAGCGCTCCGTCAAGCTGTGAAACGGCATTCCTGCGCGCAATATCATTTCCGGCATTAATAATATCTATAACCGCCTCCGCCTGAGACAGGTCTATCCTTCCGTTTAAAAATGCTCTCTTTGTAAATTCTCCCGGCTCTGCCATATATGCTCCGGCATGAATCAAGGCGTCAAGCACCTTTTTTGAAACTATGCTGCCGCCGTGAGAGCCTATTTCCACAACATCCTCACGAGTAAAGCTGTTGGGCGCAAGCATGACAGTAACAAGAACCTCATCTATAACACTGCCGTCCCTGTCCACTATATGACCGTAATGCACCGTATGCGTTTTTGCCTGTGAAAGCGGTCTTTTTCCGGAATATACCCTATCGGCAATCTTGACCGCCTCATCTCCGCTTACTCGTATAATTGCTATGCCTCCGGCGCCCTGCGCCGTAGATATAGCCGCAATTGTTCTGCTCAATTTCTGTCCCTCCGCTTTTTCATTTCCTCAACGAATTCATACGGCACGCTTATATCCCCGTGACCCGTACCTATTGCAATCGACGGCTTATTCGCACCGTGAAAATCGCTGCCGCCGCTTTTTAAAAGTCCGTATTGGGCGCAAAGCTCTTCGCACAGCGCCGTAAATTCCTTATCATGCTCGCTGTACACGCATTCCATTGCGTCAAGCCCATAGTCCTTAAGCTCCTCTATGATTCCTTCAAGCCCGGACCGCACGCGCGAAATATACACCGGATGCGCCAATACCGCAAGCCCTCCGGCGCTGTGTATCATTTCAATACATTTTTCCGGCTTATAAAGCTCCCTTTCGCAGTAGCAGCTTTTACCCTTTGCAAGATATTTCTCAAACGCCTCATCCTTTGACTTAACATATCCGCGCTCCAAAAATGCGTGAGCGAAATGAGGTCTGCCTATGCTGTTCAGATCTGAAACATCCTTTTGTCTTAAAAGCTCTTCTTTTGTTACAGGCAATCCGTTTTCGCAGCATTTTGCTATCATTTTTTCATTCCTTACTGCCCTTGCATTTGCAAGCCTGTACAAATCCCTTTTGAACTTCTCATCTCTGTAATCCACAAAAAGTCCTACTATATGCATTTCTCCGGTAAATTCGGCGCTCAGCTCCACTCCGGCTATGCCCTCTATCCCGGCGTCTTTGCATGTGCTCATAAATTCCTCAACACCCGATACCGTATCATGGTCTGTAATAGCGCAAGCGCAAAGACCAGCTTTTTTAGCCGCATAAGCAAGCTCCGACGGAGAAAGAGTTCCGTCGGACGCCGTTGAATGAGTATGTAAATCGCAAAGCTTATCTGTCATTCTTCATTCCCTCAAGTTCTTTCATAAAGGTCTCTATATCGTCAAAACGCTTATACACCGAGGCGAACCTCACATATGCCACATCGTCCAGCTCCCGCAGCTTTTTCATGACCTTCTCTCCTATCGTTGCGGTATCAACCTCACGTTCCATCGACTGGTACAGCTCGCTTTCTATATCATCGGCAACCTTCTCCATCTGTGCAAGCGAGATCGGACGCTTTTCACACGCCGTTATAATTCCCTTTAAAATCTTGTTTCTGTCAAATTCCTGCCGGGACAGATCCTTTTTTATCACGACAATAGAAACCGATTCAAGCTTCTCGTAAGTCGTAAAGCGTTTTCCGCATTTAAGGCATTCCCTCCGGCGGCGTATTGCCGAGCTTTCATCAGTGGGACGCGAATCGATTACCTTGCTTTCCGTAAAGCCGCAGTACGGACATTTCATATTTCTCCCTCCTTGTGCAATAATACCTGCCCTTACTTTTTCTTTAAAGCATTCATTGCTTTATTGCTTAAACTTCTTACACTTTCACCTTCAAATAAATCGTTCTGCCATTTCGTATAGTCAAACGGCTCTCTTATTATAAGGCTGATAAATCTCTCAGCGTCCACCTTCCCCAATTCATTTAATAATACTTTCATACCTTGAGCTTTTACAACCGAATCAGTTCTCATCATTATCGCCTTCTTTTTACTGCTGTATTTTACAATGATATTATATCATATTAATAATAAAATATCAACAAAATGTTTAAAACAAAAGAATATATAACAAACACGAGTGTATTTACAGTACACTTTATTATTTATCTTTCACACTCATCCCCTCATACAGCCTTACGAGTACAACATCCTTTCCCGATACCTCTATGCAGTCCCAAGGTATGATATACTCGCCTCCGAAGATCCTGCCGAACAGGCGGCGGCGCGGTACGATTATCGCCTCCAAAGAGCCGTCGTTCTCGTTTATCTCTACGTCATGAACAAATCCCAGCCGTCTTGCGTCCGTTATATTTATAACTTCTTTCTGCCTAAGCTTCATGGCTCTGAACATAAATGAATCCCCCCGTATTGACAAAAATTTATTTTTTTACTATAATATTAAATATGAAGATATGATATGTATAAATTTGAAAGAGGCGAGAGAAATTGAAGCAAAACGATACAAATGATTTTTCAAAAGGCTCGGTTATAGGCAATATTATGCGCATAGCCATCCCCATGATGGTAGCTCAATTTATTAATGTGCTTTATAATGTTGTAGAGTTTTGTTACATTTCTGCCTGCGCCTTTTCCAATA
>ERZ809224.1865-NODE-1865-length-14274-cov-31.575498_pt1 | contig 14274 bp, 14 predicted proteins | sample MGYA00520513_ERZ809224 | MGnify/ENA primary metagenome ERZ809224 (study PRJEB31576, sample SAMEA3212658) | Homo sapiens | biome: human-gut; feature: human gut; material: fecal | place: Sweden | collected 2012 ...
CGCAGATGGCGGAAAAGACATCGGCAGACGCGCCGCCGAGTTGTGCGGTGGTGCCTTAGTCCACCGTAATCAGCCCCGGATACTGCGCCATCACTTCGTCCGCTTGATTCACGAACGTCGTCACCGCGGACGGCTGCGCCTCAAACGGCTTTCCTTCCACCAGCACCTCGACTTTCTTCACGCCCGGAAATTGGCTCGCCGTGAACACAATTGCCCGGAGCGCCTGGCTTGTCGCCGCGCTCGCGTCCTCCGCCGTCGCAAGGGACGCAAATTCTTTTGTGAAGTCAATTGTCGCGACACCGTTCTTCAGCGTCACCGACCGCAGACCACAGTCCTTTGGCAGCGGAATTTCCAGCCCGCTGTCCTTCTCCGGGCCTTTCGCCAGTTCCAGCATTGCCGTGGTCAGGTCAGCGGGGGAAAACACCGTCCGCGTAACAGGCACCATCAGCCGCCCGTCCGCCGACGGGAAATATAGCTGCACCCGCGACGCATTCGTCAGGTTCGCCGTCGTCTCCACGCTTTCCAGATTCACGCCGTCCGCCTTGAACACGCCGGATACGTCTGTCCCGTGCGTCAACTGCGAGCGCTTCTGACCGTCAAAGAGGAACGTTACCTCCTGCACCGTGTCAAATCCGCACAGCGCCGCCGCCGTCCCCTGCACCATCAGCAGCTCTTCTTCCGCGTTCTGGCAGCTCAGCGCCTCCTTGCTCAAGTCCACGCGCGCCTTGCCGCCGGAAATGTCCAAATCGAACGTAACGCCCTCTGGAATAACGTTCCGCAGCCCCATCCGCGCCGCCGCGAGGTCATTTTCCGACGACTTCACCATCAGGCTCAGCGTCGCCTTCGCCACGCCGTCCTGCAGCGGAATCTGGCGCGTGACCGGCACGAGATACCCCTCGCCGTCCTCATACCAGCAGACGGTAGAGGTCACTTCGACATCCGGCGATGCGTCCGCGATGGTTTGGGTGCTGACATCGGGGGTGAAGTCAGTCTGCTGCATGGCGGTTTGGGTCTGCTGTCCGCCGCGGACGGCGAGGACAACTACAAGCGCCGCCGCAGAGACAATGAGCAGCCGTTCCATCGTGATGCGGCTGGGGAGATGAAGGGATTTGAGGGATGGAAGTTTCGGAAGTTTGGGAAGTTTCATGTTTGTCCGCCTCCTTGCCCGTTGATTCGGCTGATGGATGGTATGCGGGCGGGCGGCGGAAAAGAAGGGCGTGTGGAAAAGAAAAAACGGGGGCAGGGAGCATTGCACCCCCCTGCACCCGTCCCTTTGCAATTTTCCCTTCAGCCCAATCAGCCGATATATTCCTTCCCGCCCATGTACATCCGCAGCGCTTCCGGGATGCGGACGCGGCCGTCGGCCTGCAGGTTGTTTTCGAGGAAGGCAATCAGCATACGCGGCGGCGCAACACAGGTGTTGTTCAGCGTATGCGCGAAGTATTTGCGGCCGTCGTCGCCCTTGACGCGAATCTTCAAGCGGCGCGCCTGCGCATCGCCCAGATTCGAGCAGCTGCCGACCTCAAAGTACTTCTTCTGGCGCGGAGACCACGCTTCCACGTCCAGCGACTTCACCTTCAAGTCAGCAAGGTCGCCAGAGCAGCATTCCAGCGTGCGAACCGGGATGTCCATCGAGCGGAAGAAATCAACGGTGTTCTGCCACAGGCGGTTGAACCACATCGGGCTGTCCTCCGGCTTGCAGACGACGATCATCTCCTGCTTCTCGAACTGGTGGATGCGGTACACGCCGCGCTCCTCAATGCCATGCGCGCCAACTTCCTTGCGGAAGCAGGGGGAATAGCTGGTCAGCGTCTGCGGCAGCTGGCTTTCGTCCAGAATCGTATCAATGAACTTGCCGATCATCGAGTGCTCGGACGTACCAATCAGATAGAGGTCTTCGCCCTCGATCTTGTACATCATGTTCTCCATCTCGGCGAAGCTCATCACGCCCGTCACCACGTCGCCGTGGATCATGTACGGCGGGATGCAGTAGGTGAAGCCGCGGTCGATCATGAAATCACGGCCATAGGACAGAATCGCGGAGTGCAGGCGAGCAATATCGCCCATGAGGTAATAGAAGCCGTTGCCGGAGGTCTTGCGGGCGCTGTCAAGGTCGATGCCGTGCAGGCGCTCCATGATATCCACATGATACGGAATCTCGAAATCCGGCACGACGGGTTCACCGAAGCGCTCGATTTCCACGTTCTGGCTGTCATCCTTGCCAATCGGCACAGACGGGTCAATGATGTTCGGAATGACGAGCATCCGCTTGCGGATTTCCGCCTGCAGTTCGTCTTCCTTCGCCGCAAGGCCCTCCAGATCCGCCTTGTAAACGGCGACCTGTTCCTTCGCCTTTTCGGCCTCTTCCTTCTGACCCTTGCCCATCAGCATGCCGATCTGCTTGGACGCAACCTTAATTTGGTTGCGCAGGGTGTCCGCCTGCTGAATCGCGGCGCGGTACTCCTTGTCCATCTCGACGACTTCGTCGACCATGACGAGCTTTTCGTCCTGAAACTTCTTGCGAATGTTCTCCTTCACCAATTCGGGATTGGTACGGAGCAGATTGATGTCCAGCATCGGAAAAAATCCTCCTTTTTTGCTTGGCGGAAACCAAAAAGGCTTCCCATCCCGTAAAATTCCGGGACGAGAAGCTCGCGTTGCCACCCAGTTTGCCTGACGCACGTCAGACCACTCATGCTCGCTGTATCGGGCGAACCCGGCAGACTCCTCGTCTGCCCCCATTCAGGAGTGGAAGAAGCACCCGCGCCCTGCCGCCTCGCACCGTCCGGCGGCTCTCTGGAAGGACAAAAGCTGCTTTTCTCCCGTCAAGCGGGGTCATTTGACAGGCTTATTATACGCCATTTTGCGCGCTGATGCAAGAGGGAATTTCAACTTTTGGGCGAAATGGTGCGCATCCGCAAAATTGTTACAAAAAAATTAAATTTTCGTACATGACAACGTTTTCCCCTTTTGATTCGTCTGATAAGTAGAACACCGTAGGAGGTACATTTCCCGATGAAACGCCTGATTTCGCTTTTGCTCTGTGCGCTGCTGATTGTTCCCGCTTTGGCGGAGGACGCGCCTGATTTCGAGCCAATTCCGTGGGATATCAAGGTTTCCCCCAACCTGCCGAACCCGGATTGCTACCTGCCCAATAACGGCGGCTACCATGATGATTCCATCGACATCCAGATTAACGTCACCTACTGGACGCAGGATTTGCAGCAGGTTGATGCACCCGGCGAAGGCACAACAACCGTCATGTCCGCGCGCGTCAAGCTGACTGACGTGAGCCAATTCCGCACAGGCTTCGCGAACAAGTACCCGTCGAAGCAGGCGCGCCACGTTAACGACATGACGAAGCGCTTCAACGCCGTCATGGGCATCGACGGTGACTACTGCCTCTACCATGAGCAGGGCATCGTCGTCCGCAACGGTCAGACGCTGCGGATGCGCCCGCACAAGGGCCGTGACGAGCTGATTGTGGACGAAAATGGCGACTTCCACCTCATCACCTGCACCACACAGGCGAAGTGGGACGAGTACATTGCCGGCGGCGGCACCGTCCTGCACGCCTTCTGCTTCGGGCCCGCGCTGGTGGTGGACGGCGTTCCGCTCACGAGCCTTGATGACGTGACCATCGACAACGGCAAAGCCAAGAAAGCCCAGCGAATGGTCATCGGGCAGATCGGCAAGCTGGAATACCTGATACTGACGAACGAGGGGCCGGAAAGCACCGCCCCGAAATCCGTCGGCTTCGACCTTGTGCAGATGGCGAACCTGTGCGTGCAGTTTGGGCTGGACAACGCCTACAACCTCGACGGCGGCTCATCGAGCACGATTGCGCTGAATAATCAGAAGATTAACTCGCCGTCGAGCCACAAGAACCGCATGGTTGGGGATTGCATTTGGTTCGCGACGCTGGTGAAGGAAGAGACGTGGCGGGAGAAGGAGTCGGTACAGACGGTAGAAGTGGAGGAAAATAAGTGAACCTCGCGGTGCGCAGGCGATTATCAGACCTGCGCACCTTGCTTTTGAGGCAAATTCACCGTCAAGGAAGCGGCAGGTGCAGAAAAATAGGGATGAGGTCTGGAAAATGTCAAGACTGCATGGTGTGCTGCTTAAAAATGCAAAATCCGCCCCAAAACACGAAAAAAGCCCTGCAAAATGCAAGGCTTATGGAGCTGATAACCAGATTTGAACTGGTGACCTCATCCTTACCAATCAGTAATTAACATTTAGGGAATCACGATTCTATTTCCATAACCGTAAGATAACCAAAGTTCCTCGCGCTATTCGGGAAATTTTGTTTATCTCACAGTCGAAAATCGCATCCCCTTTTATGAGAGCGTATGCATCTTATAAAAGGAGGTTGGTTATGAAGCGTTATGCTTATGTTGGCCCGGTGCTGATATTTGGTAAGATTAACTCTGACATTGTCCCTGCGTTCTTGAACCGTCTCTCGGTAATGACGCATACTGTAATCCTCCAACTTATGGCAAGATTCAGAGTTCAAGCACAACGCAAGGTTAAGAATTTTCCATTCTTGATGGGGCAAGGTGTGTGGCTCGATTCTGAAAAGCTAAATCCAGAAGATACCCTTGAAACGGTTCTAAAGCATGGTACGCTCAGTGTTGGCTTCATTGGATTGGCTGAGGCGCTGAAATGCCTGATTGGGGTGCACCACGGTGAAAGTGAAGATGCACAAAAGTTGGGTTTGCGGATTATTTCCATGATTCGTTCGATTTGCGATGCCGAATCGCAAAAATATGGAATGAACATCACCTGTCTCGCAACGCCAGCTGAGGGCCTCTCTGGGCGTTTCGTCAAAATGGATAGGGAAAAGTACGGGAACATTCCGGGTGTTACAGATAGAGAATACTATACAAATAGTTTTCACGTTCCCGTATATTACAAAATCGGAGCATATGATAAAGGAGATGCGTAAAGTGAAAAGTGTAGATTGTATGACCGAATACCAAGAGGAAGTTATCCGGACTGCGAATAAGATGAGCACGATTTTTCTGATGCAGCATGTCATCGGCGATTGTGAGGAAAATCCGGATTCTGACAAGATCGCATGGATGCTTGAAGGTGCGCTTGGGCTGTCCGGCGAGGTTGGCGAAGTGGTTGATATTTTGAAGAAGAGTATCTTTCAGGGGCATCCTCTTGATACGAGGAAGATTGCTCTCGAACTTGGCGACGTGATGCGGTACTTGACATTGTTGGCACACTCTATCGGCTATAATCTTAATGAGGTGACTAAGATGAACATTGAAAAGTTGAAGAATGGATATCCTAATGGGTTTAGCACAACAGACAGCCTGAATCGGAAAGAAGGTGAGTATTAAGATGCGCGCTGGCATTAAGGGAATTCTTTTTCTGTCTTTCTGTCCGATTGTTCTGCTTATCGCTTCCCTGTTTGTCGAGGCGGTTGCACTGCGTACAGTTGTTGCTGCATATGCTTGGGCACGGCTGTTGATTCTCCCGTTGATTGCAGTGGTTCTTGCAGGTGCTGCTGAACCTGAGAAACGACGAAAACGAGAAGAGCAATCTGAAAAATGAATAAAGTTCTGCCCACTTTTGAATGCGATGAAAGTGGGCAGAACGTTTTCTGAGGGTAAAAGTAGCCAAACTGCCATGATATTTTGAGCGAAAATGGCAGTCTATAGCTTATTTTTTGCCCACTTGCCCACTTTGTGCCCACTTTTAAAAATAAAAGTGGGCAGCCGCAAAGCCTTGATTTTACTGGGTTTGCGGGTTTTCTGCCCACTTTCCCACTTTTATTTCTATTTAATTGCGATAAAAAAATATAGAAATTATATAGAATAGAGAAAAAAAGTGGGCAAGTGGGCACGGACTCAGAAATTCAATTTTTCCCAGAAAGAACATTGAAAAAGAGCCCCCTTCGTGGTATACTGACAGTCGGTTTCAATGGGCACGAGAGGAGGAGTTTTCAATGGACGGTAAAGATTTTTTCGATGACTACGGCAAGTATTATCCTGACGAAGATGCACCCGTTTATGACCCGAACGACATCTGCGATTTTCGAGAGGAGCAGGAGGAATACGAATACGACACAACGGACGTTTGCGGAAGACCTGTTCATGTATATGTTGATAGGTTTGGGGAGCATCATGATAGTGTCGATTTTGATTCAGAAGCACATAAGAGGTTATATAGAAAGACCGGGAAACAATTTTGTGGTCTTTGCAAATCCGGTGCTGAAATGAAATATATACAGGTCAATCCTAAGCGAAAGTCAAAATTCTACGATTATTGGGAATGCCCTGAATGTCATTTCGCAGTTTTGGCAGAAGATGTCGTAAATGGTGATTACAATTTCCCCACTCCTGAGTCTGTTAAAGACCCTTGGAACGAATTTTTTAGAATTTTTTAACAGATATTTATTAACACTTAGTGGAGGTAACAGTATGAAAAAGATACTCTCAGTCATCTTGGCTATCGGTTTAGCATCTGCTCCCGTTGTTGCTGAAAGCCCCACGGTCGATTTGAGTGCCATGACACTCGATGAACTGGTAGAGCTGCGAGACCGCGTGAACTTTTTGATTGACTCTCGAATTTGTGTGAGCGATTCGACTATCGGTCGAGGGATTTATACTGTCGGTGTATCCATTGCCCCCGGTGTATACGAATTCACGGCAACTGAAGTGGAAATGGGTGCAGGCAGCGAGTGTCGTATCTACGTCTACGGGAGTGACGATAAAGAGAATCCTAAGATAGGGATTTATGACATTCCAGTCGGTTCTCCATCAGTTATCGAACTGATGGACGGCGATACACTTGAGATAAGGGGCGGTAGCGGGTTTTTGAAGAAAGCCAGCAAAACTTGGATGCCTTAACAGCAGCATATCCCGAAGAGTAGCCCGTAAACGTAGGAGGTAATAAGTATGAAGAAGATGCTGTCTCTCGTTCTTGCCATTGGATTGGTGTCCGTCCCCATTGTTGCCGAGAGCCCGTCAGTTGATTTGAGTGCTATGACACTTGACGAATTAGTGAAATTGCGCGACCGCGTGAATCTTGAAATCGACCTTCGTGTTTCCGGGACTGACTCGACTATCGGTAGAGGGAAGTACGTCGTAGGAGACATGATAGCGGGAGGTATTTACGAGTTTATCCCGACAGAAGTTGAATACATGAGCGGAAACAGCTACTGCAAACTGCATGTTACAAATCCCAATACTGATGAAGAAATTACATCTGCGGAGTATATTCCGATGGGAACTCCTGTGATATTCAGCCTACATGACGGGGATGTTTTAGAGATTTCTGGCGGAAGTGGAATTCTTAAGAAAGCAGATAAGACATGGATTCTTAATGAATGAAATAGAAGCATTACGCCGTAAAGAGTAGCTGAAAAATACAGCTACTCTTCTTTTTTTCGAGTCGAAAATCGCAAGTCCTCTTATGAGGAGAAAGAGAATGTGAATGGTAAACTGTACTTGAGCCACTTAGGCAAAAAAGGGAACGAATACTTGAGCCACCCGACAAAGCCTCTATAATGTAAACAGACCATTGTAGGAGGCGAAGAAAGGTGGTCACAAGCGTGGATGTGTACAAGGAGATCCGCCGACTGCAGTTGGAAGGCGTCACCAGCCAGCGCAGAGCAGCAACACTGCTGGGCATCTCACGGAACACAGTGAAGAAGTACTGGGAAGGCAACGCAGTACCTTGGGAACGGCAGACATACGAGCGAGAAGCCGCTGTGCTGACGCCGGAGGTGGTCCGGTTCATTGAGAACTGCCTGGAGGCAGACACACAGGAGCGCGTACGCAAGCAGCACCATACTGCTAGGCGGATCTACAACCGACTGGTCGAGGAATGCGGCTTTACCGGCAGTGAGTCCTCGATCCGGAAAGCAGTTCATAAGCTGAGAGCACAGCGTGGTGCAGTGGAAACCTATGTGCCTCTGCGTTTTGTCCCCGGCTCCGCTATGCAGGTAGACTGGGGCGAAGCTGCCATCTATCTGGGCGGGCAGCGCATGGCCGTCAACCTGTTCTGCGCCAGACTCTGTTTCAGCTGCGCTCCATTTGTCATTGCATATGAACGGCAAAACCTGGAAAGCTTTCTGGATGCTTTGACCAGGGCAATCCAGTTCTTTGGCGGTGTACCCAGACAGGTCATCTTTGACAATGCCCGTGTCGCCGTTAAGAGCGGATTTGGCGCTCATGCCGTTGCACAAGAGGACTATGCACAATTTGCAGCACACTACGGCTTCGAGCCTGTGTTTTGTAATCCAGCGTCCGGTAATGAGAAGGGGCTGGTCGAAAACCTGGTTGGCTACATTCGCCGCAATGTCTGTGTCCCGCTGCCTCGTGTTCGTTCACTGGAAGAGCTCAACGCCAAACTGCTGGAACAGTGCGCAAAATACCAGACGCACCGAGTGGACAACAAGCCTGCTTCAGTTGGCGAGATGCTGACGGAAGAAAGGCAGGCGCTTCACGCTATCCCACGGTATACGCTGGATACGTCGAAGAAATTCTACCCAACAGTCGGACGTTACGCCACCGTCATTGTGGAGACCAACCAGTATTCCGTTCCCTGCGGGTACCGTGGACAAAGCACCACAGTGAAAGCCTATCCGAACCACATTGAGATCTGGATCAACGGCAGCCTGGTTGCCAGCCACAAGCGGCTGTATGGCCGGAAGGAGGAATCGCTGGATCTGAAACACTATCTGCCTATCCTCGCACAGAAAGGCAGAGCGATGCGTTTTGCTCGTCCTGTGCAGAAGCTGGTTCCATCCACATTCATTGACTGGATGGAAGGTCAGCAGCTGAAAGCAAAGGAAATGGTCGAGATGCTGGAAGCCTGTCTGGAGATTGGATACCAGGCAGTCATGCAGCGTGAGAAAACGTCCAGGACAGAATATGTACCAAAAGAAGTAATTCCTGCCCAAATAGTTGACCTTGACCAATACGACAAGCTGTATGCGAGGGAGTCAGTAAGATGATTGATACGAAAGAAGAACAGATCCGACTGTATGCCCGTCAGCTGAAGATCCCGACATTTGCCAACTATGCTGATACGATCCGGCAATGTGCGCCTGATACAGACTTCTCTGGCTTCCTGCTGGAACTCATGATGGCAGAAGCAGCGTCCCGACAGGAAAACCAGACACGGCGCCGTATGAAGGCTGCAGCCTTCCCATTCCAGAAGACGCTGGATGAGTTTGATATGACGCAGCTCAATCCGTCTGTCTCGCCGGTGTTCCTAAATGAGCTTGCTTCCTGCAAATTCATTGATGAGTGTCGTAACATTGTCATGATCGGCAATCCCGGCAGAGGTAAAACGCATATTGCTATTGCGTTGGGAATCAAGGCCTGCCTGCAGGGATACAGGGTACTGTTCCGGAATGCTTCCACGCTCTCAACTGAACTGACAGAAGCCAGGGACAGCTACCAGTTGGGCAAGATTGAGCGTCAACTGGCTCGAACCGATCTTCTGATCCTGGATGAACTGAGCTACCTCAGCTTTAACAAGTATGAGTCCGATCTGTTGTTTAAGGTCCTATCTGACCGCAGTGAGCGCAGCAGCACCATTGTGACGACCAACCTTCCGTTCTCCAAGTGGACGGAGTTGTTTGAAAACACCACGATGGTCTCAGCCCTTGTGGACCGGCTGACCTACCGCTCCCATGTCCTGGATATGAATGGCCCGTCCTACCGGCTCATGTCCACCCGGGAGGAAGCCGCTGCTAAGTGACAGGAAAACCGCTCTCGGGAGACGGTCGTTCCGCCCTTCTCCCTGCCGCGGTAGGCACCCCTCTTCTCCCCGTCGCCGGGGTGGCTCAAATATTCATTCCTACTTTTGGCCCATGTGGCTCAAGTATTCATTCCCATTAGTGGCTCAAATATTGGTTCCCACTTGGCTCAAATATTCGTTGACATTCACAAGAGAATGTGTAAAAATCGCATTCTCTTTATTTTTATGCAAAGGAAATATTGTTATGGCATTACTTGAGCGCGATTTCCAAGCAACTATCATTCGCGAACTGCAATCTCGCTTAGTCTATGTTTTCCGCAAGTACGGTCACAGCATCTATCATGGGTCGAACAGGATTGCGCGGGTCGAGGTGGACGAGCTGCTCCCAATCAGTCAGGCGAAACCCGGTATTCCTCACCGCAGATGACCCTGAAGCACTATGATAAAGGTCGCAGCACGACGGTCGATGCGACTGATGCAATCGCTTCATGCTACGGATTAAAGCGAATGTGAGTTCTCGTCGTGCAGGCTTGGCGCAGAAGAATTCGCCTCAAACCCAGTAAAATCAAGGCTTTCCGGACTTGTTCGGTGTAGACTTGGTGCAGAAAAATAGGGATGAGGTCTGGAAAATGTCAAGACTGCATGGTGTGCTGCTTAAAAATGCAAAATCCGCCCCAAAACACGAAAAAAGCCCTGCAAAATGCAAGGCTTATGGAGCTGATAACCAGATTTGAACTGGTGACCTCATCCTTACCAAGGATGCGCTCTACCAACTGAGCTATATCAGCATCCGTGTGCCGGCGAGTGAATCGCACTGACAACATTGATATAATAGCACACTTCTTCGGAAAATGCAAGAGGGAAAATGAAATTTTTTTCGGGAAATTTGCGAAAAATATCGTTTGCGGGAAAATCAGCAGATTTCAGCACGGAAAATCAGCGTTTTCGGTGGAAAAAATGCGTTCCAGCCTTGACAAAGTGAGCGTTTGCGCCTATCATTACATTTGTTAGATTCTCACTTTTTCAGGAGGAAATCACGATGGCTGATTTGACGATGGACAAACTGGTTGCGCTGTGCAAAAACCGCGGTCTGATTTTTGCCGGAAGCGAACTGTACGGCGGTTTGGCAAATACATGGGACTACGGCCCGCTGGGTGTGGAATTTAAGAACAATGTGAAAAAAGCGTGGTGGCAGAAATTTGTGCAGGAAAGCAAGTACAACGTGGGGCTTGACTGCGCTATTCTGATGAACCGCGAAGTGTGGGTGGCGTCGGGTCACGTCGGCGGCTTCAACGACCCGCTGATGGACTGCAAGGCGTGCAAGGCGCGCTACCGTGCAGACAAGCTGATTGAGGACTTCACCGGTGGCGCGGAAACCGGCGACGGCTGGACGAACGCTGATCTGGAGAAGTACATTGCCGAGCACGACATCGTCTGCCCGAAGTGCGGCAAGAAGGATTTCACCGGCATCCGCCAGTTCAACCTGATGTTCAAGACCCATGCGGGCGTGATGGAAACGCCGGAGAACGAGATTTACCTGCGTCCCGAAACCGCGCAGGGCATCTTCGTCAACTTCGCCAACGTCATGCGCTCCATGCGCAAAAAGCTCCCGGCGGGCATCGCACAGATTGGCAAATCCTTCCGCAACGAAATTACCCCCGGCAACTTCATCTTCCGTGTCCGCGAATTTGAGCAGATGGAGCTGGAATTCTTCTGCAAGCCCGGCGAGGATTTGCAGTGGTTCGACTACTGGCGTTCGTTCTGCAAGCAGTGGCTGCTTTCGCTGGGCATCAAGGAGGACAGCCTGCGCCTGCGCGACCATGAGCCGGAGAAGCTGGCGTTCTACTCCAAGGCGACGACGGACTTCGAGTTCCTATTCCCGTTCGGCTGGGGTGAACTCTGGGGCATCGCCGACCGCACGGATTACGACCTGACGCAGCATCAAAACCATTCCGGCAAGTCGCTGGAATACCTCGACCCGGTGACGAACGAGCGCTACATCCCCTACTGCATCGAGCCGTCGCTGGGCGTTGACCGCATGGTGCTGGCATTCCTGTGCAATGCTTACGAGGAGCAGGAGCTGGAGGGCGGCGACGTGCGCACGGTGCTGCACCTGCATCCGGCGCTGGCGCCCTACAAGGCTGCCGTTCTGCCGCTGCAAAAGAACAAGCTGGGCGCGCTGGCGAGCGAAATCCACGCGGATTTGGCGAAGTATTTCCCGGTGGATTACGACGAAACGGGTTCGATTGGCAAGCGCTATCGCCGTCAGGACGAAATCGGCACGCCGTTCACGATCTGCGTGGACTTTGACACCGAAGCGACGCAGTCGGTCACGGTTCGCGACCGCGACACCATGCTGCAGGAGCGTGTGGCGCTGAAGGATCTGCGGAGCTACATCGAGGAGCGGATGCGCTTCTAATTTCGCCCGTTTCCCTCATAAACACGCGGGCACTGTATGCAGCCGCGTTCAACCCAATCGCGCGAAAGGGTCAAGGGAGGGGACTTCGTCCCGTTTCATTCTCCCTTGCAGGGTCAAGGGGCAGCGCCCCTTGGTTTTCCCCCATAAACACGCGAAAGCAGTATGAGAGCGTCACCAACTCAATCGCGCGGAAGGGTCAAGGGAGGAACTCCCTTGCGGGGTCAAGGGGCAGCGCCCCTTGCGCCTCCCCCCCCTCTACGGAAAGGAATAGACAAATGAAATATCTGCGGAAACTCATCGCCGTGTGTGCGCTGCTGGCGATGCTTTGCCCTGCGCTGGCGGAGGAAACGACCTACGAGCCGCTTCCTTGGCTGGACAGCACGGGCAGAAAACTCCTTGCTGCGCCGTATCTGCCGAATCCGGACTGCTATCTGCCCGATCAGGGCGGCTACCACGACGATTCGCTGGATATTCGCGTCGAAACGTCCTACTGGACGCAGGACATCGAGCGTGTTGATGAACCCGGCGAGGGCACGACGACCGTCATGGCGGTGTACGTCAAAATCACCGATCCGACGCAGATTCGCACCGCGCTGGCGTTCCCCTACCCGTCCAAGAACACCGTGCGCGTCGAACGCATGGCAAAGCAGAATAACGCCGTCCTCGCCATCAACGGCGACTACTTCATCTACCATTCTGAAGGAATCGTCTATCGCAACACGCACCGTCTGCGTGAACTGCCCCGCGAATACCGCGACACGATGATTATCGACACCGAGGGCGGTATGCACATCATTCAGGGCACGACGCATCAAAAATGGCAGGATTATCTGGAAAACGGCGGCACGGTCGCCCACACGTTCTGCTTCGGCCCCGGACTGGTGATTGACGGCGTTGTCCGCGACGAGTTCGACTCCCGCATGGACAACGGCCCCAAGACGCTGGCGCAGCGCATGATTTTCGGACAGATTACCCCGATGGAGTTCGTCATCCTTTGCACAGAAGGCCCGGAAAGCCAAAGCCCGAAGTCCATCGGCTTCGACCTGTGGGGCGCGGCAAAGCTGGCGGGCGCGTTCGGCTTGCAGAACGCCTACAACCTCGATGGCGGTTCCTCCTGCACCGTGGTGCTGAACAATGAGAAAATCAACTCCCCCTCGAACCCGAAGCGCCGCGAGGTGGGTGACTGCATCTACTTCGCGACCCTGATTCCGAACGAGTAAGCAAATAAGCAAAGGCTGCGCATGGGCGACTGTGCGCAGCCTTTTGGGTAAGATGCTATGAAACAGACCGAACACACCGCGATTGTCCTCCGCTACGCCAATTACCGGGACAACGACCGAATGCTGACCCTCTTCAGCCCGACGAAGGGGCGCATTGAGGCGCTTGCCCGCGGATGCCGCAAACCGCGCTCCCCTATCCTCAACGCCAGCGAGCTGTTCGCCTTGGGCGATTTTGAGCTGTACGAGCGCGGCAATCACCTTACCGTCATCAGCGCGAATCTGATGGAGACGTTCTATCCCCTGCGCGCTGATTTCGACCGCTTGGCCGTCGGAACGTACCTCCTCGGCGTTGTTGAGAACGTCATCCAGCCCGGCGTCCCCGCGCAGGAAACCTTCATGCTCCTGCTGCACACGCTGTCGCGCCTGACCTTCTCCGATCAGCCATGGCGGCCGCTGCTGACTGGCTTTCTGCTGCACTTGTCGCAAAGCGAAGGATTTGTGCCGCGCCTGCACCACTGCGTCCACTGTCAGCGGCGGATTGCGGATGGCGAATCGACGTGGTTCGACCTGACCGAAGGTGGGCTGGTCTGCCGCGACTGCCGCCAGCCCGTTCATGTGCCGATTTCAGCGGCGCAGGTGAACTGGCTGCGAACAATGCTGACGACGGGTTCCGCCGGATGGGTGGATTCGCCAGAGATGATGGCGCCGTACCGCCTGATGCGGCAGTATATCGAACTGCGGCTGGACAAGCCCGTGCGCAGTGCGGCGATGCTGCCCAAAGAATGATAGCGCAAAGACGGCTTCCAATCCCAAAATCACGGGACTGGAAGCCGTCTTATTTGGCTATTCACGGAAAACAAGGGCTTAGGCGAAGCACCAAAAAGCTGCACGCGGAAGGAGCATGAAAGC
>ERZ809224.1867-NODE-1867-length-14259-cov-12.249296_pt1 | contig 14259 bp, 16 predicted proteins | sample MGYA00520513_ERZ809224 | MGnify/ENA primary metagenome ERZ809224 (study PRJEB31576, sample SAMEA3212658) | Homo sapiens | biome: human-gut; feature: human gut; material: fecal | place: Sweden | collected 2012 ...
TAAGGGGAAAGATTTGCTTGTAAGCCGGGAGCATGCGGTGAAGCTGAAAAAAAATGAATTCTTTATTGTCGATTTGATTGGCCTTCAGGTGGTAAGCGACGAGGGGCAGGATATCGGCGTTTTGACGGATGTGCTTCAGACAGGGGCCAACGATGTTTTTGTTGTTAAAACCGGTGAAGGCGATGAAGTGCTGATTCCTTATATTGAACAGTGCGTGCCGGAGATTCGCCCGGAGACAGGAAAAGTAACGGTTCATTTGCTTCCGGGGCTTTTAGATTTAAATCGCAGGTAAAGGATAAAAGGAGTAAAGGATGCGGTTTCATGTAATGACGCTTTTTCCGGATATGGTGTCCGGCGGACTTCGGACAAGTATCACGGGAAGGGCTATCGAAAATCATATATTTGAATTGAATATTGTCAATATCCGGGATTATTCGAAGGATAAGCATAAGCATGTGGATGATTATCCCTATGGCGGCGGGGCTGGAATGGTTATGCAGCCGGGGCCGGTATACGATTGCTATCAGGATATTGTTAAAGATATGGAGAAAAAGCCGAGGGTGATCTATATGACGCCTCAGGGGAAAGTATTCAGCCAGGCCATTGTGGAGGAGCTTTCCAAAGAGGAAGAATTAATCTTTCTCTGCGGTCACTATGAGGGCATTGACGAGCGGGTGCTGGAGGAAATTGTCACTGATGAATTATCCATCGGCGATTACGTTCTCACCGGCGGCGAACTTCCGGCCATGGTGATGATTGATTCGATTTCACGGCTCATTCCCGGCGTTTTGAATAATGACGATTCGGCGGAGTACGAATCATTTCAGGATGGGCTTTTAGAATATCCCCAGTATACCCGCCCGGAGACATTTATGGACAAAAAAGTGCCGGCGGTTCTCTTATCCGGCCATCATGGCAATATCGAAAAATGGCGGAGGGAGCAATCTTTGAAGCGCACCCTTTTGCGGCGGCCCGAATTGCTGGAAAAGGCCGAATTGTCAAAAGATGACAAAAAAACACTGGAAAAGCTCAGGAAAAATCTTGATTTTTCTGAATGAGTGTGTTATAGTATCTTGGTATGAAAAAAGACGGTCCTCTGTTACTTCAGGCAATGTATTAAGAACGTCGAATTTATAAATTTAAGGGAGGTTCATTGAGATGAACGACATTATTAAAAATATTGAAGCTGCTCAGTTAAAAGCTGAAGTACCTCAGTTCAACGTAGGCGATACTGTTCGCGTATCCGCAAAAGTAAAAGAAGGAAACCGTGAAAGAATCCAGGTTTTCGAGGGAACTGTTATTAAACGTCAGAATGGCAGCAGCCGTGAGACATTTACAGTAAGAAAAAGCTCCAACGGTGTCGGCGTAGAAAAGACATGGCCATTACATTCTCCAATCGTAGAAAAGATTGAAGTTGTAAGAAGAGGTAAAGTAAGAAGAGCTAAATTGTTCTACTTAAGAGACAGAGTAGGTAAGAGAGCTAAAGTTAAAGAATTGGTTAAATAATTCATCGAAATCTATGGGACAAGTACTTAGGTAGTTGTCCCATTTTTATAATGGAAAAGGAGCAGTCCATGACTCAGGGAAAACGCAAAACGAAAGTAAAACGTAAATGGAAACGTTCCATCTATAAAGTAAAAAAACTTCGGATTGGCGCCCATGCGATGAACCTCGGCATGTTCATCATCGGATGGTTTCTTGTGGTGGGCATCGCCGTGATGTATGTCCGGGGTTTTGGCATGAAAACCATTATTTCCAATGATGCTATGGCGCCCACCTTTGAGGCGGAGGAAGTGCTGAAAATCAATCAGTTCATATATAAAATCACATCGCCGAAACGGATGGACACGGTGGCGGTTAAAATGGGTGAGACGAAATCCAATGTCTATTATGTACTCCGCATTATTGGCCTTCCGGGAGAAAAAGTTCAGATTCAAAACGGAAAAATCTATGTGGACGATAAAGAAATCACCTATCCGGTGGGGGACGAGCCGATTGAGGATGCGGGAATTGCCAACGATGTCGTCCTATTGCAGGATGATGACTATTTTATGTTATGTGATAATTATAATAACAGCAGTTATGACAGCCGGTCATCGAGCATCGGGGTGATTGATAAATCCCAGATTGAGGGCAGAGTGAAGTAGGAGGACGGAATTTATGAACATTCAATGGTATCCGGGGCATATGACGAAAGCCCGGCGGATGATGCAGGAAGATATAAAGCTGATTGATATTGTGATAGAGCTGGTGGATGCACGAATTCCCCTGTCCAGCAAAAATCCGGATATTGACCAGCTGGCCGGACAGAAATCCCGTATGATTTTATTGAATAAATACGATCTGGCGGATTCGGAACGGACGGCCGAATGGGAGCGCTGGTTTAAGAAACAGGGCTTTTATGTGTATAAGCTGGACGCGCGCAAGGGCGGACAGATAAAGAATATAACCAATATGATTCAGGAAGCCTGCAAAGAAAAGATTGAGCGGGACAGAAAGCGGGGCATCATCAATCGCCCGGTGCGAGCGATGATTGTCGGTATACCCAATGTGGGGAAATCTACATTTATTAATACCTATGCCGGAAAGGCCTGTGCGAAAACGGGAAATAAACCGGGGGTGACAAAGGGCAAGCAGTGGATTCGGCTCAATAAAAATGTGGAGCTGCTGGACACACCGGGAATTTTGTGGCCGAAATTTGACGACCCGGCAGTCGGCGAACGTCTGGCCCTGATTGGCTCCATTAAAGACGAAATTTTAAATATCAGTGAATTATCCATCCGTCTTATTGAGTTTTTGAAAGAATTTTATCCGGGAATTTTGGAAGAAAGATATGCAGTTAATGAAAATTGTGATAAAATAGCTGTATTGGAAGGCATTGCCGAGGTAAGAAACTGTCGCCAGAAGGGAAATACTCTGGATTTGGATAAGGCTTCAAAGCTTTTGATTGACGATTTCCGCTCCGGCAAGCTTGGCCGGCTGACATTGGAATTTCCACAGGAGTAGAACAAATGAGTAAAAAAGTTTATTCTGATAGAAAAACAAAACCGGAAAAAATTGAACAGAGTAAAGCAAAAGAGATTATTGGATTGATTATTTATTGTGCTATCGTTGTTGCCATCATGTTTTGCGTCATTAAGTTTGTCGGGCAGAGGACCATTGTCATTGGCGATTCGATGAATCCGACACTCGAGGATGGCGAGAATCTGATTACGGATAAAATCACCTATCGCTTTAAAGAGCCGAAGCGGTTTGATATTATCGTATTCCCTCAAAAGGCGAATACTTCCAAGCTGCTGATTAAACGAATTATCGGTATGCCGGGGGAGACGGTTGAGATTAAAGAGGGCCGTGTCTATATCAACGGCTTTGAGCTGAATGAGACTTACGGCAATGAGGTGATGAAGGACGGAGGACTGGCGGCCGACGCGATAACACTGGGGCCGAATGAATATTTTGTCCTCGGAGATAATCGGAATAACAGCCAGGACAGCCGTTTTGCCTCGGTGGGAAATATCCAGCGCTCAGACATTATCGGCCGGGCGTGGCTGAGAATATGGCCGTTGGACAGAGTGACTTTGTTGAAACATCAGTAGATATAATATAATCATTCTCCTGCTTTATGGGCAGGAGAATTTTTTCAATGGACATACAGTCAATATGCAGTCAGAAGAGGTGAATTATGGCAACCATCAGTGAAATTCGCCGGGAACTCTCGGAAATCCGCCCGGAAGACGGGCAATTATTTATAGAAAAATACGAAGCAGATACCCGTTCGGGCGTTATAAAGCTTGTGGAGAGCTGCCGGAATCAGATGAAACGGGCAGAAAAAGAGGCGGAACGGCTGGAGAACATGCTCTTTTATGAAAAAAAGTATTATGAGAGCTGCGAGTATATTTGCGGAATTGACGAGGCAGGGCGGGGGCCGCTGGCAGGCCCGGTGGTGGCCGGAGCCGTCATCCTTCCGAAGGGATTAAAGATTCCTTATCTTAATGACTCAAAACAGCTCAGCGAGAAGCGCCGGGAAGAATTATACGATATTATTATGGACCGGGCCCTGGCTGTGGGAACGGGAATTGTTTCGCCGGAGCGGATTGATGAAATCAATATTTTGCAGGCAACCTATGAAGCGATGCGTCAGGCCGCAGGCCATTTGAAATTCCGCCCGGATGTTTTATTAAATGACGCGGTTATCATTCCCGGGCTGGATATTCCCCAGGTAAAGATTATCAAGGGGGATGCAAAAAGCCTTTCCATCGCTGCGGCCAGTGTCATCGCCAAAGTGACCAGGGACAGGATGATGAAAGCCTATCATGAGATTTTCCCGGAATACGGTTTTGATAAGCATAAAGGCTACGGCTCAAAAGAGCATATTGAAAAAATACAGAAACTGGGGCCGTGTCCGATTCACCGGCGCAGCTTTATCACCCATTTTATTTAGGGTTTCAGAGGGAGGATGGCCCGTGAATAAGCGTTTGCTTGGAAAAGAATATGAAACCCGGGCCGCCGAATATCTGTGCCGGAATGGGTATAAAATATTAGAAAAAAACTATGCCTGCCGGTATGGCGAGATTGATTTGATTGGAGAATCGCCGGAGAAGACGGTTGTTTTTGTGGAAGTAAAGGCCCGGCGCAGCAATGCTTTCGGCAGCGCGGGAATGGCGGTGACAAAAGCTAAACAGCAGAAAATACGCCGTACCGCCCGGCAATATATTTACGAACATAAGCTTTCATGGCAGAAAGACTACCGTTTTGATGTGATTTTATTTGAAGATCACGGGCTGGAACATATTAAAAATGCTTTTTGACGGCGGCTGTCTTTCGCCGTAAGAAATGAACAGGAGATTTATATGAATTTAGAATGTACATCGGAATATGTGGACTGGGAAGCAGATGTACCGGTGATACGGTATCGGGCGCTGGACGCCCTCGGATGTGTGGAGCATGGCTTTTCCACCCGGTTGGGCGGAGTCAGCGAGGGCATTTACAAGTCTATGAACCTGTCCTATACCCGCGGTGATAAAAAAGCCCATGTGGATGAAAATTTTCGGCGTTTTTGCGCCGCTGTCCATATGGATAAAAATAAAATTGTGTCAACGGATCAAACCCATACCACCAATGTGCGGGTGGTGACGGAGGCGGATGCGGGACACGGCATCCTCTGGCCTAAAAAATATTTTAATGTGGACGGCCAGGTGACCAATGTGCCGGGGCTGCCGCTGATTTCCTATCATGCGGATTGTGTTCCTCTGTTTTTTGTGGACCCGGTGAAAAAAGCCATCGGTCTTACCCATTCGGGATGGCGGGGAACAGCCGGGCGCATCGGCGCACGCACCGTGGAAGTCATGGCGGAAAATTATGGCTCCGAGCCGAAGGATATTGTGGGCGTTATCGGGCCGTCTATCTGCCAGTCCTGCTATGAAGTCAGCCGGGAAGTGGCGGAAGTTTTTGAGAAAGAATTTCGAATGACTGACATGTTAATGTACGCTAAGGGAAATGATAAATATCAGTTGAACCTGTGGGAAGCCAACCGGCAGGTGATGCTGGATGCGGGAATGCTCCCGGAAAATATCACGATAACTCATTGGTGTACAGGCTGCCACCCGGAGCTTCTCTGGTCCCACCGGAAAACCGGTAATGAGCGGGGAAGTCTGGCGGCATTTTTATGTCTCAAGTGAAAGAGGAATCTATAATGGAAGAAGGACACGTAATAAAAGCGGTGCTTCCGGGCAGTATTGGTGAAGAACTGGAATTGGAGCCGGGGGACCGGATTCTGGCCGTGAATAATCAGACAATCGAAGATGTTTTTGATTACCAGTATTTGATTGAGGATGAATATATTGAACTGACTGTACAGAAAATTGACGGTGAGGAATGGATTCTGGAGATTGAAAAGGATGCGGATGAGGATTTGGGAATCGAATTTGAATCCAGCCTGATGGATGATTATCATTCCTGCAGCAACAAATGTATTTTCTGTTTTATCGACCAGCTCCCGAAGGGCATGCGCTCTACCATGTATTTTAAAGATGATGATTCAAGACTGTCTTTCCTTCAGGGAAATTATATTACCTTAACAAATATGAAGGATAAGGATTTGGAGCGCATTATCAAATATAAATTGTCGCCGATTAATATTTCGGTGCATACGACCAATCCGGAGCTGCGCCGCATGATGCTTCACAACCGGTTTGCCGGAAAAATCATGGAGCAGATGCAGAAACTCTATGAAGCCGGCGTTCTTATGAATGGCCAGATTGTTTTGTGCAAAGGCGTCAACGACGGCGATGAACTGCGAAAAACCATTGATGACCTGGGAAGTTTTCTTCCTTATATGGAAAGCCTGTCGGTGGTGCCTGTCGGATTGTCGGACCATCGGGAGGGACTTTATCCTCTGGAGGCCTTTACGCCGGAGGATGCCAGGGAAGTGATTGATATAATCCATGGTTATCAGAAAAAATTCATGGAAGAGTATGACACCCATTTTGTCCATGCCAGCGATGAATGGTATATTCTTGCAGGAGAACCGCTTCCTCCGGAAGAAAACTATGACGGCTATGTCCAGCTTGAAAACGGCGTCGGCATGCTTCGCCTGCAGGAACGGGAGTTCCATGAAGCGCTGAATGAGGGTGCGGCGAAAAGAACACGGACATCGGAAAATCATTTTGAAAAAAGCCGTTTTAAAAAAGGCCGCTGTACGATTGCCACCGGAAAACTGGCCGGACCTTTTCTGAGGGAACTCATTAAGGATCTGAACGACGTTTATCCGAATATTCAGGCGGATGTTGTCGAGGTGACAAACTATTTCTTCGGTTCTCAGATTACCGTGTCCGGGCTGCTCACAGGGCAGGACATTATCCGGGCATTAAAGGGCCGGGATTTGGGAGAAAGGCTGCTGCTGCCTGTCAATGTGCTTCGCAGCGGCGAGGACGTGCTTTTGGATGATATGCATGTCTCAGAAATTGAAAAAACTTTACAAGTTCCGATTCGTATTGTACAATCAAACGGAAAAGATTTGTATGACGCGCTGATAGAAGAAGGAGATTAATATATATGAGTAAACCAATTGTGGCCGTTGTTGGGCGGCCGAATGTGGGAAAATCCACATTATTTAATGTGCTGGCCGGGCGCAAGATATCTATTGTAAAGGATACGCCGGGCGTGACCAGAGATCGGATTTATGCGGAAGTTACCTGGCTGGACAAGCAGTTTACAATGGTTGATACGGGCGGTATCGAACCGGAGAGCCGGGATTTGATTTTATCCAGTATGCGTGAGCAGGCTGAGATTGCCATTGCCACGGCGGATGTGATTGTTTTTGTCACCGATGTTCAGCAGGGAGTCATTGATGCGGACTATAAAGTGGCAGATATGCTCAGAAAGTCGGGCAAACCGATTGTTCTGGCTGTCAATAAGGTGGACAGTTTTCAGAAGTATGAGGCGGATATTTATGAGTTTTATAACCTGGGTATCGGCGACCCCTTTGGTATTTCCGCCGCCTCCCAGCTTGGATTGGGAGATATGCTGGATGAGGTTGTGAAACATTTTCCGGATGGTTCCGCCGAGGAAGAAGAGGACGAACGCCCGAGAATCGCCATTATCGGAAAGCCGAATGTGGGCAAGTCTTCCCTGATTAATAAACTGTGCGGAAGCCAGCGTTCCATTGTTTCAAATATTGCCGGAACAACCCGGGACGCCATCGACACGGTAGTTAAATTCAACGGGCAGGAGTATGTCTTTATCGATACTGCCGGAATCCGCCGCAAAAGTAGGATTAAAGAAGATTTGGAGCGTTACAGCATTATCCGGGCCGTATCCGCTGTGGAACGGGCAAATATCGTTATTTTGATGATTGATGCGACGGAAGGCGTGACGGAGCAGGATGCAAAGATTGCAGGCATTGCCCATGAACGGGGCAAGGGCGTTATCATTGCGGTGAACAAATGGGATGCGGTCGTTAAAAATGATAAGACGATTTACGATCATACAAAGAAAATCCGCGACACCCTGGCCTACATGCCTTATGCGGAACTGATTTTCATTTCGGCCATGACGGGACAGCGGATTACAAAGCTTTATGAACTCATTGATATGGTGATTCAAAATCATTCGATGCGAATCGGCACGGGCGTCCTGAATGAGATTATGGCGGAAGCTGTCGCGTTGAAACAGCCGCCGTCGGATAAGGGGCGACGCCTGAAATTATATTATATTACCCAGGTGGCCGTAAAACCGCCGACTTTTGTCATATTTGTCAATGATAAGGAATTAACCCATTTTTCCTATACGCGCTATATTGAAAATAAAATCCGCGAGGCCTTTGGTTTCCGCGGAACACCGCTCAAATTTATTATTCGAGAGAGAAAGGATAAGGATAAATAGAGATGCTGAGAGATATCGTTCTTTGCCTTTTCATCGGATATATTTTCGGGTGCTTTCAGACAGGTTATATTTACGGAAAGTGCCATGGAATTGATATCCGCCAGTACGGCAGCGGAAATGCCGGGACAACAAACACCTTGAGGGTTCTTGGGAAAAAAGCCGGATATATTACCTATCTCGGGGATGCGCTGAAAGCCATCATCGCCATATTGCTGGTCGAACATCTTGTTTATGGGCAGCTTCTTGTTCCATCCCTGAGTTTTCAGCTTTTGCTGGCTTACACAGGGCTTGGCGTGGCTTTCGGCCATAACTATCCCTTTTATCTGAAATTTAAAGGCGGCAAGGGAATCGCCGTGACCTCCGGCGTAATGCTGGCGTTGGATTTGAGAATCGGCCTGATTGGTATTATCGGTTTCTTTATCATTTTCTTTGCAACCCGATATGTTTCGGTCGGCTCCCTCTATATGAGTCTGGCTTTTCCTGTGAGTGTTCTGATTTTCTATCCGGGACAGTGGCATTTGTTTGCTGTCAGCGTCGTATTCTGGCTCATGGCCTGGATGCGGCACCGTGAAAACATCAAACGGCTGCTGCATGGCAATGAAAACCGCTTCGAGCGCAAGAAAAAGAGTGAAAAGAATTGACTTTTTCACATAAATCATTTATCATTATAGAGAAGCGTTGCTTCAACGCTTTTATGTATTGAAGTACTAAGAAGTATGAAAAGGAAAGAGGATGAAAACATGAAAAAATCACTTGCAATTTTACTGGCAGGTGCCATGGTTGTTGCTTCCCTGACCGCATGTGGTTCAGAGAAAAAGGAAACAACCGCTGAGACAACAGCAGAAACTACTGCAGAAACATCTGCAGAAACAACCGGTGAATCCAAAGCCGCCGCTGATGGCGAGACTTACAAAATCGGCGTGCTTCAGTTAACAGAGCACGCTGCTCTGGATGCAGCAAACGAAGGTTTTGTTGCCGCATTGGATGACTCCGGAATTTCTTATGAAATCGACCAGCAGAATGCTCAGAATGACCAGTCTGCATGTCAGACAATCGCTGAAAAGTTAGTGAATGACGGCGATGACCTGATTCTTGCCATCGCAACACCGGCTGCACAGGCTGTGGCAGGCGTTACAACTGAAATCCCGATTGTCGGTACAGCAATCACCGATTTCGCAGATTCCGGTTTGGTTGAAGACAATGCCGCACCGGGCGGAAACGTTACAGGTTCTTCCGATTTAACCCCGATTGAGGCTCAGATTGAACTGCTTCAGCAGGTTCTTCCGGATGCAAAGAAGATTGGTATTCTTTACTGCTCCGCAGAAAGCAACTCTGAAATCCAGCTTCAGATGACAAAAGATGCATGTGACGCAGCAAACCTTGAATATGAAGAGTTCTCCGTTGCAAGCTCCAATGAAATCCAGTCTGTTGTTGAATCCGCAGTGGGCAAAGTTGACTGTATTTATACATTCACAGATAACACCATTGCAGCAGGTATGAACACAGTATCCATGGTAGCTAACGAGAATAAACTTCCTGTTATCTGCGGCGAAGAGGGTATGGTTGAAGCCGGCGGACTTTGTACATATTCCATCAGCTACTACGAATTGGGATATCTGGCAGGCGAGATGGCTGTTAAGATTCTTACCGAAGGCGCTGATCCGGCAACAATGCCAATTGAATACTATCCGGCTGAAAAATGTACTTTTGTAGGTAATGACGATACAGCAGAAGTATTGGGAATTGATATTTCCGGTCTTAAATAATTAAATCAATTGAAAGAAACTCCGGCAAATATGATTTAATATTTGCCGGGGCATTTTTTCGTTTATACATTCAAATTTAAAAAGGAGAGAGAAAGTCATGAATATTGGCGGTATACTGCTGGCATTACAGGGCGCGGCATCCCAGGGGATACTCTGGGGCGTTTTGGTGCTTGGCGTATATATTACATATAAAATTCTTGATATTGCAGATTTGACCGTTGACGGCAGCTTTGCCCTCGGCGGCTGTGTCTGTGCAACGCTGGTCGTAGCCCATGGGATGAATCCGGTACTTGCGCTGATTCTTGCAACGCTGGCCGGGATGATTGCCGGGGCAGTGACCGGTTTTCTGCATACGGCCTTTGACATTCCTGCAATTTTATCAGGTATTTTGACTCAGATTGCCCTTTGGTCCATCAACCTTCGGATTATGGGGAAAAGCAACATTCCACTGTTAAAGACAAAAACAATTTTTTCCGGTTTTGTTGAGGCGACCGGCTTGAAATCCTCCCAGGCTTCCGGCCTGATTGGTATTATCATTGCGATTGTCATCATCGCCGCACTGTACTGGTTTTTCGGTACGGAAATCGGCTCGGCTCTCCGGGCAACCGGTAACAACGAAGATATGATTCGCGCCCTCGGCGTCAACACAAAAATGACAAAAATGATTGCTCTGATGCTGAGCAACGGCCTTGTCGGCCTTTCCGGCGGCCTTGTCTGTCAGAGTCAGAAATATGCGGATATCGGTATGGGTACCGGCGCCATCGTTATCGGTTTGGCAGCCATCGTTATCGGCGATGTACTGATGGGCAAACTCCGTTCCTTTGGAAGCCGTCTGGCCTCGGCGATTGTCGGCTCCGTCGTTTATTTCCTTATTCGTGCCGTTGTACTCCAGCTTGGTATGGATGCCAACGATATGAAACTGTTGTCAGCAATCATTGTTGCTCTCGCCCTCTGTATTCCTGTTTCTTTAGATAAATATCGTGCAAAACGTGCTTACTCGGAAGGAGGAGAGAAAAATGCTTAAAATCTCCAATGTCAGCAAGACGTTTAATATTGGAACTATTAATGAAAAAAAGGCGCTTCGAAGCATCAACCTGCATCTTGAGCCGGAAGACTTCGTTACAATTATCGGAGGCAACGGCGCCGGAAAATCCACCATGCTGAATATGGTTGCCGGCGTTTATCCGATTGATTCCGGGGTGATTACTCTGGATGGAGCAAACATTTCCCGGCTTCCTGAACATGCCCGTGCCAAATATCTCGGACGGGTATTCCAGGATCCGATGCGCGGTACGGCCGCCGACATGGAAATCCAGGAAAATCTTGCCCTGGCGTTGCGGCGCGGCCAGAGCCGCGGGCTTCGATGGGGGATTTCCGGTGAAGAAAAAGAACAGTATAAGAAGCTGCTTACCCGGCTGGATTTGGGACTGGAAAACCGCCTCTCATCCAAAGTCGGCCTTCTTTCCGGCGGACAGCGTCAGGCCTTGACCCTTTTGATGGCCACACTGAAAAAGCCGAAACTCCTTCTTTTAGATGAACATACGGCAGCTTTGGACCCGAAAACGGCGAAAAAAGTGCTTGATCTGACCGAGGAAATTGTCACAGAAAATCATTTGACTGCTTTAATGGTCACCCATAATATGAAAGATGCGATTCGTCTCGGCAATCGTCTTATTATGATGCATGAAGGACAGATTATCTATGATGTCCGCGGAGAAGAAAAGCGCAATCTGGAAGTCAGCGACCTTCTTGAGAAATTTGAGCAGGCCAGCGGCGGCGAATTTGCCAACGACCGTATGCTGCTTTCCTGATTAGGAATATTTTGTAAATACCGTCGATATAATTTCAATAAGATTATGTCGGCGGTGTTTTTATATGGATATGAATACTCGGCGCGAAATTCAAAACATGCGTATGCGGAGCGGAAGAATGACCAGGGATTACAGCGACATCTCCGGTATCAGCCCGGGGATTTACTGCCTGTTTCGCTGCTTTCTGGCGCTGGCCTTTTTTGTGGCCGGAATCACCTTCCCCCAGATATCTTCAGAGCAGATTCCAAAGGAGCTGACACAGATTCCCGAATATGTGTCGGCCAGCTATACGGTGGAGGACGTGTCTGCCTTTATCGATGGACTGGCCAAATAGAAACTATCAACTGCAAGACTACCATTCATGGCCTGAAATAGGACGATTCATGGCCACTACAGTACAGAAACTAAAAAACATGCTATAATAAATCAGAAATGAGGGTACTTATGATAAACGTGGCAATTGTTGATGATGATGAAAAAACATTGGAACAAACGCGGGCCTGCATTGAACATCTTGAGAATCTGCCGGAGGAGGTTGATGTGAAGACCTTTTCCAGCGGAGAAGACTTTCTTGAAAAATTAAAGCCCGGAGAGAAATATGACGTTCTTTTTACCGATATCCAGATGACCGGCATGAACGGCCTGGAATTGGGAGCTGCTGCTCACGAAAGGTTTCCGCATATTTACTTAATTTTCCTGACATCCTTCACCCATTATGCGGTGGACAGTTATATTGTGGACGCCTATCAATATATTTTAAAACAGCAGATGGGCGAGCGTATCCCGCCGGTCATGCGGAAGATAATTTTAGAAATCCAGAGAGAGCGGAAAAAATTTCGAATTATCGAAGTGGTGAATGATACCCAGAAGATTTTCTACCAGGATATTATCTACATAAAGAAAGCCAAGGGCTCCAAATATGTCGAATATAAGACGCTCCATGGCGATTATCGGGAACGGATTCCTATTGACCAGTTGCTGAGAGAACTCAATTCCATGGAATTTATCTTCGTTGAGCGGAGCTTCATCGTGAATATCGAACATATTATCCGGCTGAAAGGGAATATTGTCTACATGGAAAACGGGGATGAAATTACCATCAGCCGGGGACGGTTGACCGAAGTCAACTTCCATTAGAGAACACAACAGCTAATCCCCATATAAATAACTGAATATCCTTCTTTGAAGCACCTGCTACTGACCGAGAAAAAATCGGTTAAACGGCGGGTGCTTTTACTTTTTCAAAAAATCAGAATACGAAGTCTAAAATACGCTTCCCCTGTGGGCTATTGGGTGAGAGGTCAAATCCTTTCGCCTTTTTTGTTGCGCTTCTTGAAAATTGAATAGCAGCCGCCAGAGGGATACCTGCCGCAGCGGATAGCAGGGCGATGATATGAGCCTGCCCGCTGCTTAATCCGTGCATAGCACCGGCAGAGAAAACGCCGCTTAAAGGAAGCGTGGAACTGTATGGGAGGGCTGTGCTTACATATCCCTGTTTTACTTTGCAGGGATAAATCTATTTTCAAGGAGGAAACGCCTATGTGCAACAACAGGAAACCAAAGCGGAAGGAGGGATTGTATGCAGAAGCTGCAAACGGTCAACGCCGACACGCTCCTTTATGAGCCGCTTGAGAAGCCGTCCTTTGTGGTGGACGGTCTGATACCCACAGGCTTGACCCTGTTCTGCGGCTCACAGAAAATTGGCAAGAGCTGGCTCATGCTCAAGCTCTGCCTATGCGTGTCACAGGGCTTGCCCCTATGGGATATGCCCACACTGGAGGGCGATGTGCTGTACCTCTGCCTTGAGGACACCTTCTGCCGCATACAGGACAGGCTCTTTAAGCTGACAGACGAAGCAAGCGGGCGGCTTCATTTTGCCGTGGCAAGCTGCAAGCTGCCAGACGGTCTTATCGTGCAGCTTGAGGACTATCTGAAGGAGTACCCAGACAGCAGGCTCATTGTCATTGACACCTTGCAGAAGGTACGCACTGCTTCTAAGGACAACGCCTATGCCAACGATTACGGGGACATCTCCCTTATCAAAGACTTTGCCGACAGGCACTCATTGGCGGTCATTGTCGTCCACCATATCCGCAAGCAGAATGACAGCGATGTGTTCAACAAAGTATCTGGAACGACAGGTTTGACGGGGAGTGCGGACGCTACCTTTGTACTGGAAAAGGAAAGCAGGGCTTCCGATACCGCAAGGCTCTATGTGACGGGCAGGGACACGCCCTATCAGGAGTTTACGCTCCGCTTCCGTGATTGCAGTTGGGAGCTTGTGGAGCGCAGGACGCAGG
>ERZ809224.1872-NODE-1872-length-14242-cov-6.133573_pt1 | contig 14242 bp, 12 predicted proteins | sample MGYA00520513_ERZ809224 | MGnify/ENA primary metagenome ERZ809224 (study PRJEB31576, sample SAMEA3212658) | Homo sapiens | biome: human-gut; feature: human gut; material: fecal | place: Sweden | collected 2012 ...
AATCCGTGTATCATAGGGGTCAAAATACCTTTTGCCCCCAACATAATATCTAGGAGTAAAAATACCTTTTGCTCCCGACTGATGCCTGCGAATTGTGCCGCGGAGAATGAGAATTAATTACCAAAAAAGCTTGCATTTTTTTGACAAACAATGTAGTATTAGAGTCGGCAGAAATTGGATAAACTTTTTAAAATAGAACATGGAGGGCTGATAGAATGAGTAATACAGCACAAAGCTTGGCAAGCACAAGAATTGCTTCTTTGCTTGATGAGAACAGTTTTGTTGAAATCGGCGGATATGTAACTGCCAGAAGTACTGATTTCAACATGCAGCAGACAGAGACACCGGGAGACGGCGTAGTGACCGGATACGGTGTGATCGATGGACACCTGGTATATGTTTACAGTCAGGATGCTTCCGTACTGGGCGGCACCATCGGAGAGATGCACGCAAAGAAGATTGCGGGTCTGTATGACATGGCAATGAAAATGGGTGCTCCGGTGATCGGACTGCTCGACTGCGCAGGTCTGAGACTTCAGGAGTCTACAGATGCACTGAGCGCATTTGGTGAGATTTATCTGAAGCAGACAATGGCATCCGGCGTTATTCCGCAGATTACTGCCATCTTCGGAAGATGCGGCGGCGGACTTGCCCTTGTACCGGCACTGACTGATTTTACATTCATGGAAGGCAAGAAGGCTGAGCTTTTTGTAAACTCTCCGAATGCACTTGATGGAAACAGCAAGGATAAATGCGATACGGCATCTGCAGCATTCCAGAGCGAAGAGTCCGGTCTGGTGGATTTCACCGGCACAGAGGATGAGATCATGGCAGGTATCCGTGAGCTCGTTTCCATGCTTCCGGCAAATAATGAGGATGATATGTCCTATGAGGACTGCACCGATGATCTGAACCGCGTATGTGCAGATCTTGCAAATGCAGCAGGCGATCCGGCAATTCTTCTTTCCAATATCGCAGATGACAATAACTTTGTAGAAGTAAAGGCTGCTTACGCAAAGGATATGGTAACAGGATTCCTTCGCCTGAACGGTACGACCGTCGGCGCAGTAGCAAACCGCACGGAGCTGTATGGCGAAGACGGACAGGTAGCAGAGAGCTTCGACTGTGTTCTGAGCGCAAAAGGTGCAGAGAAGGCAGCTGCCTTTGTAGAATTCTGCGATGCATTTGAGATTCCGGTTGTTTCCTTTACGAATGTAGCGGGCTTCAAGGCATGCAAGTGCTCTGAAAAGCGCATCGCAAAGGCAGCGGCAAAGCTGACCTACGCATTTGCAAATGCGACTGTTCCGAAGGTAAATGTAATCACAGGTAAGGCATTCGGCAGCGCATATGTTGCTATGAACAGCAAGTCTATCGGAGCAGATATGACCTTCGCATGGGAAAATGCACAGATCGGCATGATGGATGCACAGCTTGCAGCCAAGATCATGTACGAAGGCTCCGATATGCAGACCATCAATGAGAAGGCAGCAGAGTACGCTACCCTCCAGTCCAGCGCAATGGCAGCAGCGAAGAGAGGATATGTAGATAACATTATCGCAGCAGAGGACACCAGAAAATATGTCATCGGCGCATTTGAGATGTTATTCACAAAGAGAGATGACCGCCCGTCCAAAAAGCACGGAACCGTCTAAGCGAGGTGAATCACATGAAACGTAGATTAAGCGCAGTACTGCTTGCACTTGGCCTGTCTGTATCCGTTCTTTCCATGGGCGTATATGCGGAGGAAGCGGAGACAAAGGCGACAGAGCAGGCAACAGAAGCAACGACCGATGCGGCAGCAGAAGAGATCAAAGAGCTGGAGTCTGATGCGGCAGAGGTAGAGTCTGAAGTAGCGGAGGCAGAATCTGAGGTCGCTGAGACAGAGGCACCTTCTCAGGAAGAGCAGCTGAAGCAGGCAATGACTCAGTATCTGACCGAGATCGCAGGCTATACAGATGAGCAGCTGGATCAGATGAAGGCAAGTGACAATGCGTCAACCGCCCTGATTGCTGCTAACTGGAGCTCCGTAAAGGAGGAGCTTGGTAATTTTGTCGAGATTGAGAGCGTGGAGAGCGGAATTTCCGAAGACGGATATACAATGACGGTCACCTGCAAGGCAAAATATGACAAGCTGAACGACAAGACGGATGTTACGGTAGTATATGAAGCGAACCAGAAGGATCAGAGCGTATCCTTCAGCTGGGATATTAATTATCCGATGAGTCAGCTGATCGAGCGTGCGGCACTGAACACGGTTATGGGTCTTGGCATCGTATTCCTGACCCTGCTGTTTTTAAGCTGGCTGATCGGAAAGCTCCACATTATTCCGGATATGATCGAGAAAAAGGCAAAGAAGGACGAGCCGGTCGCTCCTGCAGCTCCGGTTACCTTTGCAGCTCCGGAGGTGGAGGAAGAGGAGGAAGACCTCACAGACGATCTCGAGCTGGTAGCGGTTATCACCGCGGCAATTGCAGCATCTGAGAATACATCCGGCGATGGATTTGTAGTTCGTTCCATTAAAAAGGCAAATAAAAGAAACTGGCAGAGAGCCTAAGTACAGGAGGAAATCAAAATGAAAAGCTATACAATTACAGTAAATGGCAATGTATATGACGTAACCGTTGAGGAAGGCACTGGCTCTGCAGCTCCGGCAGCAGCACCGAAGGCGGCTCCTAAGGCAGCACCGAAGGCAGCTCCGGCAGCACCGAAGGCAGCAGCTCCGGCAGCAGGCGCAGGCGCTGTAAAGGTAACTGCTTCTGTTCCGGGTAAGGTATACAAGGTAGAGGCAAGCGTTGGACAGGCAGTCAAGAAGGGTGACAGCATCGTGATCCTTGAGGCTATGAAGATGGAAATCCCGGTTGTTGCTCCGCAGGATGGCACGGTAGCAAGCATCGACGTTGCTGCTGGCGCAGCAGTAGAGTCCGGAGACGTTCTGGCTACTCTGAACTAAGGAGTACAGACGTTTCGGACTGTCTAAATACATACTGGAGGTAAAAAAATGTCTTACGTTTTAAATACGTTGACCAACTTACTGGATCAGACAGCGTTCATGAATCTGACGGTAGGCAACTACGTCATGATTGCAGTAGCGTGTGTGTTCCTGTATCTGGCAATTAAACACGGTTTTGAGCCTCTGCTTCTTGTTCCGATCGCATTCGGTATGCTGCTTGTAAATATCTATCCGGATATCATGGCAGAGCCGTATGTGGATGCAGCCGGAATCGAGCATGCAGGTGGATTGCTTCATTATTTCTATCTGATGGATGAATGGTCCATTCTTCCGTCTCTGATTTTCATGGGTGTCGGCGCGATGACAGACTTTGGTCCGCTGATTGCAAACCCGATCAGTTTTCTGCTCGGCGCGGCAGCTCAGCTCGGTATCTATGTTGCTTACTTCCTTGCAATCGCACTTGGATTCAATGGTAAGGCAGCAGCAGCGATCTCTATCATCGGCGGCGCAGACGGCCCGACCTCCATTTTCCTTGCAGGTAAGCTCGGACAGACGGCCCTGATGGGACCGATTGCGGTAGCTGCATATTCCTACATGTCCCTAGTTCCGATCATTCAGCCGCCAATCATGAAGCTGCTGACGACGAAGGAAGAGCGGGAGATCAAGATGCAGCAGCTTCGTCCGGTTTCCAAGCTGGAGAAGATCCTCTTCCCGATCATTATTACCATTGTTGTTTGTATGCTGCTTCCGTCCACGGCTCCGCTGGTAGGTATGCTGATGCTCGGTAACCTGTTCCGTGAGAGCGGCGTTGTAAAGCAGCTGACAGAGACTGCCTCCAATGCAATGATGTACATCGTTGTTATTCTGCTTGGTACTTCCGTAGGAGCTACCACGAGCGCAGAGGCATTCCTGAACATGAATACGATCAAGATCGTTATTCTTGGTCTTGTAGCATTTGCGTTTGGTACGGCAGGTGGTGTTCTGCTTGGTAAGCTGATGTGCAAGCTTTCCGGCGGCAAGATCAACCCGCTGATCGGTTCTGCAGGTGTATCTGCCGTTCCGATGGCAGCCCGTGTATCCCAGAAGGTCGGTGCGGAGGCAGATCCGACCAACTTCCTTCTGATGCATGCAATGGGACCGAACGTAGCAGGTGTTATCGGTACTGCAGTAGCAGCCGGTACCTTCATGGCTATTTTCGGAGTATAAAAGCATAACAGTCCGGTATCTGCCATTCCGATGGCAGACCGGACATCCTGAATAAGAGAAGAACTATGTATGGCTTGGTCCAAACTGGGCAGAAGACATACCGAATTGAATACAGGAGGAACAAAATGGCTGAACAAGTTAAAAAACCAATTAAGATTACTGAGACCATCCTTCGTGATGCGCATCAGTCTCTGATTGCAACACGTATGACGACCGAGCAGATGCTTCCGATCGTGGAGAAGCTGGACAAGGTCGGATATCATTCCGTAGAGTGCTGGGGCGGTGCAACATTTGATGCGTCCCTTCGTTTCCTGCATGAGGATCCGTGGGAGAGACTGCGTAAGTTAAGAGATGGATTTAAGAACACGAAGCTGCAGATGCTGTTCCGTGGACAGAACATTCTGGGCTATCGTCCGTATGCAGATGACGTAGTAGAGTATTTTGTACAGAAGTCTATTGCGAATGGTATTGATATCATCCGTATCTTCGACTGCATGAATGATATGCGCAACCTTCAGACTGCAGTATCCGCTGCGAACAAGGAGAAGGGTCATGCACAGGTAGCGATGTCCTATACACTGGGTGATGCATATACACTGGAATACTGGGTAGATCTGGCAAAGCGTATCGAGGATATGGGTGCGAACTCCATCTGTGTCAAGGATATGGCTGGTCTGCTGCTTCCGTATAAGGCAACAGAGCTGATCACCGCACTGAAAGAGAATGTCAACATCCCGATTCAGCTGCATACACACTATACCTCCGGCGTTGCATCCATGACTTACATGAAGGCTGTTGAGGCTGGTGTAGATGTCATTGACTGTGCAATGTCTCCGTTCGCACTTGGTACATCTCAGCCGGCGACTGAGGTTATGGTTGAGACCTTTAAGGGTACCCCGTATGATACCGGATTTGATTCAAAGCTGCTTGATGAGATCGCAGATTACTTCCGTCCGATGCGTGACGAGGCGCTCAAGAGCGGTCTGCTGAATCCGAAGAACCTTGGTGTCAACATCAAGACTCTGCTGTATCAGGTACCGGGCGGAATGCTTTCGAACCTGACCTCCCAGCTGAAGGATCTGCATGCCGAGGACAAGTACTATCAGGTACTGGAAGAGGTTCCGCGTGTACGTAAGGACCTCGGTGAGTGCCCGCTTGTTACTCCGTCTTCCCAGATCGTTGGTACGCAGGCTGTTATGAACGTCATCAACGGCGAGCGTTATAAGATGGTTCCGCAGCAGACGAAGGATGTTCTTTGCGGTAAGTACGGCGCTACGATCAAGCCGTTCAATAAGGAAGTGCAGAAGAAGTGCATCGGTGATGCAGAAGTTATCACCTGCCGTCCGGCAGATCTGATTCCGGATGAGCTGGATACGTTACGCGGTGAGATGGCTCAGTGGTCCGAGCAGGAGGAGGATGTTCTGACCTATGCACTGTTCCCGCAGGTAGCTACTGATTTCTTCAAGTACAGAGAAGCTCAGGAGAAAAAGGTAGATCCGACCGTTGCGGATGCAAAGAATAAGGCATATCCGGTATAAGAGTGGCCGGAGGTTTCTTTAGAATGTTCACTGAATGTTCGTAAGAAACGACCTATAAGAAGTGACAGATAGAAAGGCTGCCGCAATGAAAGTTGCGGCAGCCTTTTTCAAAAACGCATGGCAGGATTCCGACAGGTTCAAAAGAAGTTAAACGGAAGATTTGAAGGTTTTTTAACATGGCGGAATAAATTAACCGAATCAAGCCCTCCCTGCTTCAGTTGCGCAAAGTAATAAGCAGTGGGGTGGTTATAAAACAGCAGAAAGGAGATAGAAGGAATCATATGAAACAGGAGGTCAGAGAAAAGGTATGTTGGGTTGTTGGCGCAGGGAGCTTTGACGGGCTGATGGGGCGTCCGCAGAAGGGTGATCTTGTCATTGCGGCAGACGGCGGCTATATCTACTTAAAGGAGCTTGGGATAGAACCGGATGTGCTGCTGGGTGACTTTGACTCTTTAAAGAGAGTGCCGGAGCATGAGCATCTGCTGCGACACTCTCCGATCAAAGATGACACAGATATGGCATTGGCGGTGGCTTATGCACAGGAACAGGGCTATCATACCTTCTATCTTTACGGAGGGCTTGGCGGACGGCTGGACCATACAATGGGCAATTTTCAGCTCCTGACAGGTATTTCTAAGGCGGGTGACCAGGCGTATCTGATTGGGGAAGGACAGATCATTACTGCGATCACGGGTGAACGAATCCGGTTTTCCAAAGGGGCCGACGGTATGATCTCTGTATTCAGTATGGATACCGTTGCGAGTGGAATATGGGAGCACAATCTGAAATATCAGCTGCGGGATGCACAGATGACGAATGATAAGACACTTGGCGTCAGCAATGAATTCATTGGCCGGGAAAGCAGTATCGAGGTACATCAGGGAACTTTATTGATTTTGTGGGATGCGAAGAACGGGCTGCCGATGGAGCGGGCACGTTTATGAGCAGGCAGCGAAAGCCGCCCTACCGTTTTGCCGACGTGATTGTTTGCGAATATCTGCTTTAAGAAGGAGCGTGAGTGCACGAGTGAAGAAAGAATCATATCGTATATTGACAGGCTGGTTTTTCATAATGGCTATGGTCATCTGTCAGCAGTCTTTGTATCGGCCGCCGGTATTTCATTTTAGCCCGACCAAGGATTTTGCACTGCTTTTGATGGGAATGCTGAATTTGCTTTATTTTCTGATCGCCCTTTTTGGCACGGTATACTGGCTGCCGGGGATCTCTTATTCGGAGGCAAGAGATGCAGGAATGGGTGCTTGTCGGCGCTATGGCGGATTCCGGCTTCTTTGCGGATGCCTGGCGATGATGGCTTATTTTCTTTTTTGTCTGGCAGATCGCAGCTTCCTGCATTTGAATTCTGATATCTGGAGCTGCACAGCTGCCGGGACGGCACTGATTCTGGGCGAAAAAATGCATTCTTTTTACGATTGTGCTTGCATATTTAGAAAAAACAGCTATAATGAATAAAAGTTGGTTTCATTTTATAATTATGCATGACATCATACAGAAGGAGGAAAAGGTATGAAAAGAAAAATCGTAGCACTTATGCTGATCGGCTGCATGACAGCTTCTATGACAGCTTTTGCAGAGGAGAGTACAGAGGGGGCAACAGAAGGAGCAACGGAGGCAGGCACAGAGGCAGCCGCTGATTTCTCTGATGTAGAGACCGTAGCGGAGGGCAAACTGACTGTGGCGACGAGCCCGGATTTCGCACCGTACGAGTTCTATGCGATTGATGAGGACGGTACACCGTCTCTGGCAGGCTTTGATATTGCGCTTGCCCAGTATATCGCAGATTACATGGGACTGGAGCTGGAAGTCGTTACCGTTGATTTCGACGGCGTACTGACCGAGCTGCAGACCAAGTCCGTAGATCTTGGTATGGCAGGACTTTCCCCGGATCCGGCACGTGAAGCGATCATGGATTTCTCTGATATTTACTATGAGGGCGGACAGTCTCTCGTTACTGTAAAGGATAATGCAGATAAGTACAACAGCTTTGATGCAGTCAACAATTCAGACGTATCGGTTGGTGCTCAGACGGGTTCCATTCAGTTAGATCTGGCAAATGAGAACACTCCGGATGCAGACATCATCTCTCTTCCGAAGGTAACGGATATCATTGCAGAGCTTCTTGCAGGCAAGCTGGATGCGGCTTATATTGAGACAGCAGTAGCAGAGAGTTACCAGAAGAATTATCCGGATCTGGAGATCGTGATGGATGTTCCTTATGATGTAAAGGGCTCTTCCATTGGCGTATGCAAGGATAATGAGGGTCTGATGAAAGCAGTCAATGCGGCAATCGCAGCTGCCAAGGAAGACGGTTCTCTTGAAGATTTCATCGCTGAGGCGAATGCACTTGCAGCTGGCGAGAAGTATGAAGGTCTTCTCGATGACAATGGCGAGGTAGCGGAAGCTTCCACAGAGGCAGTTACCGAATAGTTATCATGTTGCATGATTTTCTGAATAAAGAGCTGTTGCATTGTTTTGTGAGGTGCAGCAGCTTTTAAAATGCTGATACTGTTTGTAGAATTGCGGAGCTGCTTTGCAGCGGAGCAATTCGTAGGCATCAGTTAGAACATCTTTTTAGAATGAAAGGGACAGAAGATGGACAGTTTTATTCAAATCAGTAATTTTCCTAAAATTGCACCGTATGCGCAGCTGTTTCGGCAGGGACTTCTTGTCACAGTTCTCCTGTCGGCATTTACGGTCGCAATCGGATTTGTAATCGCGCTTTTGCTGGCGCTGATGCGTCTTTCAAATGTTCGCCCGTTTCGGTTCCTCGGACTGGATAAGGATGGCCATCAGAAGGAGGAAGGCGTACTTGCGGCGATCAGCCGGTTTAATCCACTCAGCTTTCTGGCAACGGCATATGTCGAAATTCTTCGTTCGACGCCGGTTATTGTACAAATCTTTATTATTTATTATGGTGTGTTTTCTGTGATAAAGCTGCCGTCCTTCCAGATGTTTGGCTTTATCAAATTTGACCGTTTCTTCCCGGGTGTCGTTGCACTTGGCATGAACTCCGGCGCATACCTGTGTGAAATCATCCGTTCCGGTATCCAGTCAATCGACGGCGGACAGACCGAGGCAGCACGTTCACTGGGACTTTCTCAGGTGCAGAATCTGCGCTATGTCATTTTCCCGCAGGCCCTGAAGAACATTCTTCCGGCAATTGCCAATGAGTTTGTAGTCATCATCAAAGAGTCTGCGATCACCTACACAATCGGTGTGCAGGATATCATGTTTGCGGTTAATGCGGTAAAGGGCGCGACCTTTATCATCATTGAGCCGCTGCTCGTGGCGACCGCCATTTATTTCTGCCTGTGCTTCCCGACTTCGAAGCTGATCGCATATTTTGAAAGGAGAATGAGCCGTGGCGACAAGAGATAAGCTGATTCAGGTGACCGATTTAAAGAAGCATTATAAGATGGGTACGATCAAGGCGCTCGATGGCGTGACGACGGATATTTACCGCGGAGATGTCATGGTTGTCATTGGTCCGTCCGGTTCCGGTAAATCGACATTTCTGCGCAGCCTTAATCTGCTGGAGGAGCCGACCGGAGGAGCGATCATCTTCGACGGTGTGGACATCACAAAGAAAAAGTACAAGGGTGTCGACGGAAAGACAGTAAAGCTGGACATTGATGCGCTGCGCCAGAAGATGGGAATGGTATTTCAGCATTTTAACCTGTTTCCGCACATGACTATTCTGGAGAATATGGTGCTTGCACCGATGAAGGTAAAAGGCATAAGCCGTGCCGATGCAGAGCAGAAGGCATTGCAGCTGCTGGACCGTGTCGGTCTGAAGGACCGTGCGGATGCTTATCCGATCCAGCTCTCCGGAGGACAAAAGCAGCGAGTGGCGATCGTGCGCGCGTTGGCGATGGAGCCGGAAGTGATGCTGTTTGATGAGCCGACTTCTGCACTTGATCCGGAAATGGTAGGCGAAGTGCTTGATGTTATGAAAGAGCTGGCAAAAGAAGGTATGACAATGGTGTGCGTGACGCATGAGATGGGTTTTGCGCGTGAGGTTGGCAACCGTGTTCTTTTTATGGCAGACGGAAAGCTGCTGGAAGAGGGTACACCGGAGGAGATTTTTGAGCATCCGCAGCATCCGCGGCTGCAGGATTTCTTATCGAAGGTATTATAAGGATCAGGATCATAAGGAAGGAGAATCGAAGTGATACCGGAAAAGCAGGCAGCAATTGAGGCAATTGAGGCAAAACGGGATGTCATTACAGACGTGGCAGACCATATATGGGAGTATGCGGAGCTTTCTCTGCAAGAGGAAAAATCCGCGGCTCTGTACTGTGAAGTACTGGAGCGAGAGGGATTTCAGGTAGAAAAGGGAATCTGTGGGATTGAGACAGCATTTTCCGCGACCTATGGCAGCGGGAGACCGCTGATTGGAATTTTGGCGGAGTATGATGCGCTTTCCGGACTTTCTCAGAAGGCTGGCAGCCTGATACGTGAGGAGCTGGTACCGGGCGGCTGTGGACATGGCTGCGGGCACAATCTGCTCGGGGCAGGTGCGATGGCTGCAGCGATCGGCATACGCGCGTATCTGAAGCAGAGCAAAATGCCGGGTACGGTCATATTCTATGGCTGTCCGGGAGAAGAAGGCGGAGCGGCGAAGGCGTTTATGGCAAGGGATGGTGTGTGGCGTAAGCTGGATGCAGCGCTGACCTGGCATCCGGAGGATATGAATGAGGTCGAGACCGGATCCTCCAACTCCTGTATCCAGGTACAGTATAAATTTACCGGAGTGGCCTCCCATGCTGCAGGAGCGCCGGAGAAGGGCCGCAGTGCACTGGATGCGGTCGAGCTGATGAACATCGGCGTACAGTTTTTGCGGGAACATATGAGTGACCGGGCGAGAATCCACTATGCCATCACCGATGCGGGCGGATGCAGCCCGAACGTGGTACAGCCGCGGGCAAGTGTGCTTTATATGGTGCGTTCCAATCACGTATCGGAAGCAGTAGAGCTGCAGGCACGGGTCGATCGGATTGCAGAAGGCGCGGCATTGATGACAGATACGACGTTTGAACGGAAATTTATCGACGGTCTGGCAGATACGGTGACGAACCATACGCTGGAGAATGTGCTGTATGAGAACTTTGCGGCGCTTGGTGTTCCCTCCTATACAGAAGAGGAGCATGCCTATGCGGATGCACTGGCGAAGACCTATCCGGGCAGCGATGCACTTTCCGGTGTGGCGGCGAACAATGATCCGGTGCTGGCAGAAGAGGTGCGGCAGATGCGTGAACAGAACGGGCATGCGATGAATGCATTTCTTGCGCCGCTCTACCAGGGGGATGCGTTCAAGGCTGGCTCTACAGATGTCGGAGATGTCAGCTGGCTGACGCCGACGGCACAGATTCATGTTGCAGCATGGCCGAACGGCTGTCCGGGACACAGCTGGCAGAATGTCTCCTGTGACGGTACAGAGATCGGACATAAAGCGGCAGTACATGCGGGAAAGGTGCTGGCTGCAGCGGCGATTGATCTTTACCGGAATCCGGAGCTTTTAAAAGAAGCGCGGAAGGAATATGAGATTCGCACAAAAGAGGGTTATACCTGCCCGATTCCGGCGGATGCCGTACCGGTGATTCCGGACTGAAGCTGAACGCTTTTGCCCGTTTTACCGGGCATACAGGAAACAGGTGGCAAAACAGGAAAAAATATGGTATGATAAGGGCGATCCGGTGCAGGAAGAAGCTGCGCTGGATGGCCCTTTTTAACCGAATCAAGCAAGTCCCCTGTATCAATTGCGCAGAGCAATAAACAGTTTGTTGGGACTTGCTTCAATTGCGCAAAGCAATAAGCAGAGGGAAGTTCTTGGGGCATTTATCGGGCAATTTCAGAAACCTGCAAAATCAGGCACCGGAAGAGTTTTTGGAAAAGGAGGATTTTATGGAACACATACGGCACGGCATCAAACGGATCGGCACATCCATACTGCTGCTTCTTCTGACGTTGATTATGCTCCCGGCAGGGAGTGCACAGGCAGCGACGAAGATTAAGGGAATTGATGTTTCACGCTGGCAGGGCAAGGTAGACTGGAAGAAGGTAAAGGCGAGCGGTGTGGAATTTGTCATGCTCGGAATCGGACGGTACCACAATGGCGTGCGCGTCCCGGATACGGAGTTTACCTATAACATTACAAATGCACTGGCAAATGGTATTCATGTTGGCGTATATCTCTATTCCGAGGCATGTGATGTAAAGACCGCAAAGAAAGAGGCACAGTTTATGCTGGATATGATTGACGGCTATAAGATCAGCTATCCGGTGGCCTTTGACATCGAGGACGATGTACATCGAAAGATGACGACGAAGCAGCGTACCGATATCACAATTGCATTTCTGGAGGAGATCGAAAAGGCAGGCTATTATCCGATGGTTTATGCGAGCCAGAGCTGGCTTGAATATAGTCTTGATCTGACCCGTCTGACCAGGTATGACAAGTGGGTGGCACGATGGGCATCCTCGACCTCCTTTCGGCCGCTTTCTATGTGGCAGTATACAAACAAAGGGAAAGTCAGCGGAATTACTACAAATGTGGATCTGGATTATTCCTATAAGGATTACACGAAAATCGTGACTCCGCGGACGCATGCCCTGACAAAGACGGATACCGGAAGCAGCGAGACGGAGAAGCCTTCGGAGGACGTAAAAGTTCAGGAAGGCTGGAAGGCAAGCGGGAAAAAGTACTGGTATCAGAAGGCAGACGGTACACGGGCAAAGAAGGGCTGGCTTACGGTCGGCGAAGATAAATTTTATCTGGATGCGAATGGCTATCGCGTAAGCGGCTGGAAGAAAATCGGCGGCCGTTATTATTACTTCGGTCAGAAAACAGGTGCGATGCAGACCGGTTGGCTGAAGCTTGGCAGCAAATACTATTATCTGAAGGCAGACGGTACACGGGCAACCGGCTGGGTAAAGGTAAACGGAGGCCGCTATTATCTGGACAAGAAGGGCGTGCGGAAATACGGCTGGCTGACAGTTGGCAAAAAGAAGTACCTGCTCGGCACGAAGACTGGAAAAGCCTGCACGGGCTGGACAAAATATCGCGGTAAAATTTATTATTTCAGCACACAGACCGGACAGATGCGAAAAGGCTGGCTTACCTTTGGTGATAACAAATATTATACGAAGAGCAACGGGGTACGCGCGGCCGGCTGGACGAAGATCAAAGGAAAATGGTATTATTTTAATAAAAAGGACGGCGCAATGAAAAAGAGCTGCAAAGTCGGAAAATACCGTTTTGATGAAAATGGTGTCTGCGCGAATTATAAGAAGTAAATGGGGCATTGCGTTTCCAAAATAGCCGTGCTATAATCGTAGCGGCAGAAAAACCGGCTGATGTTATGACAGCTTCTGGTTTTGCATAGAATACACAATATGGAATGAGGAGAAAAAATATGAAGAGACCAACGATTTTGATGATTCTCGATGGATATGGACTCAATGATAAGACAGAGGGTAATGCGATTGCGCAGGCGAAGACTCCGGTCATGGATGAGCTGATGGCAAAATACCCGTTTGTACGGGGAAATGCGAGTGGACTGGCAGTCGGTCTGCCGGACGGACAGATGGGAAATTCTGAGGTCGGACATCTGAATATGGGCGCAGGCCGCATCGTATATCAGGATCTGACCAGAATTACAAAAGAGATTCAGGATGGTGATTTCTTTGAAAACGCAGAGCTGAAGCGTGCAATGGAAAACGCAAAGGAGCATGATACCGCGCTTCATCTTTACGGACTGCTTTCTGATGGCGGCGTACACAGCCACATCACACATCTTTATGCGCTGCTCGAGATGGCAAAGCGCTATGAGCTGAAGAAGGTTTATGTACATTGCTTCCTTGACGGAAGAGATACACCGCCGGAGTCCGGAAAGGATTATGTACAGGCACTGACAGATGAGATGCAGAAGATCGGTATCGGCGAGATCGCGACTGTAAGCGGACGTTACTACGCAATGGACCGTGACAACCGCTGGGATCGTGTTGAGAAGGCATACCGTGCACTGACACTCGGTGAGGGTGAGCAGGCGGCATCCGGCGTAGAGGCAGTCGCAAATTCCTATGCGAACGGCGTGACGGATGAGTTTGTGCTTCCGACCGTTGTTATGAAGGATGGCAAGCCGACCGCAACCGTTGAGGATGGAGATTCTGTTATCTTCTTCAATTTCCGTCCGGATCGCGCAAGAGAGATCACCCGCACGTTCTGCTGTGATGACTTTGACGGCTTTGACCGCGGCGCGCGCAAGCGGGTTGTATATGTATGCTTTACGGAGTATGATGTGACGATCCCGAACAAATACATTGCGTTCAAGAAGATCGCGATCACAAATACCTTTGGCGAGTATCTGGCTGCACATCACATGACACAGGCGAGAATCGCTGAGACAGAGAAGTACGCACACGTTACCTTTTTCTTCAATGGTGGCGTCGAGGCTCCGAACGAGGGAGAGGATCGGATTCTGGTCAAGTCCCCGAAGGTAGCGACCTATGACCTGCAGCCGGAGATGAG
>ERZ809224.1875-NODE-1875-length-14225-cov-9.304305_pt1 | contig 14225 bp, 9 predicted proteins | sample MGYA00520513_ERZ809224 | MGnify/ENA primary metagenome ERZ809224 (study PRJEB31576, sample SAMEA3212658) | Homo sapiens | biome: human-gut; feature: human gut; material: fecal | place: Sweden | collected 2012 ...
GAGCGGCTTGCAGGCGATGGACCCTTTGAGCAGCTTCACGCTGATATCCCCGCCTGTAGCCAATAACCAGGGGACTGCCAATTTGCATTACCCTCTTGAGCTACCGTCTGGTCGCCAGGGCATGGAGCCCAACCTTTCGTTAACTTACAACAGCGGCGGCGGGAACGGCTGGATGGGTATGGGCTGGGACATCAGCATTCCGGCCATTACGATAGAGACCCGCTGGGGAGTGCCGCAGTATTCCGCTTCCAAAGAGAGTGAAGTCTATGTATTGAACGGCGAGCAGCTGGCGACTAAAAACAGTCAGGGTGATTACAATCCGTTAGGCCACCGGGCTGAGTGGGTTAACAGGATGAATGGCGATGTTCAGTTTTATCCCCGTACGGAAGGCGCGTTCCAGCGCATTATCCGTCATGGTAACTCCCCGAAAAATTACTGGTGGGAAGTACGGGATAAGGATGGTAAGATTTATTATTACGGTAAAAAATTAGGGACCAACGAATTCGACCCGAATGCGGTATTACGCGATCCGACAGGCAATATCGCCAAATGGGGGCTTACCGAGATCCGTGACCTGCATGACAATTTCGTGCGGTACATGTATGAAGTGGGAGGAGATCACCAGACCAGATATATGTACATCAAAAATATTTACTATACCGGACACGGGACCACACTGGGTAAATACAGGATCGAATTTTGCCGGAAATCACGCTCATCCTTGGATCTCAAAGATATTACCAGCAACGGACGTTATGGTTTTCTGGAGGTTACGAATGATTTATTACATGTGATCAAGGTCTACTATAATAATGAGCTTTTTAAAGGATATTCTTTCTGTTATGAAAAGGGTGCGTTCGGGAAGGCATTGTTAATGAGATTGGTAGAACCTGGAGTGGAGACCATGTTAAAGAATGGAGATTTATGCGGAGATGATAATAATATTTTTACCCATGTATTCACTTATCACCAACCTCCGGCTAAGATGTTCGGGGATGCGGCGGTGCCCATCAAATCTCCCATCGACGTGGTCCAATCAGGAATCTCCATGTTCGGACAAAACGATATTGCTTCAGCTATCGGAGGTACAACAGCTACAACCAATAATGTGGGAGGCGCCCTTACAGTAGGGTTCGGAGCCAACGCCGCCTCGAAGAATTTATCCGGTGGCGGTAATTACGACCATAACGGCAACAAAAGTGTAGGAGTACTGACGATGATCGATATAGACGGGGATGGTTTGCCCGACAGGGTATACCGTACCAATAACGGTTTATATTACAGGAAATTGATATTCCAGAACGGGGAATATTCTTTTTCCGCGCCTGTTCCTTTGCCGGGATCGGCGGATTTTCTCAGGGAGTCATCCAGCAGCAACGACTGGGGCCTTGAAGGGCACGCCGGCATAGGTCTTGCCGGAGTTACCGCTACCTATACCCGCGGAACGACCAAATCCACCACGTCTGTCTATTTTACTGATGTCGACGGGGACGGTTATCCGGATATCGCCAATAACGGGATTGTCTATTACAACCGTGACGCCGGAAACGGCCGCCGGAAGTTTACACCTATGACTACCGATACGATATGGGTGGGAGGATCGTGCGGTACGGAGGAACGTTTTATCCTGCAGGATGAAGGGATCAACGAAAGGATCTTTACGCCCGGCGAAACCCTGACTACTTATTCTTATACGAAAACCGGTCTGGACAGTTCCTATGTCACCGTACCCGCTTTCGAACACTATTTCCCGGACTATCAAACGGTAAAAGTATGGGTGGCGCCTTATACCGGGAAAATAAAGTTTAGAGGTACCGTTGTTTTAAGCCCGGACCTGAATGATGCCCGTATCCGGACCAGAGTGCTTGACGGAGTCAAACTCACTATACAGCAGAATAACCGGCTGTTGCATTCCGGCAATCTTGTTCCGGGAGAAGAAATGGATATGTATAAAACGGATATAGCCGTCAATGCCGGCGACCGGATCTATTTCCGTGTGGAATCGCAGGAAAAACGGCTCTACGATAAAGTAAACTGGGATCCTCATATCACCTATACCAAAGTAGGAAATACGGATATTAAATATTCCGAATATGATTCAGAGGTTAAGAACAAATATGGTTTTATAGCATCCCAGGATTTTGTCGTGAGCGCCGACCAGAAATTGGAGATGCCTTTCGCCGGAAAAGTGAATATAGAAGTGGACTGCGGCATTACAGAATCCCTGAAGAGTGATGTAAAAGTTACTGTTTATCATCGTGATCAACCGGTATTGGAGCATACTTTTGCAAAAAGGCAAGTACATTATTCCAGGACATTAACTTTAACCGGATTAACGGTGAATGCGAATAACGGATCAAATAATGAAGTAATTTATGTTCGTGTGGAAACGGACGGTAACGTACAATGGGAAGCGGTGAAATGTATTCCTAAAATATATTATACTGATATTACGGACCAGGATCTTCCGGAATATGATGATTATACCAATCCAGGAACCAGTGTACCCAATTATGTATATCACCCGGCCCCCTATTATCGTATTTATTATGTGAAGTCAAGTACGACGGGAATTAAATTATCCGACCGTAAGGTATATACTTTTAAACCTAAAGTCACTTTTAATAAAGCTGTGAATGGTGCCTTTAAGGTAGTGATAAAGTCGGATGTATCTGGAACCGAATTGGTTATGGATTATGCGGTAAAGAAGGGGATGATACTGCATCCCACTCCTCCGTCCTTTCAGGTTTATCCCGGAAAGACTTACCATGTCCACTATTGTATTACAAATCCTACCTTACTTAATGCGTTATCCTCAATTCCCAATACTTGTTATTTCGATGACGTTGAATATACCGGCGCGGGATTACTGACCGAAGTGCCCGAATCCTTGAAAAAATTCGGTCCCATGTATCGTTATTGGGGACAGTTCGTTTACAAAGCGCCTAATCCGGGAGATGTACTGATCGATGAAAACCTGCTCAATATGGATGGCGCCGCGAACGCCGGCAATATACAAACCGGGTCTTTAAGCGGAAATCTTGAGACGATGGAACAGGAAATGGTGGGGCAGGGCATATTCGACCCTGCCAACACCAATTTCCTGCCGATGCAGCCGGATATTTTGCATGCCCGGTGGATCGGACACGGGAATATCAATTATATTACCAAAAACCAGATGAGTAATTATTTCCCGCAGGAGATCACCGGTCCCGAAATCATCGATATTACCGAGAGTCCGGTTCCTGTGATGGAACCGGGACAGATTGCCAGGGCGGGAGTGAAAACCACCGTCAATAAGAACAATGCCGGGAACTTGAGCGCCAATGCCACGGTAGCCGGGGCAAGTGGATCCAAGACCTGGGGATATAATACCGTTTGGGGCGATTTTATGGATATGAACGGCGATCGCTATCCGGATAATGTTTCTACAGCGGGTATCCACTATACCAAACCGCAGGGAGGTTTTTCCCGTGACCGTATCAACGGCTTCTCTTTGTCTATGGGTAAAGGGATCGATTCCACCCGGTCGGAAGGAACCGGAACCAGTTTTTTCGGTTCGCTCATGGATCTGAACAAGGAAAGCAAAAACAGTCCCAAGTCGGGCATCAGCCATTTGTCGGGGAATAACGGGACTGCGAACAGTTCCAATAATACCCATTTCACTTTTATGGATATGAACGGCGACGGATTGCCGGACAAAGTATGGAATGATGGTTATGTGAGCTATAATGTGGGCTTTGTGTTCAACGATCCGGTTAAATTATCCAATGTCCTGATTATTAGGCGAAGTTCCGGTGTTAGTGATAACAGCGGATTCAATCTGGGAGCTAATTTGTGGCAGACCAGTTTCTCGGGCGGCCTGGGAGGAAGTACGTCAAATGATCGCAGCAGCATGATGCTGATCGATATTAACGGCGACGGATTGCCGGATAAGGTGGACGGTAATAGGGTATATTACAATAATGGAAAGGGTTTTGAGGATAATAGCCAGTCTTTGAATATCTCAAAGTATTCCGGAAGTAGCTCCAAAAACTGGTCCGGGAACCTGGCTATCAGCGCGGGTGTGCCGATATGGCTCGTTAAGATCGTGGGCAACGTGAAAGGGAGTAAATCGTTCGCGCAAAACAAAACCGAGTTACAATTGATGGATATCGACGGCGACGGTTATCCCGATTACGTGGAGTCGAATAGTATAAATGACCTCAGGGTTCGTTTTAACCAGACCGGAAAGACCAATTTATTGAAATCCGTCATCAACCTGGCCAAAGGCGAGATTACGATGGATTATAAGCTGTCCGAAAATAGTGTGGATTGTCCGCAAAGGAGCTGGACATTGTCCGAAGTGCAGGTTTACGACGGCGTTCCGGGCGACGGGGTGAATATCCAGCTGACAAAATACGAATATTCGGAGCCCTATTACGACCGCTTCGACCGTGAAAACCTCGGTTTCGCGCAGGTGAAGACGATCGAATGTGAGACGAACGGAACGGAATACAGGATTAAAACGGAAAAATACCACAACCGCGATTACATGCGCAAAGGACTGAAATATTATGAACTTTTAGCCGATAAGAACGGAAAGAAATTTATCGAGAAAGATTATGTTTACGTGTTGAAAGAGATCAGTTCCGGGGTTGTGATCCCGGCCGCTACCGCTTTCTGTTACGGGGAAGGTTACCCTGCCCTGAACCAGGAAACGGTGAAATATTACGAAGGGCAGTCCACCGTGCAGATCACCACCCGTAAACGTTACGAACACGGTCCTTATGGGAACGTTACCAAATATTATAATGACGGGGAAACCCATACCGGACTGGATGATTTCTGGGGTGAGATCGCCTACTATCAGGGAGATCTGACCAAGAATCTGGTAGGCATACCGGTCTCCATTAAAGTAAGGAGCGGCAGTACGGTATTGCGGGAACGCCGCAGCGATATTGACAGCCGGACCGGTAAATGCACCCGCATTACCCAGATCACGAATACGCAGGGAGCTACCGCCGTGTATGATTTCACCTATGACGGCTATGGGAATATTACGAAAATGACCATGCCCGCAAATCACCGGGGACAGCGTATGGCTTATACTTATACGTATGACACTTATGTCAGGACTTATCCTGTGAAGGTAACCAACGCGATGGGATTGTTCTCTTCCTCCACGTATGATTACCGTAGGGGGAAACCACTAACAACCACCGATGTGAACGGAAATACGATTGAATATACCTATGATTTCCGTGGAAGGTTGGCAAAGATCAAAGGTCCGGATGAAGATGATTACACCATTAAATATACCTATTCTATAAGGGAGAATAATCCTTTTAACGGATCTTCAATAATAAACCATTCTCCCCGTTATGCCTTCACTGAACACTTTGATCCTTTACATCCGGATAATCCCATGACTACGGTTTTGATCTCAGACGGGTTAGGGCGGAATATCCAAACCAAGAAGGATATTTTTATAGACAATGAAGAAAAGAGGGTGGTAAGCGGAAAGAATGAATACGATGCCCGTGGCCGTGTCATTAAAAGCTGGCAGCCCGTGACAGAACCTCTTTCCGTTGCATGGAATGTCTACAACACGAATGTAGATCCGAATCCGCCCACGGTTGTGCAGTATGACCTGTTGGACCGCCAGCTTTCCGTAACGCTGCCGAATTCTGCTGTTACCCGCATGGCTTACGGTACAGGCACTGACGCGTTCAATGTGAAACGGTTCATGAACCGTACAACCGATGCCAACGGCAATGTGGTGACGGAGTATAAAGATACCCGCGGACTCATCACTTCCATGCATGCACCCCTGGACGCGGTGACCACTTTCGCTTACAATGCTTTGGGAGAACTGACCCGGACGGTCAATCCGGACGGCGCTGTCAGCTCCTATACCTATGATTTGCTTGGACGCTGTACCGCCAAACAATATCCGGACGCGGGTACGGAAATTTTCACTTATGATGCTGCCGGCAATCTGGCTTCACGACAGACACAGTCTTTACTGGAAAAGAATAAAAAGATCAATTATCAATACTATTATAATTTACTGACCGATATCATTTATCCGTTGCATCCTGTAAACAATGTCCATTACGAATATGGGTTGCCGAATTCTCCGTACCTTACCACTAATTCTTTAGGCAGAGTGGTGATTAAAGAAGATGCTACGGGCTTTAGCGCATATAATTACAATTCTTTTGGCGGTGTTATAGAGGAAAAGCTTACTTTTGTATTGCCAAGCGAAGATGATCTATATACTTTCCATATGAATTATACCTACGACAGTTGGAACCGCATGTTATCGATGAGTTATCCCGACGGGGAAGAGGTAAACTATGGTTATGACCTCGGCGGTAATTTGCGATCGGTAACGGGAACCAACGGCTGGCAAACCCATAATTATATAACTAATATTTCTTATGATAAATTCGGTAACCGTACCCGTGTAGATTATGGCAATGGAGTGTATACTAACTATAGTTATGATGTCATACAGCGTCTTTCTGCGATGAATAGCTATGATCCATACGAAAGAGCATACTTGCAACAACTTAATTATACTTATGATAATGTAAATAATGTTACCAAATTAAGCAATAGTTCAGGGAAAATAAGAGGCGATATGGGAGGAAAGTATGAGCATAAATATAGTTATGATCAATTATACCGCTTGCAGGAATATAATAGTGTTTGGAGCGAATCCTCCCATCTGAATTCTACATTGTGGATGATTTACAGTCCCGGTGGGCGGATAATGGACAAATCCCAAACTTATTACCGTTCAGGTTATTATGGTGAAGGTAAAATCGAAAGTAATAAGACTTATTATTATTATTATGATAACACCTCTAATAAATTGAATAGTGTTTACGATTATACATTTCGTATTCAGGATGATTTTTTCTGGGATGCCAACGGGAATATGGAGTGGCAATGTATTTCAGGGGATTGTACAAGCCATACCTGGGATGAAGAGAATCGTATGATAGCCAGTGGTAGTGAGTTATACAGTGGCTTTTATTTTTACAATAGTGAAGGGGATCGTACTTATAAATTCTCAGGAGAGAAAAACAGCATGAATATAAACGGCCGTCCCCAAACCTATAGCCAGATGAATAGTTCCACGTTATATGTGTCGCCTTACCTTGTGGCCAGTGACCGTGGATGTAGCAAGCATATTTACGCCGGAACGGAACGTGTTGCCAGTCATTTATTGAATGGATCTATCAACGGAATCCGTGATCATGTTCGGTTTAGAAATGAAGAAGAGATTGATCAGAAACTTTGGGATCAGCGGAATATGATAACAGACATCCATGAAATTAATTACTCTCAGGAAGGGTTGAATATTAGTTTAAATCACTTGAACTACCTGTATACCAATACCCGTAGTATGCCCAATGAAGATATTTACTATTACCACACCGATCATTTAGGAAGCAGTAGTTGGATCACCTATACGGACGGCTCTCCGGTGCAGTATATGTCGTACATGCCTTTCGGTGAATTACAGATCGACCAGCGTAGCGGGGACTGGAACAGCCGTTACACGTTTAGTGGTAAGGAACGCGATGAGGAGACCGGTTATTCTTATTTCGGAGCAAGGTATTATGATGCTGATCTAAGTATCTGGTTGAGTAGGGATCCGTTGGCGGATAAGTATCCATCTTTATCGCCCTATGTTTATTGTGCGAATAACCCGGTGAGACTAATTGATCCTAATGGGAAAGAGTTATGGATTCCTGGAGAAGATGGTAACAATTATCAATATAAAGATGGTAATTTGTATAATAAGGATGGATCAGAATATACAGGTAGTACTGATGGGTTCTTAGGGAAAACGGTAAATGCATTAAATAATCTTAATAAAACAAGTGAGGGGAGTAAAATGATAGGAGATTTACAATCATCTGATAATAAATTTACTATTGTAAGTGGTGAAAACAGTGAATATAATACCACTAGCACCATATATGATAACCAAGGAAACATAACCAGTTTAGAAGGTACCATTACTTGGAATTCGAAAGGTACATTGCTTCCTGTTTCCGACTCACCTTTTGGAGGAAAAAGCCCTGTAACTGACCTAGGACATGAACTATCCCATGCTTATGATGCTAATAATAATCAAACGGATGCTTCACCTTATGGAATAGGTCCAGATGCTATTCCTAAAAATGAATGGATTGCTGTATATCGAGAAAATCTCATGAGAGGCGAATTAAATAAACCATTCAGAACTCATTACAAAATAGAGAAAAATTTAAATGGTAAATTTGTAGGAGGTGCCGGACCTAGGATGCTCGACAGTAGTAATAAGCCTTTTTTACCTTTCAAAATGAAATAATTTATTATGAAGAAATTTTCTTACTTATTCTTAGTATTAGCTTTGGGAAGCTGTTCTTCCAATAAACTTATAATATATAAACCTGAGAAAGAATCAAAAGGTTTTTCTATCGAAGTTCCTAAAAAATATAAGATAAATTTTCTTATTGGTAATACCTATGAATATAAATTTTATAACAAAAATGGTATTGAAATTTTTATAGGTGAAGAGATTTCCATAAATCCAGAAAGAAAATTATCATATAATAAAGATAGTATTGAGGTCCATAAGTTATTAGTTAAATCTATTGCTCCATCAGATACAGTAATAAAACAGGGTATATTAGACTCTCTTTATTGGAAATCTTTGGAAATAAATTACAGAACGTCGCTCTTAATTCTTTCCATAAAAGCAAGTTATAAAAATGTTCCGGAGAATCAAAGATACGTATTCGATAAATATTTATTCTCCATTGAGCCATTAAAAAATGATAATATAGAAGTTGATCCGTTAATGATAAGATATTTGAAAAATCAGAAAAATAATAATAGAGAGAAATAATCGGTTATGTCGGTTGTGTCCCATAGTATGATTTTTTAAATTTTGTCCAATATAAAATAGAGGATATTGGGAAAGTGGTCAAATCGGTTTTAGAACTTAACCCGGGAAAGATCTATACGGATAAACTCAATATATATCCGTGTATAGTTCCAAGTTCCCTCCATAGGACCTTTATGTATTGTACCAACAAAATAGAACGTACCAACCTGACATTGAGAACTCATCTTAAACGTTTAGGCAGAAAAACAATTTGTTATAGTAAAAGTGATGATATGCTGGAGAATTGTTTAAAACTATATTGGCTTGGATCATAATATTATATGCTGGAAAAGCTTACTTTTGTATTGCCGAATGAAGACGATCCTTATACTCTCCACATGAATTACGCTTACGACAGCTGGAACCGGATGTTATCGATGAGTTATCCCGACGGGGAAGAGGTGAACTATGCCTATGACGTTGGCGGTAATTTGCGATCGGTAAAGGGAACCAATGGCCGGCAGGCCCATCGTTATGTGGATAATATTACTTATGATAAATTCGGTAACCGTACCCGTATCGAATACGGCCACAGGGTATTCACCAATTATAGCTATGATCTGCTCCAGCGGTTGTCGACCATGGATACCTATGATCCCACTGCCGATGCCTATTTACAGCAACTCACTTATACTTATGATGGAGTGGGTAATATCACCAGGCTTGTGAATGCATCGGGGCAGGTATACGAAATGGGCGGAGCCTATGAAAATGAATATGATTATGATCCTCTGAATCGTTTGGAACATTACACCGGTGAATGGGAAGGATCCCCGGATGTGTATGAATTAATGATGGGATACAGTCCGGGCGGCAGAATTGAGCATAAGTATCAGTTTTATAACCGTAAAGATCTTAATCATGAAACCAGAATAACCAATTTTAAAGATTATAGTTATGAAGATGTGAATTCGCCGAACAGGCTAACCGGGATCATTCATGGGATGAGGAGAACAGAATGATCATGATTTCGGGCAATAATTACTCTATAAACGGTAATTATTATTACAGTGCGGAAGGAGAGCGTACATATAAATTAAATGGAGGAATGTATTCGATGATCATCAACGGCAGCCTTACGTCATATATTCTACTGGATCATGCGAGTTTATACGTATCCCCTTATCTTGTAGCCAGTGACCGTGGGTGCAGTAAACATATTTACGCGGGTACCGAACGCATAGCAAGCCATCCTTTAACCGGATCCGTGCAAGGTATCGACGATCATATAAGTATCCGGAGTATAGACGAGATACGTGAAAAACAGGAAAAATTGTATATTGCGTTGAATGATATGTATAATTGGAATATACGACTGGGCTGGAATCTTCTTGACCATCTTCGTTCCGCTTCCCGTAATATGCCGAAAGATGAAATATATTATTACCACACCGACCATTTGGGCAGCAGTAGTTGGATCACTTATACGGACGGCATACCGGTGCAGTATTTGTCCTATATGCCGTTTGGGGAATCCCAGATGGACCAGCGCAGCGGGGACTGGAACAGCCGTTACACATTCAGTGGCAAGGAACGCGATGAGGAGACGGGTTATTCTTATTTCGGAGCACGGTATTACGATCCAGAGGTGAGTATTTGGTTAAGCAGGGATCCGTTGGCGGATAAGTATCCATATCAAAGTCCTTATGTTTATTGTGGAAATAATCCATTGAAAATTATTGATCCTAATGGAGAGGATGAATGGGAGTTTGATCAGGTAGCAGGTAAATTTAATAAAATAGGAGATAAGGGCGGATCAGAGACTGATCATTATAATATTGGTCAAAGAAATGAAAAAGGAGAATTTACATCTGATCAGACTGTTTCTATAGACAGAAACGGGAAGAGTAATATTAATTCATTTCGTATTGAAGAGACAAAAGAATCCACGATAAGTGCTTTTCATATTCCAGATGCGAAAGAAGGCGAATTGAGCAGCGGTTTCTTTTTAGAACCCAAAGGTCCTTCAACAGAAAAATCTGGTCAAAATCAGAGAATACCTGAAGGTAATTATAATATTGAGAATCATAATGGAACCGATTATCAGAATGTACCAAAGTTATTTAATGATAAAGTCTCAAAAGAAAGAGCAATCCTCATTCATAATGGTAATTATCCTAAAAACACCAGAGGATGTCTATTAGTTGGTGATTCTAAAGGTAATAATTATGTGGGAAATAGTGTAAAAACTTTAGGACGAATGAATAATTATATTAATAGTAAAGGACATTCAAATATTAAAATAAATATTTTTAACTTAATCAAATAATGAAAAAAATAGTAATAATTATATTTATTATACTCACTTTGGTTTGTAAAATCCAGAGTCAAATAATACCGTTAGATTCAGTACTTGTTAAATATTATAGTTTGGCAATTAATTCAAAAGATAGTAACTTATATAAAGAAAAGTTTTTTGAAAATTATCCAGGTAATTTCCAATTATTTAATTCTATTTATGGATATAAATACATAGACAGTGATTCTATTTATTATTCCCCTCTTTATGGTGTATCAATGGATCATATTAAGTTATTTTTTAATCTTTCATCTATCGTAGATAAAGATATATTTATTAAGAAAATAATTAATATATCTTTGGGTGGATACTATGAAGTAGATGCAGTTAGCATATTTCAGCAAGAATTACAGAAACTTTTTTTAAGTGATACAGAACTTTTTTTAAAAGTGCTTGAACTTTATACAGATATTGAAATAAAAAGTTTCTGGCACTTCTTTTTTGATAACAATATATTCGATCACCCGTTTTGCATTAAAATCTATTCAGAAGTATATGAGAAAATTGAGATGTTAAATTTTAATCGTATTCTAAATTTAATGAAAGAACAGTATGAGTATGATTTTAATACCTACATTACCAATCCAAAATAACTAAAGGTAATCTTATATTAAAAGTCATATATTTGTCATATCAAATTTGAAAATCTATTGGTTCTTAAAAGAGAGTATTACAATTTACTCTCTTTTTCTTATATAATCTCCTAATGACTCTCAGTAAAGTTGTATTTACCATCTTACCCCAATATATACTTTTAAGATTTAAATTATTCGCCGAAAGTTATTCTCCGTTTCTTTACTGAATTATAAATTAATTATATTTGCCTATATATGGAAATCTTACGATCAATGACTTATTACCACACCGACCATTTGGGTAGCAGCAGCTGGATCACTTATACGGACGGCTCTCCGGTGCAGTATATGTCGTACATGACTTTCGGAGAATCTCAGGTGGACCAGCGCGCCGGGGACTGGAACAGTCGTTACACTTTCAGTGGCAAGGAACGTGATGAGGAGACCGGTTATTCTTATTTCGGAGCAAGGTATTATGATGCTGATCTAAGTATCTGGTTGAGTAGGGATCCGTTGGCTCACCTTTATTCTCATCAAAGTCCTTATGTTTATTGTTCTAATAATCCTATAAAAAGAATTGATCCTAATGGAATGGCTGATGAAGTTATTATTACTGGAGACCAGGATGAAGAAGCTTTTGATCAATTAAAAAATTCTACCAACCTTAATTTAACCATGGATACGGATGGGAAAATCAATGCTCATATTGATTTAAATAGTAATTTAAGTGCTAATGATATTGAGTTATACACAGCAATAAAAAGTTCTGATATTACAGTTAGTATTGATGCATCATCACAAGTGCTGGATCTTTTATGGGAAGTACATATTCAGAAAACGGACCTAACGGAGAATCACATGCGTCAACGACAAATAATGTAAATATTACCGAAATGTCAAGTCTAGAAATTCAAAATAACGCTACTAAAGGTTCTGGAATGTTGCATGAAATAACAGAAGGTTTTCAGACAGGGATAATAACACATGATTTAAAAAGAGGACTACAAAGTGCATGGATTACAACAAGTGAAACAAAAAGTGTTGGAGTTGATGGACAAAAAATTAATCTTTATCGTGAAAGTCCTGATTACGGTTTTTATTTAAAATCTCACAGGCGTGCTTCTCCGGCTCCTAATGAATTTCATAGGTCAAGAAATAGATAATTTAAATTATTAAATATATGAAACGCATAATGTTTTTTTTGATTTTAATACTTTTAAAGTATCAATATAATTATTCGCAACCTTCTGGTAATATAAAAGATTCAACCTATTTAATCATTAATAATTCCCTTACCCATAAAGATTCAATTCTATTCCCTTATGATGCCTTAGATGTTGGGTTTAAGCAAATTATTAACAATGATTTTTCTTTTCTTATTGAAGATTCCAATTATTATAATTTTACAGTTTCCGAAATTCATAAATTAAAAAATGGATATGGTATATTATTGACTTCCAGAATATGTGACACTAATACATATACTTATGTAATAAGTAGGGGTAAGGGAGTAAAAAATGGAGAGAAAATTAAGGTTGGAAATACATATAAGATGAAATTAACTAGATATTTCGCTGAACCATTAGTTCTATCAATTGAATATCCTAAGATATATGACGTTATGATTGGAACTGAGATTATTCCCGTAATGGCAACTGGATTATTTTCATATATTTTTATAACTCAGAATTTGAATGGTTTACATTATATTGATTCATTAAATGCAATGGACATAAGAAATGAAATAAAAGATGATGAATTACGAATACAAGATTTTATATATGAATTTATAAATTCAATAAGTACTCAAAATGATACTACTGATTTACTGAGTTTTGTTGATACAACTTCCATGAAATTAGTTTTAGAAAACTATTCTATTACTATAACTACCAGATCGCCAGACTTTAAATCATATAAACCGCCATTTAATGTTCCCTCTTTCCCATGGTTTAATGTTGGTATTGATAACACGGAGTTTAATTCTTTCTTTAAAGGTGTAATTAAATATTTCTACAAATTACCTGCAGATTATATTCTATCTGAAAAAGAAGTAGAAATTTTTCCTTTATATATTTCGAATGATACCTATACGATCAGAGTAGTATGGAAATCTCCTTATAGAACTTATTCTGCAATATTAGCAATAAAACCCTATGGGAACTCATTTAAAATTATTGGGTTTAATAAAGTTGTTTAAATCTGACCGTATCAATTATAATAATAATATTGATTGTAACCGGTGGTTGTGTCCCACTTTGCACCTACTCATTTTCTTACAAAGCAATTATCTTAAGAATAGCATTTTATAGAAATTTTATTTTAGAACGAAGGATGAACCTCACCTTCGTTCTATTTTTTTAAATTTGTAAAATGCAATAAATCATAGTGTATTTTCCACTTCGTGTCCCACTTTGCA
>ERZ809224.1880-NODE-1880-length-14205-cov-20.000495_pt1 | contig 14205 bp, 10 predicted proteins | sample MGYA00520513_ERZ809224 | MGnify/ENA primary metagenome ERZ809224 (study PRJEB31576, sample SAMEA3212658) | Homo sapiens | biome: human-gut; feature: human gut; material: fecal | place: Sweden | collected 2012 ...
CCAGCCACCAAAGGGGGAATGCATTTCCTCGCCCGCAGGGCGGTTGTATGGTTTTCGCCGCCAAAGGCGGTATAAAAAATGGCGCCGAAGGCGCCGTACCTCGCCAGCGCAGCGATACTATATAACTCCCGAGGGCGAGAGCCCTCAACCCGCCTGTAAGGCGAAGCCGATCACAGGCAGAACCCTGGCAGCCCAGGGCCGAAAGGCCCGGCGGCTGGCTCAACCCTCACGCCCGTAAGGGCGTGTCAACCTTCGGGAATACTGGAAAGCGCCGCCAGTGACGCAAAAAACTCCACCGCCAGGGTGGAGTTTTTCTTATTCTGCTACAACCGATACGTGGACGGTGCTGGTCACCTGCTGGTGTACCCATACTTCCACATCATATTCGCCCAGTGTCTTGATGGGGCTCTTCAGGCGGATATTTTTCTTTTCCAGCTTGAATTTATACTGCTTTTCCAGAGCTTCGCTGATGTCCTTGCCGGTGACGGAGCCGAAAATTCTTCCGTCCTCACCGCACTGGACCTTGATGACCACTTTCACTTTTTTCAGCTGGGCTGCCATGATGATTGCCTCATCAGCGGCTACCTGGTCCTTGAATACCTTGGATTCCTGACGCTGGGCAGCGGTATTGAGGTTGGCCTTGGTTCCTTCTACGCCCAGACCTTTGCGGATGAGCACGTTGCGGCCGTAGCCGTCGGAGACTTCTACTACGTCTCCTTTTTTACCCATTTTTTTGACATCCTGTAAGAGTACAACTTTCATTCTTTTTCCTCCTTTATTTGTTTGCGGACCTGTGCAATAATCACTTTCTCCGCATTTTCTTTATTTCCCTCTTTCCCCAGCTGGGCGCCGGCAACGGTCAGGTGACCGCCGCCGCCCAGGGCTTCCATGACAACCTGTACATTGACAGAGCCGTCGGAGCGGGCGGAAAGACAGAGTCCTTTATCTGTTTGGTAAAACAGGAAGCTGGCCCGGATTTCCTTGATGGTGACCAGGTAGTCTGCCACCTGGCCTGCCAGAATCTGGGCTTCTTCCACATGATCCGGGCAGGAGGCAATGGCAATGGTGCCGTCTACGAGCTGCATGCCTGCCAGGATTTCCGCCTTGCACTTAATGCTGCTGATATCTTCTTCAAAGAGGCGGTGTACCAGCTTCGTGTCAGCGCCGCAGCGGCGCAGGAAGCTGGCTGCATCGAAGGTACGGACGCTGGTCTGTACGGCGAAGTTCTTGGTATCCACCACAATGCCTGCATAAAGGCAGGACGCTTCCAGTTCATTCATTTCCTCTTCGCCGCCGTAGTACTGTACCAGTTCGCTCACCAGTTCAGAAGCTGACGAAGCAGAAGGTTCCATATAGGTGAGAAGGGTGCCTGTAATCATGGAGCTGGCTCTCCGGTGGTGATCGATGACCACCTTTTTCTTGGCCTTTTTCAGCACTTCCGGCGCTGCAGCCAGTTCCGGCACATGAGTATCCACCACGATGACCACCGTTTTGTCTGTCACCATGCCTTTGGCCTGACTTTCGTCGATAAGAAGCCCTTCCGCCACGCCGCTTCCCTCGATGGCTTCCACCATTTTGCGGCAGGTATCCCTTTCTTTCGAAAGGACGATATGGGTTTCCTTATGGGAAGACCGGGCCAGATGGGAAACGCCTACGGCAGCGCCCAGGGCATCGAAGTCTTCGTGGGCATGGCCCATGATGAGCACCATATCAGCGCCGTCGATGATTTCCTTCAGCGCCTGGGCCACCACCCTCACCCTGACACGGGTGGAGCTGACAGCCGTAGGCGACTTACCGCCAAAGGCCCTGACATCCTTGCCGATGCGGACAATGGCCTGGTCCCCGCCCCGGCCCAGAGCCAGGTCCAGAGATACCTGGGCTTCCTCGAACTGCCTTGCGAAGCTGTCCTCGCTCTGCACCACGCCGATGGACAGGGTGACAGGGATGCGGTTCACCGTATGGATTTCCCGGACCCTGTCGAGGATATCAAAATTTTCCTCCATCATGTCTGCCAGAGCCTTCTGGGAAATACAGGTCACAAAGTCGGTGGTGGAGTACTGCTTGATAAATCCATCACGGCTGGAGAAATAGGAAAGCACCCTTTCCGTCACATCGGAGAGAAGGGCCGACTTTTCCATATCCGTCATATCCGCCGTCACTTCCGACACGTTATCGATGCGGATAATACCGAATACCGGCCGGGCTTCGGTACATTCCTTCACCGCCACTTCCACATCGGTGCGGTCCATGAAGTAGAAAACCATGAAAGGCGACTGGGTGCCGCCGCCGATATCCACGTCGATAAATTTGTGAAATACCCGGAAGAACGTTCCCCCTGCATGGCAGTCAAACCAGCCGGTTTTACCCCATATTTTGGAAATCTTCTGTCCAGTCACCAGGTTCTGGAAGCGGACCCCTTCCTGGGCATCCTTCCCTATCCAGTTCTTAAATACATTATTCGCCCACACAAGCTCCTTTTTTTCATCCATCATGGCAATGCCCACAGGCAGATTCTTCACGGCATACACCGTGCCTGCCGATACGCCGGCGGACAAATCGTCCAGATAGCGGGACAGTTTTTTCTCCTGATAGAAATCACAGCGCTTGATATACACGATGCAGCCTGCAATGATGATGAAAAGAAGAAGTCCCAGCTGCCAGTTCTGGGTAGAGAGCATAACCACTGCAATCAGCAGCAGCGCCAGCATAATACGAGATGTCTTTTTATACACCCAGATATCATTCAGCATTTTCTTCTTGTAACCTCGATTTCTGAAAACCGGTTCTATGGCGCCGGCTTTTGCCGGCCTACTCTAATCCTACTCGAAATAGGGAATGAATGCAAATATATGTGTATGGACGCCTTCGATGGGAGGGTTCATTGGACACACCTTCGGTGTGAAGGTTCAAAAGGTTCATAGGGTTCAGAGGGTTCAAAGGGTAGTGGTAGCGGCTCCGCCGCAGATTACAAAAAAGGGCGCCGCTGGCGCAGCTGGATAGAGGGTATATCTGCCGCAGGCAGATCATTCAGCAGACTGTTTACCAAACCATACGATACAGAAAGCCAATCCCGTAACGCTGACTTTATAAGCATTGCCGCAGAGCGGCAATCCACCACCCTCGGCCCGAAGGGCCGTCAAACTTGCGAACCCTCCGGCCGCAGGCCGGTCCATCTTAAGAACCCTCACACCGAAGGTGTGTCCAAAGGCGTCAGCCGCCACCGCCACCCTCTGAACCCTTTGAACCTTCTGAACCCGGGCCACAGAGTGGCCCATACAGCCGCCGCTCCTGTCTCTACTGGTAATTCCGCTTCTTCCTGTAGCTGGCAGCCATGTCCGCAATGCCCAGGAACACCGCAAACATCTGGATGACACCGATGAAGGCAGAAAGGATCATAATGAACAGACGGAGCGGTTTCATGAAGGGATAGCGGTGAGGCATCCACCAGAGCACCGACAGCCCCTGGAGCCAGAAAATGGAAACGCAGAGGGTACCCAGATTGTAAGCCACATAGGACACCTGCTCCTGATCCTTGAAGAAATACTGGGCTGCCAGTACCAGAAGGTAAAGGCCCAGGGTGGCCTTTGGAAATTCCCACCGTTCAAAAGGAGGAAGATGGGGAATATCGGTAATGCCCATTTTCTTGAACACATGAGCTCCCAGTGTCATGGAAGCCCAGGAGTAGAAAAAAGAAACAGCCACCAGCGTATAGGGCACCGATTTTTCCATGGCATCCATGAGGAACTCCACCTTTTCCTTCGCCTGGTCCAGGGCCTCGCCGCTGTAGAAGGAAGGCAGCGTTTCCAGCATGCTGTCCCTGATCTGGGAAAGGCCTTCACTGCCAAAAATCAGGCTGGGGAGCCCCAGGAGATAGAGGGTAGCCATGCCTTCCGCCACCAGAGCCAGAAGAACCACCACGGCACCCGCAATCAGCGTCTTGGCGGCAGACACCTTAAACCGGTAGCATATCCCCATGGTGACCCCCAGAAGGCCGAAGATGGCACACACAAAGGCAGCGGACACAACGCCGAAAAAGGTGGAGTCCAGCACCAGCACACCGGTGGTTACCACAATGGACCATTTCACGCCTTCCTTCATGCCCAGATAGGCAATGGGAAGGGGAATCAAAAGGAAAACTACGGTAGAAAGAAGGGGCATGTAAAACCCCAGAAGGGAAAGCACCACCACCAGCGCCGTGCACATGCCGGCCCGCACAATGGCATGATTGTCTCCGGAAATCCGATCGTTCATATAAAACTCCTTCATAAATATGATGATATAGATATTATATTTTACCACATTTAGATAAGTTCATGCAGAATCCCCAAGCCCCGGGCTTGTGGGAGCCTCCTCTTCTCCTGAAGCAAAGGGGATGGAAAAGCGGCAGGGCCTTAGAAAAGGATGCTCCATATGTCCCGTTCCCACTAAAAAAGACGCCAGAAAGGCGTCCTTTGACGATTCGACAGGCGCAGCGCAGGCCCCTTTTTTCCCCATGTCCCTTCTTTCGCAGCATAGCTGCCACGGATTAGATTTCTTCTGCCCTTTTCTTTCCATGCCCGCTCAGGAAATCCTGTAAAATCCCGATTCTTTCTCTACCGCTGCTCTCTTCCCTTATCTCTGGAAGTCTGTTTTGTCCTTTTCCTCCGCCCTCGCTGTATCGACCGGTTTCTTCTTCTCTTTTCTTCCGATTTCCTCATCAGTATAGGAAATGGGAAGCAGCTGTGCTTCCTCAGCAGCGCAGGTAAAATGATGTTCGCTCCAGTCTCCCAGTCCAATGAGCAGCAGCACCAGCAGCAGTATGATTTTGGTTTTCATGTCATCTTCCTCTCCTTTCAGATGTCTTGTCATAAGGCTTTATGAAACAAGGAAGCCCAAAGGCAGCAGGCCGCCATCGGTGCCCATCTCTGTAATGACAGAACCCCCTGCCATCATGATGATCTGTCCGTCAGCGCTTCCTTACAGAAACGGAGAAATGCCTTCACCGCCGACGTGCGGGGTACATTCCTCTTCCAGGCAATGGCAGTCTGGATGCGGTGCTCCGGATATAAAGGAATAAACTTCAGTTTCTTCTCGTCATACATGGGCACGGCCCCTTCGGAAGACAGGGCGCAGAAGCCTGATGCTTCCACAAAAAGTCCTGCATTGCCGCCCAGATTCTCTGTCACCGGGACGGTCATACTCTGGAACTCCTCCCCCAGCCAGCTGATGATTTCATTTTTCAGCTTTTTTCTGCTGGGAAGAATCAGCGCCCGCCCGTGAAGATCAGAAGGCTTGATATGGTCTTTGGATGCGAGCACATCATTTGCCCGCAGGTAGACTCCCCACCGGGCATCCGGCCCCAGCGATATATAATCGAAGGTTTCTGTATCAAAAGGACAGACCAGAATGGCCGCATCAATCAGGCCATGATTCATCCGTTCATCAATTTCATCGGTAGTCCCGGTGAAATAGTTGAACCGGACAAAGGGATGCTGTTTTTGAAATGCGAAAATGAGAGAGGCAAAACGCTCCGTCACCATCAGCTCTCCGCCGCCCACCATGATGCAGCCTCTCAGCTTTTTTTCGCTGGAAGAAAGTTCTTCTTCCGTCTTTTCCATGAGTTCCATCATTTCCTCCGCCCTTCTCCGAAGAAGATGACCCTCCTCTGTCAGAACGAGCCGGCGGTTTCCCCTTTCAAAAAGGTGAACGCCCGTCTCTTCTTCCAGTTCCGCAATCTGCCTTGACAGGGTGGGCTGGGTGATGTGGAGGCTTTGGGCCGCTTTGGTCATACTTCCCAGCCGGGCTGTCATCAGGAAATATTTCAATACACGAAATTCCATTTTCTATATTTCTCCTTTTATGATGTACCCAGAGCCGGTCTGCCGCTTCTCCATGCTTCGTTAATCACGGCCGCCATGTCCTGCTTGGCCCGCCAGTCGCCATGCAGGCCGTCTAATGCCAGGGACGGGGGCATGACCTCCATTCCCTCAAAGGGAGCCGCCGTATCAATATGCTTCCTGGTTCTGATAAAATCATTCACCCTGCGGAAGGAGGCCTGCCAGTCTTCTGCCGTAGGTTCCTGAAAGGCTCTGGCAATGGAGGCGGGATTGATGGGAGGCAGCGTGAGAAATACAGGGGTTATGCCGTGGGCATAGCTCATCATTTCCAGCGTTTCCAGGTCATGAATCACTTGGTCTGCCGGAACACCGGCGCGAAGGCTGTTGGTCCCTCCCATGATGAGCACTGTGCGCAGATGAAAGGGAACTACATCCTTTTCAAACCGTTCCACCATCATGGCACTGGTGTCGCCGCTTTGAGACAGATTCACCACTGGAAAAGACAGATAGGATTCATAGCTGTAGGCCCTGTCCGCCGGACTGAAGGACAGGTGGCCTCCGCCATGGCTGATACTGTCGCCAAAGACTCCCACTGTCCAGCCATGTACATCCAGTGTCCTTTTCTGGGGAAGGCTCCAGATACCTACCGGATGCCCCTCTCGATCCAGTCCCCGCACCCTCCAGTAATACGTTTCTTTCCTGGGTGCCGGATCATAGAGATCAGTGAGCGTAGTAACCCCTGCATAAACGCGATACCGGGAAGGGGCATATCCATCTTCATTTTCCGGATACCGGCTGGTCACTTCTACTTCGTAGGAATCTGCTCCAGGAATACCGATGTAGGAATATACGGGATACAGAAGAGCTGCTCCCTTCTCCCCTTCGTCATAGGGACGGGGAAGCGGCGCATAGCGATGAATGGGGACCAGGGACCCTTCCAGCCGGCGAGGCGCTGAAAAAGGCCCTGTGGGCTTCCCGTCCAAATCAAAGGGTCTCACCCTCCAGTACAGATGATCCTTTGTCTCTGCCTTCAAGGGAAGCGCCGAAGAAGAAACCATAATGCCCGGCACATACACCTTCGGCACATGGTACACCACCTTTCCGGAAGGCTGCTCTTCATCCCAGGCCCCCTCTTCTTCTGCAATCTCCAGCTCATAACCGACAGCATCGACATTTTCATCCCAGGAAAGAAAATACATATCCCCTTCCTTGATTCCGGAATTTTCTTCCTGGTGATACACCGATGCATGGAGCTCCCGGGAATGTCCATAGTAAAAAGGAACTTTCTCTGCATTCATAACCATTGGAAGAGCTGCCAGCAGCAGTCCGGCAATCAAACAAATTCCTGTCCTCTTCATGGCAGATTCCTCCTTTGTCTCTTTCTTCCTATGTCATCCAGAGGGGGTCTCTTTCGTCCCTCTCATTCTTTCTGCCCATATTCTAATATAGAAAGATTCGAATATCCAATAGTTATAGGCAATGTTCTCCTATGCCTCGTAAGCATTGGATGCCCCCCCTGTTTCTGATAAAAGCGTTCTGTTATCGGGCCATTGAATCCTTAGACCCAAAGGCCCGATGATCTTTGCCACAGGGCTTCGCCTCTCCATAAAATATTTCCCACTCCCCCTTCCCCCTTGTGCTATAATATGAAAAGCGACTATGGAACGGCTTTTTTATTTTTCATATATATTTTTATAACCATTATTTTTCTGCTTATTTCAAAGATATAGGCACCAAACAATTGAATAGGAGGATTTGAATCTTGGCAAAAGCTAGATTACAGATTATTCCCCTGGGAGGTCTGGGGGAAATCGGAAAGAATATGACTGTCTTCCGTTACGGCGACGAAATTATCGTAATTGATGCAGGCATGGCCTTTCCGGAAGAAGATATGCTGGGAATTGATATTGTCATTCCCGATTTCAGTTATTTAATCGAAAACAAGGATAAGATCAAAGCCATTCTGATTACCCATGGTCACGAAGATCACATCGGCTCTCTGTCTTACCTTTTAAGGGATGTATCGGCGCCGGTCTATGCCACCCGCCTCACCTGCGGCCTCATTGAAGGCAAGCTGAAGGAAGCCCATATTTCCAATTATGATTTACACGTAGTCAAATCAGGAGATGAATTCAAAGCCGGTTCATTTAAATTCGGATTCTTCCATGTCTGCCATTCCATTCCTGATTCCTGCGGCATTTACCTGCGCACCCCCATCGGCACCATCGTCCACACCGGCGACTTCAAATTCGATCACTCCCCGGTAGACGGCGAACAGACCGATATGTACAAGCTGGCCGAACTGGGCCACCGGGGCGTGCTGGTGCTCTGCGCCGACTCCACCAATGCCCAGAACCCCGGCTACACACCGTCGGAAGCCGTGGTCACCCGTTCTCTCATGGAAGCCTACGGCGAAGCAAGGGGCCGTATCATTCTGGCCACCTTTGCTTCCAATGTATCCCGTATCCAGATGGCTGTGGATGCCGCCGTCCATTACAAGCGCAAAGTCTGCGTCTTCGGCCGCTCCATGGTGAATGTAGTGAATATCGCCCTGGAAATGGGCTATCTCACAGCGCCGGAAGGCACCTTCATCGAGCCGGAAGAAATCAACCGGTACCGGGATGACCGTCTCTGCATTCTCACCACCGGCAGCCAGGGCGAACCTATGGCAGGGCTGTCCCGCATGGCTGACGGCAGCCACCGGCAGGTCACCATTCATGCCGGCGATACGGTCATTATCTCCGCTTCCCCGATTCCCGGTAATGAAACAAGCGTGGGACGCACCATCGACAGCCTGATGAAACTGGGTGCCCATGTGGTGACCAGTGCCACCACCAGGGTCCACGTATCAGGCCACGGCTCCCAGGAAGATCTGAAAACCATGCTTTCCCTGGTACACCCGAAATTCTTCATTCCTGTGCACGGCGAATACCGCATGCTCTGCAGCCATGCAGAACTGGCTGAAAGCCTGGGGGTCAAGAAGCAGAACATCCTCATCGGCGAAAACGGCTCTGTTTTCGAATTCACCAACCGCAGCGCCAAGATCAATGGCAAAGTACAGGCAGGCCCTGTATTCGTTGACGGCCTGGGCGTAGGGGATGTAGGAAATATCGTCATCCGCGACCGCCAGCAGCTGGCTCAGGACGGCGTAGTCATCGTAGTCATTGCACTGGAAAAAGGAAGCAACCAGGTCCTGGCAGGCCCGGATATCGTTTCCCGCGGTTTCGTCTATGTACGGGACAGCGAAGCCCTGCTTACGGAAGCCCGGGACCGCATCGAATCGGTACTGGACCGTTGCGAAGCCGGCAACGTGACCGAATGGAATGCCATCAAGACCCAGATCCGCGATACCCTGGGCAAATATTTCTACGACCGCACCAAACGGCGCCCCATGATTCTTCCCATTATCCAGGAAGTGAAATAACCATCACCACTCCCCGCCCTGCCATGGGCGGGGATTTTTGTCGAAATCAGTTTCCTGCCTCTTTGCGCTGCCATCCTATCCCGCCGGGCAGGAAACCCATTTACTCCTAAGGAGCTTTCCTATGATTACCATTTTCCCTACCTTCTTCCCTTCCTTTGCCTGTAAGGCGGACAAATGCCGCCACACCTGCTGCCAGAAATGGGAAATCGATATTGATGAAGACACTGCCCGCAAATACAGACATACCCCCGGTCCTCTGGGCGATGAACTCCGCGCATGGATCACCACCGGCGACGAAGGCAGCGCCTGCTTCCGGCTGAACGATCAGGGATACTGCCATTTTCTGAATGAAAAAGGGCTCTGCCGGCTCATTCTGGAAATGGGACCTTCCAGTCTCTGCCAGATCTGCCGGGACCATCCCCGGTTCTACAAATTTACCTATGACAGCCAAAGGGAAGAAGACGTAACCCTTGCCGGTACAGGGCTGGCCTGCGAAGAAACGGTGGAACAGCTTCTGGCGGAAGGAGAAATGGTTTTTGCGGTGAAGGGAGAAAAAGGACTCCTTTCCTTTGAAGACCTGCTGAGCCGCCTCTCCCTCTCCCTGCCCCGCCGCCTTCTTTCCTTTCATCCATCTTTTTCAAAAGACCAGGTGCACCAGGTGCTGCAGCTTTTGGAGGAGACAAATCCCATTGACCGGGAGTGGACAGAATCCCTGTCCTTCATGGAAAACCATGAAGAAGAACTCAGCCGGAAAGCAGAACGTCTCGCAGAAAACCTGCCGCCCCATTTCCTTACCAATCTGTACCGGTACATTTTCTACCGCCAGCTGGATGAATGCGAGGCCTACGACATAGAAGATGCCGCCTGCTACAGCAGCGAAAGCGTGACTTTCATCCTTCTGGAATATGCCAGAACAGGAAACCTCATCCGCTCCGTCACCCGATGGTCTGAACAGGTGGAATATGATACGGAAAATGTGTACATCCTCCTGGACAACATTTGGACACACCTGCGGAGTGAGGGTTCATAGGGCTCAAAAGGGAAGGTTCTTAAGATTGACCGGCCCTAAGGCCGGAGGGTTCTTAAGTTTGACGGGGCCTTTGGCCCCGAGGGTTGTGGTATCGCCCTAACGGGCGATTGCTTATAAGGTCAGCGTTACGGGATTGGCTTTATGGATCATATGGCATGATACGCATGCTGGTGATTGGCTCACTGCGTTCACCACCAAAGGGGGAAACTGCGGAATGGTACATGAAATATACGACTCTCTGTTTTTCCTCTCCATACTTCTCGTTTCCCCTTGAGGGGAACGCCTCGAAGAGGCAAAGGGTGTACAAGGCAGAGCGCCGATTTGACACCCCATCGCTATCCTGACCGCCAATCGACGGCCTGTGTCATTTTTGTTTCTTACCCTTGGACACACCTTCGGTGTGAGAGTTCACCTGGTTCAGAAGGTTCCGAGGGTTGTGGTGGCGGCTTCGCCGCAGATTTAAAAAAAGGATAGAAAAAAGACTGTGAAAAATGATTTACATGTTTCACAGTCTTTTTTGCTGCCTTTTTCAGGTCAAGCGGATTCTATTATTCTCCCATTTCCTGGAGTACATGGGCGCAGCGGGCGCAGACATGGGGATGAGCGGCATCGCTTCCCACATCGGGGGTCCGTTTCCAGCAGCGTTCGCATTTTTCCAGGGTGCATACGGCTACGGAGCACTTCACGGTGCCTTCTTCATTGGAAGATGCGCCTTCCGGTGCTTTTTCGGTGCCTTCTTCAATCTTTGCCTGGGATACGAGGCAGAAGTCGGCCAGTTCTTTTTCCATGTCCTTCAGAACCTGGAATTCATCGCCGTCGGCGTAGACGGTGACTTCGGCATCCAGCGGATGGCCGATGGTCTTGGCCTGTCTGGCTTCTTCCAGGGCTTTGGTGACTACGCTTCTGACAGCCAGCCGTTTCTTCCACTTTTCGTCCAGTGCTTCATCCAGATATTTCTCATTGGCTTTCGGCATGTCTGCCATATGGACGGACCATTCTCTTTCTTCCTTATTCGGGAGAGCCTGCCATACTTCTTCGGAGGTGAAGCAGAGAACCGGTGCCACCAGGCGTACCAGGGTGGTAAGGATTTCATACATGGCGGTCTGGGCGCTTCTTCTCAGTTTGCCGTCCGCCTTTTCGGTGTAGAGGCGGTCTTTCAGGATATCCAGATAAATGGAGGACAGGTCGACGGTGCAGAAATTGTGCACTGCATGGTACATCACATGGAACTGGTAGTCGTCATAGGCTTTGAGAACCGTTTCCTTCACCTGTTCCAGGCGGAGCAGTGCCCAGCGGTCCAGTTCTTCCATATCTTCATAGGCTACGCTGTCTTTCTTCGGATCGAAGTCATAGAGGTTGCCCAGGAGGTAGCGGAAGGTATTTCTGATTTTCCGGTATACGTCGCTCATGGCCTTGATGATCTTGTCGGAGAGGCGTACATCGCCCTGGTAGTCCACGGAGGAAATCCAGAGGCGCATCACGTCGGCGCCGTACTTGTTAATCACATCCTGGGGAGCTACTACGTTGCCAACAGATTTACTCATCTTGCGGCCTTCGCCGTCCATGGTGAAGCCGTGGGTGAGGACTGCCTTGTAGGGGGCATAGCCGTTGACGGCAACGGAGCAGAGGAGGGAGGAGTGGAACCAGCCGCGGTGCTGGTCGGAGCCTTCCAGATAGAGGTCGCAGGGATATTTCACGCCTTCCCATTCCTTGTGGGGATAGCGGAGGACGCCGTTCCAGGTGGAACCGGAATCAAACCATACGTCCATAATGTCCTTTTCCTTGTGGAAATGGGTGCCGCCGCAGTGGGGGCATTTGAAACCTTCCGGCAGCAGTTCTTCTGCGCTGTGGGCCCACCATGCATCGGTGCCTTCTTTTTCCACGATTTCTTCCACTTTCTTCATGGTTTCCGGTGTGATCACCCATTTGCCGCAGTCATCGCAGTAGAAAGCAGGAATCGGCACGCCCCAGGAACGCTGACGGGAAATGCACCAGTCCTGACGGTCGCGAATCATGTTGTACAGACGGTCATGGCCCCAGGAAGGAATGAAACGGGTATCATCTACGGCTTTCAGTGCTTTGTCTCTGAAATCATTGATGGATGCAAACCACTGTTCCGTAGCTCTGTAGATAATGGGGTTCTTGCAACGCCAGCAGTGTGCATACTGATGGTGGATGGATTTCTTGCCCAGCAGCATGCCTGCATGAGCGAGAGCGGAAATGACAGGGCCTTCTGCTTCCCAGATGGTCTTGCCTTCCAGGCCCAGACCTGCTTCAGCGGTCATATGGCCCTTTTCATCCACCGGGCAGATAATGGGCAGATCCAGCTTGCCCTTATTTCTGTAGTCCTGGCACACTTCAAAGTCGTCCACGCCATGTCCCGGAGCGGTATGAACGCAGCCGGTGCCGGCATCCAGGGTGACATGGTTGCCTTCCAGAACATAAGCCAGACGGTCCAGCAGGGGATGATGGAAGGTGGCCAGTTCCCATTCAGCGCCGGTCATTTCACGGCCCACAAATTCATAATCTTCTACCTTGCATTCTTCCAGCGCCTTCGGTGCCAGTTCCTTGTTCATGAGGTAGTATTCATCGGCCGCCTTGTTGTGTACCCATACATAGGTGAACTTCGGGTTCACGCAGATGGCTTCATTGGCAGGAATGGTCCAGGGAGTGGTGGTCCAGATGACGGCAAAGAGCTTGTCCTTCGGCACCCCTTCAGGAGCAAGGCCCTTCAGGTCCACCGCCGGGAATTTGACATAAATGGAAGGAGACTTTCTGTCTTTATATTCGATTTCTGCTTCGGCCAGAGCGGTTTCGCAGTGGGGGCACCAGTACACAGCCTTCTTACCTTTGTAAATGTAGCCCTTGTTGGCCATTTCACCGAAAACTTCCAGTTCCTTGGCTTCCAGATGAGGATCAAAGGTGACATAGGGATTGGCAAAATCGCCAACTACGCCCATGCGGATGAAATCGGCCTTCTGGATGGCAATCCATTTCTTGGCATAGGCCAGGCATTTTCTGCGAAGTTCCAGAGGAGTCATGTTGGCCCGGTCTTCGCCGGAATCCTTCAGTACCGCATATTCAATAGGAAGTCCGTGGGTATCCCAGCCGGGGATATAGTTGACTTCGTAGCCGGCCATATGCTTGTAGCGGACAATGATATCCTTCAGTGTCTTGTTCAGTGCATGGCCGATATGAATCTTGCCATTGGCATAAGGAGGTCCATCATGAAGAACAAAGGTCGGTGCGCCGTCCTTTCTTCTCTTTTCCTGTCTGGCATGATAGAGGTCATGTTCCTGCCAGAAATCCACAAAGCCCGGTTCCTTCTTCGGCAGATTGCCGCGCATGGGGAAATCCGTCTGCGGCAGATGTAAAGTCTTGCTGTAATCCATTTCAATTCCTCCTATGGAAATCAGAAATTTCCAAAATAAAAAATTCCCGCCCGCAAGGGGCGAGAATTCATTTCCCGTGGTACCACCCTCATGACCTTCCGGCCACTTGGTACAGTTAACGATGTCCCGTCAGGGCTTTTCTTCCCTGAAGCTCCGAAGTGATCCTCTCGCAGGCTGAACGCTCCCTTTCACCAGACGGAAGCTCTCTTTGGAATCAATCCATGCGAAACGTCTTCATCCACGCTTGTCAGTATTTTTATATTTTACTTATCATAAAGCTATAAGTCAAGGGGATTTTAAAAAAGACGCGCCTTTGGCGCGAGGGTTCAGAGGGTTCAGAAGGTTCAGAGGATTCAAAGGGTGGCGGATTGCCCTTCGGGCGTGAAGGTTCTTAGGATTGACCGGCCTGAGGGCCGGAGGGTTCTTAAGTTTGACGGCCTTTCAGGCCGAGGGTTGTGGTATCGCCCTTACGGGCGATGAATAAAAAATCAGCGTTATGAGGGAGGGTTCTTAAGATGGACCGGCCCTATGGGCCGGAGGGTT
>ERZ809224.1884-NODE-1884-length-14176-cov-10.490971_pt1 | contig 14176 bp, 13 predicted proteins | sample MGYA00520513_ERZ809224 | MGnify/ENA primary metagenome ERZ809224 (study PRJEB31576, sample SAMEA3212658) | Homo sapiens | biome: human-gut; feature: human gut; material: fecal | place: Sweden | collected 2012 ...
GGCAGGTCGTCCCGCGCGGGGCCGGCAGGCGGCACAGGGGCGTGCTTCTGCCCCGAAAACCACAGACCGGTGAGGGACTCCCCGTCACTGGCCAGGATGAGCTCCCCCAGGGGGGAGGGGAAGAAGGAGAAGGCTTCCATGGCGATTCCTCCGAAGGCGGGCGGTGCCCGGTGATAGAACTATGATACGGCAGACCGGCCCGGCCGTCAACCGGCCGGGAAAGGAAAATGCCCTCTGAGCGGGAAATCCCGGCTCAAAGGGCATCTCATAAAATCGGAATCCAAAATTACACCGCGCGGGTGACCTTGCCGGAGCGGAGGCAGCGGGTGCACACATACACGTGCTTGGGAGTGCCGTCCACCACAGCCTTCACGCGCTTGACGTTGGGCTTCCAGGGGCGGTTGGAGCGACGGTGGGAGTGGGAGACCTGGATGCCGAAATTGACGCCCTTGCCGCAGAACTCACATTTGGCCATATTGACAAACCTCCTTGCTGCTTGGATTTGTGTTCACACAATAACTACGTTATCTTAGCAGATATTTGGGGAAAAATCAAGTCTGAAATTTCAGCAAAGGACTATTTTTTTCCTGGGGTATCTGTGGTACAATAACCCCGGTACTGTATGAAGCCCGGCGGCCTTCCGCCCCGGGCAGAAGGCCGCCGGTGATATGGCACAATCGCGAAAGAGCTGTCTTTCGTGGGGGCGGCCCGAGGAATCAGAATGGAGGAGGAGACCATGCCGTCTATGCCGGGGATCCGTCTTGGCACCATCATCGACAATTTTCATTTTGAGGTCCTGTTTGGCCCGGAGGGCTACCGGGAGCGGGAGATCACGACGGAGGACGTGAACCGGCCGGGTATGCAGCTGACCGGCTTCTTTGACTATTTCGATGAGAAGCGCATCCAGATGATCGGCCTGGTGGAGACCTCCTATCTGGAGCGGCTGAGTTCGGAAGAACGCAGGCACCGCTTTGACATGCTGCTCAGCTACCATGTGCCGGCCCTGATTCTGGCCCGCAACTTAGAGCCCTTTCCGGAGCTGATGGAGATGGCGGAAAAGCACAACCGGGTGCTGCTGCGCACCAAGGAGAACACCGCCAACATCATGTCCACCCTCATTGCCTATCTCCGCATGGCCCTGTCCCCCTCCATCACCCGCCACGGCGTGCTGGTGGAGGTGTACGGCGAGGGGGTGCTGCTCATGGGCGAGTCGGGCGTGGGCAAGAGCGAGACGGCCATCGAGCTGGTCAAGCGGGGGCACCGGCTCATCGCAGATGACGCGGTGGAGATTCGCCGGGGGTTGAACAACCGGCTGTCCGGCACTGCCCCGGAGCTCATCCGCCACTATATCGAGCTGCGGGGCATTGGCGTGGTGGATGTGCGTCGGCTGTTCGGTATGTCGGCAGTGAAATTTGACTGCACGGTGGATATGCTTATCAATCTGGAAGTGTGGAAGGACGACGCCATTTACGACCGGTTGGGGGCAGATGAGTTCTTTACCTCTATTCTGGACGTGGAGATACCCACTTTGACCATCCCGGTAAAGCCCGGGCGGAACTTGGCGGTCATCATTGAGGTGGCAGCCATGAACAACCGGAATAAAAAGATGGGACACAATGCCGCGCTGGAATTTGCCAACCAGGTGGATCAGCATATCCAGAGGGAGGCTGCGGCCAGAGAGCAGAAGCAGATTTAAGCGGCAGTTCCTTAAAAACCGAACCCCGGAGGGAAAGCATATGTGTGGAATCGTAGGGTATATTGGAGACCAACAGGCCACGCCTATCCTGCTGGATGGATTAACTAGGCTGGAGTACCGAGGCTATGATTCAGCGGGTGTGGCGGTCTATAGTGAGGGAGCATTGAAAGTGGCCAAAGCCAAAGGGAGACTCCAAGTGCTCTCCGATATGCTTCAGGGTGGGAAGGCGATCCACGGTCAGGTGGGGATTGGCCACACCCGGTGGGCTACCCATGGCGCCCCATCGGACGTGAACTCCCACCCGCAGGTCAGCCGGAGCGGGCGCATCGCGGTGGTCCACAACGGTATCATCGAGAACTATTCCGCCCTGAAGGAGTTCCTGATGGGGCAGGGTGTGCCCTTTACCTCAGAGACGGATACTGAGGTTGTGGCCCAGCTTATCGAATATTTCTACCATGGAGATCTGCTTCAGGCGGTGGGCCGGGTGCTCCACCGGATCGAAGGGGCATACGCCTTGGGCATCCTATGCGCGGACACTCCGGACCAGCTCATCGCCGTACGCCGGGATAGCCCGTTGATTTTAGGCGTGGGGGAGGGGGAGAACTTTCTGGCCTCCGACGTCACCGCCATCATCAAGCACACCCGAGAGGTCATCTACATGGAGGATGGGGAGGTGGCGGTGCTCACCCGAGAGGGGATCCAGTGTTACAACCAGTTTCTCCAGCCTGTGGAGAAATCGATCTCCCATGTAGACTGGGAGATCGACGCTGCGGAAAAGGGCGGCTATGAGCACTTCATGTTCAAGGAGATCATGGAGCAGCCAGAGGCTCTACGCCGGGCGATTTTTCCCAGGATCAAGGATGGACAGGTGTATCTGGAGGACTTCGGACTGACGGATGACTATATCCGGGAGATCCAAAAGATCTATATTGTGGCCTGTGGCTCCTCCTACCATGTGGGTATGGTGGGGAAGTATAACCTGGAGCGGCTGCTGCGCCGGCCAGTGGAAGTGGCTCTGGCCTCCGAGTTCCGTTATCGGGAACCCATCGTGGACGGGCATACCCTGGTGCTAGTGATCAGCCAGTCTGGTGAGACCCTGGACACTATGGCCGCCCTGCGGGAGGCAAAGCGGCTGGGTGGAAAGATTCTCTCCATTGTCAATGTGGTGGGGTCCTCCATCGCCCGGGAGTCGGATGTAGTGCTGTATACCTGGGCGGGACCGGAGATTGCCGTGGCCACTACCAAGGCCTATTCTACCCAGCTGGCGGTACTGGACCTGTTGGGCCTATACTTTGCCCAGCGGCTGGGAACGGTTCAGCCGGAGGAATATGAACAGATTCTCCAGGAGATGCTGGTTCTGCCGGCAAAAATGGAGCAGGTTCTGGAAAACCGGGAGGATATCCAGTACTATGCTTCCCAGTATTTCAACCATGACTCGGTGTTTTACATTGGGCGCAATTTGGACTATGCCCTGGGGCTGGAGGGCTCGCTGAAGCTGAAGGAGATCTCCTATATCCATTCGGAGGCCTATGCCTCTGGGGAACTGAAGCATGGCACCATTTCGCTTATTGAGGACGGCACCCTGGTGGTGGCGTTGGCAACTTATGGGCAGCTGTTTGAAAAGGCCATGAGTAACGTGGTAGAGGTGAAGAGCCGCGGCGCGGATGTGTTGGCCCTCACCACTGAGACCCACCGGGAACGGATGGGGGAGAACGCCAACGGCCTGATCACCATTCCGGAGACCCATCCTATGCTATTGCCCTCCCTGGGGGTGGTTCCCCTGCAGCTATTTGCCTACTATGTGGCCCTGATGCGCGGCTGTGACATTGATAAGCCGAGGAATTTGGCCAAGAGCGTGACGGTGGAGTGACCTCGGACACGGGAATTCGGCGGTACAGCCCTGCCAGGGCTGCACCGCCAAAAGGCAGTCATATAGGAAAGCCATGTCCGCATACCCTATGGCAGGGGGTGCGGACATGGCTATTTTATCGGAGTTGAGTGGGATCCTCTGGGGTGGGCCTCTGTTGATGGCCTTCCTGTTAGTGGGTGGATACTACTCCCTTCGAACAGGCTTTTTTCAAATTTTTCGATTCCCACTGTGGTGGCGGACCTCGATTGGGTCCCTGTTTCGGCGCAGGAAGAGAGAGAAAAATGGGGGAGTGACCCAGCTCCAGGCCTTGTCCACTGCTCTAGCGGCCACCATCGGCACAGGCTCTATCGCCGGGGTGGCGGCGGCGATTTTCTACGGAGGGCCAGGGGCGGTGTTCTGGATGTGGGTATCCGCCCTGCTGGGGATGATGACCGGATGTGCGGAAAAGATTTTGGCGGTGCGGCACCGGGAGAAAGGTCCCGATGGCCAGTGGCGGGGTGGTCCCATGGAGTACATCCGAAAGGGGCTGAACCTGCCGGGACTGGCCAAGCTGTACGCGCTGCTGTGTGTGGCGGAGACTCTGGCAGGAGGCAATCTGGCCCAGTCCAACTCCATTGCCACCTCACTGGCCTCCGCTGCCGGAGCGGATCGGCTGACGGTCGGGGTTGTACTGGCAGTTGTGGTATCGGTGATTCTAGTGGGAGGCATTCGCCGGGTGGGGCGACTGAGCGAGCTGCTGGTGCCCCTAATGGCCCTGCTGTTCATTGGTGGCGGAGCTGTGGTCATTGCCGCCCATGCCCAGGCCGTTCCGGATGCCCTGTCGGATATTGTCCGATACGCCTTTGCGCCTCGTGCGGCGGTTGGCGGCTACTCCATGGGGTTGGCTCTGCGCTATGGGGTGGCTCGAGGGGTATTCACCAACGAGGCGGGGCTGGGCATGTCCGCCATTGCCCATGCCTGCGCTGATGTGGAGGAGCCGGCAGAGCAGGGAATGTGGGGCGTCTTCGAGGTGTTCTTTGCCACCATCGTGATCTGCACTGTCACAGCCCTGGTGATTCTCACCTCAGGGGTCTATACACCGGAAGGTGCATTGAGCATGATGGAGAGCGGGCTTGTCCCAGACGGAGCCTTGGGTGCCCCCTTGACTGCGGCGGGGTTTGCCACGGTGTTTGGAAAGGCGGGGGAGTGGATTGTCTCCATCAGCCTGATCCTCTTTGCATTTACCTCCTTGCTGGGGGCGGGATACTATGGCCGCCGGGGACTGGAAACGCTGACAAGTTCCCGCTGGGCCATGGGGATATACCAACTCATTTTCCCGGCTTGCGTCATTCTGGGGGCGGTGGCCGACCTGTCGGCGGTGTGGGAACTGGTGGACCTACTCAATGGCCTGCTGGCTGTTCCCAACCTGGCCGCGCTGCTGTTGCTCTCTCCGGAGGTGCTGCGCCTGCTGGGATTGTGGATGGCCCGGCGGCGGGCGCGGCCTCAGGACAGAGAGAATGGGGCGGGCGAAGCCGTTCCGGACAGGAGACGGGCAGGAAACCGGCGGGAGGTCCGTTGGAGAAAGGCTCAGGCGGCTGGCGGAAGGGCCAGCAGAAGGCGGGGAAAAAATAGCTTGACATTGGGGAAAAAGCTGATATAATAACATCCGTTGACCCCATTGGCCAGCCCATGCAGCGGTATCGAAGAGGTCATAACGAGCACGATTGGAAATCGTGTAGCGGCTGAAACCGCTCGAGGGTTCGAATCCCTCCCGCTGCGCCACGTCGGAGCAAAGTCCGCTTTGCTCCGACGTCTTTTTATGCCTGAGGCATAAAAAGACGTCATCCGCCCGCTCCCTTGCTCCTCCTTTCCAAATCGCAACCGCTTACGCTGGGGTGCGATTTGGGTCCGCCGCTTTGCGGCGGATTTGTCCCGTTACGGGGAAATATCGATTTTAACCGCTCTTCCCAGCTCGTCGCAAGCGACATGTCGCTTGCGACGAGCTTTTTTATTTCATTGTAAGGCTCATCGAGCGCTTATTCTGCTGCTCCCCGCTTCCCATCCGTATCCTCTGTCGTGCTGTGCTCTGGATTGGTGTGCCACCCTGCAGGTGGCTTTGATTCGGGTTCCTGCATCTTTTTCTATGTTTGTGTTTACATGGGATTGAAGAAAGATCTTGAAGCAGAAATCCTCTGATATATTCATAATGGTATTTACCTTGCAGAGTACCGACGAATATCGTATGACAGGTGTAAGGAGTAGCCTGAGATGACCGGGGGAGGTGCTGGAATTGAGTTGTTTACCGACAATCCCATCAACTGGCTTAAATGGGGGTGTATGCGCGGTTTTGATCGGAGGCCATGTCGTTGCGGTTCCGCTCTACAAAAAAGTTTCCCACCGCGTTAGCTGGGAACGGAAACGGAACACCGCAAAAGGCAGAAACCGCGTTATCAAAGCGTCTTTGATGGGCAGGCATCCCTTCGGTAAGCAACTGGCGCGCCACCTATCGCTATACGGTCGAAGGGGAGCAACGGCAGTATATCGCCTATTTCAAGCACCAGGCAACACTGTATCTCTACTATATCGATACTCCTGACAAACTGTTTTTCTGCGAGGAGTATCACTGTGAAAATCACAAGGCAATCCGCCTGTTCCCTGTCATTTTTCTGCCTTGGATTTTAGCTAGTGCTGCCCTCGTCCTCTTGGGCGTAGGCCTGTCAGGGGTTTGAAAAGCATATCAGATTTCCGGACATGCAAACGGGGATAGAATCGCATCTTGATGCCATCCTCATTTTGCAACAATGGAGTCTTTTTCAGACAATGCCAGGTGATGACGCTGTCCATCATCTGTTGTTCCATCAGAAGATCAGTTTACAAAGATAACACTTCCGATTATTTCCATAGCGCAATTCATATTGAGAACTGAATGGAAAGATCAGTACCTGGGACTATCCCGACGCCCTGTGTTTCGCTCTTGCATTATTTCATTGAACATGATACAATAAAGTCAAAATGTAAAATTTGTTTTTATTTATGAGAAGGTGATGGGGTGCCGAGAGTTGCTTATTCTGACAAGGACAGAGAACGTATCAGGACGCAGCTTGTTGCAGTTGGACTTGAGCTGATGGCAAAGCAGGGCATTCAGCATACAACTGTTGAGCAAGTATACAAAAAAGTTGGTATTTCGCGGACATTCTTCTATTCTTTTTTCTCCACAAAAGAGGATCTGGTGCTTGAAACGCTGTACTGGCAGCAGCCTAAAATCCTTGCGTATGTGCAAAAACTGATGTCTGACTCCTCTTTAAGCTGGCATGAAGCTGTGAAAAAATTTCTCCACGATTGCTGCTATGGTGAGAAAAATGGGATTGCCGTTTTAACAATTGAAGAACAGCAGCTCATTTTCAAGCGCCTGTCAAAGGAGAGCTGCCAGGTGTTCCGGCAAAAGCAGCTTCGTCTTTTCGGAGAAATTTTAGAACACTTTGGAATCAAAGCAGATACCGCAAGGATCAATCTGTTTACGAATTTAAGCCTGACAGCGATGGTTGTACGCAGAGCAATCCCCAATACGCTTCCCCTGTTTGTTCCGGAAGCCGCTGATGAAACGGTCGATTTTCAACTGAATGCGATTGTGGATACTATGGAAAAATGGAAGACAACTCCCGTACCTTGAGGGAGGAAAAGAAAAATCCGTCCGAATGTTATGTTGTAGCGTTATATTCAGACGGATTTCCTTTCAGACAAAATAAATACAATCTCAGATAATTGACCTTATTTTGGAACGGACTTGGTAAAAGCAGAGTGAAAAGGAGAGCGCACGATGAAGGAATTTGACCTGTTCGCAAGCAAATATCCGCCGGAGTACAGTTTGAGAAAACCCACCGCTGTAATGCTGGCGCAATTTCGGGGGATTGCCAGCAGAGCTTCTGGCCTTTTGGCAGGAATACGGGTTCGGAAATTACGGGGGAGACCTCCTAAAGTGTGGGCACTGACTTTTTTCAGCCTGACAAAGGATGAAATCCTCGGCTATCTGGAGTATCACCGGGTTCTGCAGCGGCTGCGGCCTTATATTCTGGAAACAAGGGACGGGCATATATTGCTCCGCGGGCTGAGTCTGAAGGAGATGGAACTTGTCCTGTCTGCGCAATACGCCGGTTTTATTCCCGCTTTGGGACAAAGCTCCCTGAGAGGATAAAACTGTACAATCACAAAATTCGTGATGCTGCGGGGACTGCCCGATACAGCTTAAAAGCGACAAAACATTTTAGGAGGAAATGATTATGGGACTGTTCAGCAAGTTGTTCAAGGGGCCGGAGATCGACATGGAGAAGAGCGATGCAAATGCAAAGAAAATGCGGGCTCTGTTTAACCAGGCCGTGGAAGACGGGGACAATTACAGGCTGATCTTCGGATATACCGAGGATGTGAGCCGGTTCAACTACGGGTTTGTCCATGGAAGCAAAACGAAAATCGGAAATCTGATCGTGGGCTGGAACGCGGACAGCCAGACAGTTGTGGTCGTTCCCACGGTACCCGATCTCTCTGGCTGTGGAGATCCGACCTACTATCACCGCTCTGAAATTCTGAAAGCCTACCGCAACAAGTACCCGACCGATGCGTTTATCATTTACCCGGACAAAAAAGGGTATATTGCCATCAATGCCTATGACTGGCTGGAGGACGAAAAGCTGTATGTCTATGTATCGCAGGATGCGGAACTGGCGGCTTTTACCGACTTCTTTATGAACCAATTTGCAACAAAGTGAGGGGACTATGTCGTTGGAAGAAATTGGTGCATTTCTGCTGGTTCTTGTAGCGGTATTGATCTTTGGCAATCTGTGGTTTCAGTTTGTAGAGGCAATTTTGAGCCGGATCAAAAAGCTGTTTACCCGCCGCAAGGAACCGCCGGTCTGGCATACGCTCCCCCCTGATGAGGAGGACGGGAAAAATGGTTGACATCGACGAGATCAGAAAACGGGCACAGCAAGCCAGCGAACGAGCCGCTGAGAGCATGAGAAAGACGTTTGAAAAAAGTGAGGAGCTGGTCCAAAAAATCGAAATTTCCAGTTCTGAAGAAGAGGAATCTGTCTCTGCCGCTGAGGTTGAGGCACAGATCAACGCCAACACGGAGCGGCAGGTAGAAATTCTCGGTCAGATATTTAGAACTGACGGTATGGCGCAGATGTCCACCAATGAGGAGCTGCTGCAAAAAGTGGTACAAGATAAGGTCGCCGAGGCAACGATGTCTGCTACGGAAACCATTATGGGGCAGCTGTTTGGGGAAGATATGGGCGTTCTCGCGGCGGCTCTGGAAACCTTGGCGATGGAAGAAGGGGACGATGAGGAAGAGGGGGTGTTTGATCTCGAACGGGAGGAAAGCCTTTATACGACCTTAGAGGAGGCAATGGCCCGGCTTGAGGCCATGCCTGAACCGGAGCCGGTCCCGTGCCAAAAAAATGACGAGAAATGGGAGCGCTTCGGCATCCTGCTGTCAGGCATCATATCGACCCTAAACGGCCATGACCTGTATGGCATGGATGTGGAGGAGCACATCCCTGTTATGGAACAGAAGATTGCGTCACTCGTTCGCCACTCATGGGGGATCAATGGCCGCAGCGATCTGCTGGATATGATCCGCTATCTGGCACAGGAGGGCTATATTCTGCGGTATCAGCTGTACAGCGAGGCATCTTCTCCGGAAGAGCTGATGGATGAAGCTATAGATGAGGATGAACGCGAGAATGTCAGCCGGGCATGGAGGTTCGCACAGCGGTATAAAAGCCAATATGCTCCCGGTTTTATGGCCGGCTGGGATATCGGCCGGGCGGCGATGCTGGCCCGCTGGGGGTGCTATTTAGGCTGGATTACGGAAAGTGAGGCGGCCGGCATCCTCTGGAATCTCTCCCACAAAGCTGCGGAGGAGCTGCACAGCTGGCGTGAATTCGCCCAGTCCTACCTGTTTGGCGGCCTGATGTGGAAACTGCTGTGCGGCGATCATTCTGTAGAAAGTTACCTGGGTTATATTGCAGATGCCGCCACAGACTTGTTGACCGGAAAAACGGAACAGGACGGCGGACATTGGCGCGATTGTCCATGGCCTGCGCGGAGAAAAATCGGCTTCACAGGATAGTTTATGGCAAAAATTAATACTCAGAAAATATCGATTTTACCCATCCCGCCCACGTCGGAGCAAAGTTCGCTTTGCTCCGACGTCTTTTTTGCCTGAGGTAAAAAAGACGTCATCCGCCCGCTTTCTTGCTCTCCCTTTCCAACTGCGGCCCGCTACGCTGGGCTGCAGTTGGTAGGCCGCCCTGCGGGCGGCATTTTCAACGACGCCAAAGGACATGGAAATATATGGAATAACACTCCGGAGAACACAGTAAAACAGGAAAATGAACACAGTCATTTTGCGGCCAATTTCTGGTTCAGGATCTGTGCGGTTTTTCTCTCCTGACTTTCCGGAGGTGGGTGTAGACATCTTGGGTCATGGCTGCGGTAGGGCTGAAGACATATCGTTTCGACAGGGGAGCGCTTCCTGGGAAGGCAAATATTATACCTTGCTTTTCGGGGGAACCGTCGGTTACAATTTCAAGGTAAAAAATTTACTGAGGAGTGATGTGCTGTATGTGGAAGAGACTGACCGCAGTGGCCTTGGCGCTGGTTCTCTCCGCCGCGCTGATCCTGCCGGGGTCTGCCTCTGTATTGATGGTAAACGGACAGAACCTGTGGCAGAATGCCCTGGCCAGACCGGAGGGAGGTACCACCTATGTATCCCTGAGGGTGGTGGCCAATGTACTGGCGCCCCATGCGGAAGTGAGCTGGTCCCAAGGAACTGCCTGGGTAAGAGGAAACGGCGTTATGCTCAAAGCGGTGCCCGGACAGACCTATATCACTGTCAATGACCGGGCCCTATATGTGGCAAAAGGGGTTAAGCTGGAAAACGGGCGGGTAATGGTGCCCATCCGGGTGCTTGCCGAGGCTCTGGGAGGAACCGTCGCCTGGAGCCGAACAGAGGGGATCACCCTTACGGTGGGCAGCGGAGTGCCTGGGCCAGCGCCCTATACATCAGATGAACTGTACTGGATGTCCAGGATTATTTCGGCTGAAAGCCAAGGAGAGCCCCTGAAAGGCAAGCTTGCGGTGGGTACCGTGATACTAAACCGGGTGGCCAGTGACCAGTTCCCTAGCACGATCTATGATGTGATTTTTGATAAAAAGTGGGGAGTCCAGTTTAGCCCTACCATCAATGGAATGATCTATCAGGAGCCTACGGCGGAGAGTGTTCTGGCAGCAAAACTCTGCCTGGAAGGGGCCAGAGTGGCGGGCGACAGCTTGTATTTCCTCAATCCAGAGATTGCTGAAAACTTCTGGATTATGGAGAACCGGGAGTTCGTGATGACCATCGGAAGACACTGGTTTTACCGCTGAATTGTATATACAGACGAATAACCGAACCTTTCCAATGGAGAGGTTCGGTTATTTTGTACACAAGAAAATCTTGCAAAACGGTATAAAATCGGTTACAATACGGTTACAATTTGACAACAAATTGTAGCAAGGAGAGATTTGATGAAAATTCGAATAACTGGCCTGGCTCTGGCAGGGCTTATGGCGGCATCTTTGGTTCTGCCTGCCTTTGCCGCCTCTTCGGAGGAGGTGCCGTCCTCAGAAATCTATCTGAATGGAGAAGCGGCACAGATGCTGGAGTATCGGCTCTACAAAGGTGTCAACTATATCACGGTTGAGTCCTTTATGGCTATGATGGACGCGGAGGCTTTGGTGGAGCAGGAGAACGGCACTGTCGTTGTTACTGCCGCCACAGTGACTGGTGTGGTTGACATGGATGCCGCCCAAGAGGAGGGGCAGCTGTCCGGAGAGACAGAGGAGGACCCTAACCAGGGTGAAGACCGCGCTTTGATGGAATCAGAGGAGGAAAATGCTCAGACAGAGGAACTCCCGGAAGAGGATCCCGAGGCTGAGGAGACCCCCCAGGCCAATGTGGTGGAAGAGACCCTGACGTTTTCCGCAGTCCAGGGAGAGAACTATGTGGTGGCCAACGGACGCTATTTGTATGTAAAGAACGGCGTCCTGGAGCTGGACGGCAAAGTTGCTGTTCCGGTGCGGGTGCTGGCCGAGATCTTCAATCTGGATGTGGGCTATGACGGAGCTACCGGCAACGTCACACTTACCAGCCAGGAGGGGGTTGGCGCCTATCTGGAGAGCGGCGACGCTTACTACGATGGCGATGTTCTCTATTGGCTGTCCCGTATCATCTACTCTGAGAGCGGCAACCAGCCTCTGGAGGGCAAGATTGCCGTAGGCAACGTGGTGATGAACCGTGTGGCTAGCCCGCTGTTTCCCGACACCATCTATGATGTGCTGTTTCAGCGGAATCAATTCAGCCCCGCAGCCACTGGTTCCATTTACCGTACGCCCAATGAGGCGTCGGTGGTTGCGGCCAAGCTGGTGATGGACGGTGCGGTCTCCCTGAAGAATGTCTTGTTCTTCAACGCCGCTGGCCTGAACAGCTATGCATCCCGCAATCGGCCCTACGTGGCTACCATTGGAAACCATGCGTTCTACGCATAAGACGCTTAAGTAAGAGAAAGACGGATCAGGGTCGCCGGGTTGTTCCCGGCGGCCCTGATAAAATTTGCAAAGAAAGGGTTGACAAGGGCAAAGAATCTGCTATAATAACAAATGCTCGCCTGAGGGCGGGCGGCAGATAGCGGATTAGTGTAATGGTAGCACACCAGACTCTGACTCTGTTTGTGAGGGTTCGAATCCTTCATCCGCTGCCAAAACGAAAGGGCATCCGTAAGGATGTCCTTTCGTTTTGGGCTTCATTGCCTTTCGGTATTTCCATACTTGGGACGGCAGAGCCGCCCATGTGCCAAGGTTTTCACCTCCGGCAAAACGCTTGCGCGGCGTAGATGCACTGCTGGTCAAAAGACCGGATGGGCACGGCTTCGGTCGTGCCAACTTTTTTGCAAAAATAGGGGCGGGTTCCGAGCAGCCAAGGGAGATCCGGGATCGCCACAGACAGGAGGAACAGGTATGAACGAGCGGGAAGTGGCCGAGCTGCGCCGCCGGTTTAAGCCAGAGCGCAATAGCTTCGGCAAGATCAAGGGCTGCTATGTGAACGAATTGGGGCACATCGCATCCCGGTTTGAGCAATCTCTGGCCATGATGAGCCAGGATGAGACGGAACTGTTGCTGGGGGTGCTGCGCAAGACCCTGTCCGGTACCCTGGAGAAAAATTTAGTCAATCTGAGCTTTGAGACCGGCCAGGTGGCCTATGGGGAGGAACACAAGCTGCTGCGTACCCTGCGGGATAGTGAACTGAAGGATGAGGATGCGGTGGAGACTTTTTTCCAAAAGGTGTCTGACAGTGTGCAGATGGAGGGGGGATACCTCATCCTGCTGGTGTGCGACGCCTATGATGTGCCCCGGCGTAGAGGGGAGGAGCCGGCGGAGGACAGCGGGGAGGTGTACCGCTACATCCTGTGCAGCATCTGCCCAGTGGCGGAGACTAAGCCAGCCCTGAGCTATTATATGCGGGAGAACGAGTTTCACAACCGTCAGATGAACCAGCTGGTATCCGCACCCGCCTTGGGATTTCTATTTCCCGCCTTTGATGACCGGGCGGCCAACCTGTACGGGGCGTTGTGCTACACAAAAGACCCTGCCCAAAGCCATGAGGAGTTCATCCAAGCGGTATTTCACACCCAAGCCCCCATGCCTGCCGCTGCCCAGCGGGAGAACTTTCAGGCCGCCCTGGCCGGAAGTCTGGAAAAGGACAGCAGCTATGAGGTGGTGCAGGCGGTTCATGGCCAGCTGCGGGAGATGATCGCGGTTCACAAAGAGAGCAAGGAACAGGAACCTCTCACCCTGACAAAGGGCCAGATGGCAGGGGTGCTGCGCTCCTGTGGGGTTGCCCCGGAGCACACCCAGGCTTTTACAGACCGTTTTGACGAGACCTTCGGACCCGATGCCCAGGTGAGTCCACGCAACCTCATTGATACCGGAAAGGTGGAGGTACGGACCCCAGACGTGGTGATCCAGGTGAACCCGGAACGGGGAGATCTGGTGCGCACAGAAATGATCCAAGGCTGCAAGTACATCATGATCCGGGTGGACGGAGAGGTAGAGGTAAACGGTGTGGAGATTCACATCGGCTAAAGAAAATGTGGTAAGGCCCTGGGGTATGTGCCCCAGGGCCTTGTTATGGGGAGCGGACGGGGCAGACGGCAGGCTGGCTCTTGTCTGCCAGAGAAAATAATGTTATAATGCTACAATGATTTACTAGCCGGCGGTGATGTGACCGTGGCCTTCGCATATACTGTGAAAGATTGGATCCGGATGACACGGCCTATGGCGGAGGAACGTCGCCGCCATGGCATAGGGAGGTTTCTATGAAGATTGTCGTATTGGCTGGGGGGATGAGCCCCGAGCGAAATGTGTCCCTGTCCAGCGGGACGAAGATCTGCCAGACCCTGCGGGAGTTGGGCCACCGGGCCGCCCTGGTGGATATGTATCTGGGGGCGGAACCTGCCGGGGCCGACCCCTTTGACGCGCCCCTGGCCGGGCAGGGCGCCCAGATCGGAAGAGCACACGTCTGCACTCCAGTCACA
>ERZ809224.1885-NODE-1885-length-14172-cov-36.945172_pt1 | contig 14172 bp, 12 predicted proteins | sample MGYA00520513_ERZ809224 | MGnify/ENA primary metagenome ERZ809224 (study PRJEB31576, sample SAMEA3212658) | Homo sapiens | biome: human-gut; feature: human gut; material: fecal | place: Sweden | collected 2012 ...
CTTTTTTCTCCTCAACCCCTCATGAGGGGTTGACTTTTCATAGTTGGTCTTATTTTTCCGCATTGGCGGTAGTCGTAGAGCCGCATTGCAAAAATTCCGCATTGGAGAATTTGCAAAATTCCGCATTGGCTCTTGCGAACGTCCGCATTACAGAAACTCCGCAAGAATTTCCGCATTACACGGGCGCTCATAGGAACCAGCCGAAAATCTCCGCATTAGTGAAATTTCAAAAATTTCCGCATTGGAGACTTCCGGCGTAAAATTTCCGCATATGAAAAGAGCCATCCCGGATGAGATGACTCTTTTGCCAATGGGCTATCCTTTCACCACAAATGAGGGTGTAGGTCAAGCGCCCCTTTTTAGCCCTGCGGGGTGGAGACTTCATTCCTCCTCCGCCGCGTCGGTGAAGGGAGCGGTATTGATATTATACCACTCCCCCCTCCATATGGAGTACCGCAGGGGCACAAAGTCCCGACAGTTGTATGCCGGGAGATGGTATTCCGGGACAATAAAGCCCGGAATGTACCCCCACTCGTCCTCCTCAGCGAATGGGTCGTCATAGCTGCCCAGCACGGGCTTGGGCAGCATTGCGTCGGGAGCCTCAAACTCCACGAGAATTTCCCCATCGCGGATGCACGGGAGTACATCCGCAGGGGTAATGGTCGCCCCGTTCCCCGTCGGAATATTTTCCGGCAAGAAACAGAACGAACCGCCCTTGAGGCAGTGCATCTGGAGACCAAGCTCCACTGCCTCATTAAACTCTTTTTTATTCATACAACGATACAACTTCATTGTCATTGCCTCCTTTTTTATTTGACAATATAGCCGCTTTGTGCTATACTGTCTTTGTATACATCCAGACACTATCGGCAGACAATGCCGGATGCATACAAGGACAGGGGACGAGATAGACAGACCGCGCCCCTTGCCTATGGATACTCACCGATTGCATGGTACACTCGTGCCGTTTGAGGCAGGGCATTTATAGCCCAAGCCCAGAAGCCTTCTGTCCGTCCTTGGCATGAACGGGGGACGGCATAGCCGCCCGCTTTGTGCTTCTTTGGCAGACGTCGCCCGCATTCTTCAATTCTGCCGATTAGGGTAGACTTGTCCCTTTGCGGGCGGGTATAAACCAATACCACGATCGGTGCTTTGGCTGCACTGCAATACAGCCCCGCGAATGTAGTTGTCACGTCTGAGGCGTACAGGGGTAGACTATCCCCGTATGACACTCATGCCCAGATTCTGCATTCCGGTGTAGTGCGTCTTAGGCTTGCGCCCGTCCCCGTTTGTCTGCTATGTACCGCGCCTAAGCGCAACAGAAACCCGTCAAGCAAGAATCTTGCAGTGCGAAAATTGCCTAACATCTCTAAGGGTATGTCAGCGATGGGATTCGCGACAGAATGACACGACACTACCCGCGAATTTTTCTGCACAGGGGTACACTGTCCCCTGAATCTGAAAACATTCGCGCAACGTGCTACACAATTCCTGCCGGCAGTGTTGACCGCTTCCGCCTAACAACATGCCGGGAGTCGCCCAGCGATACAGTACGCCCGTAAAGGGATACAGACGATTGCAGGGCATAGCATGGACGGCAGACCGCGCCCACGTTCGGCAGACCAATTCTTGGAACGCCGATCGTTTTTGGGTGCAGCAAACACACGCCATGCGCAACCCGAAACGCCTGAATAGACGCACAGGGGAACGCTGGAAACGACACGCTACTTAGTGCGCTTTTTGCAAAGGGTCTTTTCCGCCCCCAGTAAACAGGGGCAAGGATCAAATCTTGTTTTCAGCGTCGTAACGACGTTGCTTTGCTTCATCTTCTGACAGACGCTTTGCGCGCGCCTTGACTTCATCCGTTCCGCGCGCCGCCGCCATGAGAACCGGCAGGCAGACCTTGAAAAAGTCGCGGGCAGACTGGGCGAAAACGTATTCCCCAAAATTCATCTTGCAGATATTTTGGAGAATCGCGTCTGCATAGTTGGAACGCATGGAAGGCGCGTCGTCGCCGAAAATCGCGGAAAACAGCTTTTCAAGCGCCCGCTTACACCCACGCTTGGAAAAGCAAGCGACGTTTTCAGAAACTTCATCCGTTCCGGGAATGACAGACTTCACCTGTTCCAACTTGTCATACGTCACGCCGTCCTTCCGGCGAACCATTTCGCGAATTTTCCCCAGTCTGCCTTCATCCACCTTTTCCCACTTGCTTTGTAGGGCATAGCAAACAAAGGCATACCGGGCATTTTCAAGCGCTGACTGCACACCGGGCATTTTCGCCACGATCTCATACAGGCAGGATTCAGGCTTTATAGCCTTGTTCCCGTGGCTTGCCTTCTTTTCCCCAGACTTTGCAAGGGCAAAATAGCCCTTGACGTATTCGGCGGCAAACATGGCACGCACGCCATGCTTAGCGACGTACTTGGCAAAAAGGGCAGAGTTTTCCCGTGCAACCATTTCACGCAGGGCGGTCTTGTCTGCATCGGTTTTCGCCGTGTCGGCAGCAACGCCGAGACGTTCGACGGTCTGGGTGTTTTCCTCGGCGGTCATGACGGACAACAATTCAATATTATTAAACTTCTTTTCCATTTTCAATTCCTCCAGTTAAATCAGTCGTTTTTGTTGACAGATAAACTGGGGGCGGAAAAGACCCTTTGCGCATGACCAGCATACAGCCCGCCCGACGTTCGTTAGTTGTAGCTGTAAATATTACCATCGGGAAATTCGATGGTTACAGTTTCCCCAGTACGGGTGTAGACTTGCAACTGATCGGGCTTGACATTTCTTGACAACCCGATCAGTAGACCAGCGACGAAAACCAGTACAAACATACCGACGGCACAAACTTTTTTCATCTTTCAGCCCTCCATTTTTTGGCGGGCTGTATGCTGGTCACGCACTTCGCGTTACAATTTGCAGTTGTCAAGGTGCATATGGCTACAGCCACGGTCAACCGCGCTTGTAATCCGCCGCGCATATCCGCGGATGTTATCCGCTATGCTCGGCAGGGGCTTGCCTCGTCGCCCGCGCTTGGCTTGCTTGCCTTGGCTTGTCTGCCTTGGCTTGCTTGCCTCGCTACACCTATATAATATCACATTGCTACACCCATGTCAAGCCCTTTTTTGCATTTTTTTTGCGATTTTTCAGGACTTTATTTTATAACGTATGTTATTCATCAATAACCCGGAAACGTTCGCCCTTAGAGGCGAACGATCCGCGCTGGGGATCGCTGAAAACAAGCGGAAAAAGCGAACGGCTGGGAAAAGAATTTTTGAATTAGAATGTATTCTATCAAATGGGAAATATTAGGAAGGCGAATCGGCTGCAATCCGGCATATAATAGTAGGGATCGCGTCACACAGTCCAGCGCCATATGATCATGGCGCTGGGGAAGGAAGCGAACACAATATTTTCCCTTTGAAAGGTTCAAATATAGAAAATCAAACATGGAAGAAAAAGGAATCTCACGCACACGCGTATAATCTAATGTGGCTTTACCTTTTGAGTTAAAATATCACGCATTATTTACTGGTAAAATAGTGCAAATCTCTTGTAGATCGCTGGATGATATAATACAAGAGTCGATCCGCAAGCGCTGCTGGGGGCGTTTTCAATCGTTTTCGTGGGTATATCCGCGAACCGTTGATTTTCCTGCATTTGCAGATTGTCAACAACCGAATGCGGTTAATTCATCGAAAATTTTCGTAGAACAGCGAAAACGAAATAATTCTATCAAATGGAAGAAAAAGGCGAACCAGACGGCTGGATCACCATTGCATAGCAAAGCGATAGACTTCAGCATGATAAAGCATACATAGTAAATAGGATTTAACTAAAAATTGTGAATGAAAATATAAGCATTCATGTATAGCTGGATGAAACAAAAAATATAGCAATAGTAAACAAAAATAGCTATGAAACTATAAACAATTAAAAAACGGTCAATATCCAGAACAGATGAACGGTTTTCGGAAAACCGATGAAGGGATGAAGGGAAACGGAAAAGGTGTAGAGATGGGAAAGAATAGAAAAGAATAATTATGCAAAATGTAAACAATTTCATACAAAAAGCGGAAAATGTCAAGGAATGGCAAATGCAAGCATTTGGATATATAGAAACATGCCTATAAACGCGAATTGTACAAAATGGGCATTTACGTCTAATTCAGATTCACCAGCGACGATTGTACTATACCAGTCATCTGTACTTCTCCCAGAACCAAAACGAACACAGCACAGTTCTCGTAGGTTATTTTCCAGCCATGCTTAAAACGGATTCTTAACCGTCAGATTATCTGCCAGACGAATCATTGCACAGTCTGTTGAATGCCTGTGGTTTGCTGCGGAATTGGTGACTGTTTGATTTGATATGGGGGTATGAGGGATGTATTGAGCCGTGGAAAATTACTATGGCTATTGGACGCAATAGTCATGGGGCTTAGCCTGTGTCTATTAAAGACCTATGTCTTATTTATCCTTGGTACAGCATAACTTATGTTCGGTGGATTATATATTTCTCTATTAACTTATATATACAATGAAAGATGGGTTTTTAAGACAAATAGTATTAAATTCTACATATTGTATAATATTATATATTTATATTGTGCAATATATACAAGAAGAGATATAGTGTATAAGGGAACTATCTCTCTTAAAAATAGAAGTTGTGATAGAGCTTTATCTAATAGAACTCTATCTACTAAGTCTTATGCTATATTATAAGCTAAAGCTATTAGAACCCTATTACCATTATACGCTATATCTATAATAAAGTTTATATATATTATCTATTGTATAAAATAGCCTAAGCTGTATTATGTGCTTAGGCTATTTTGTATATAGAACTCTTATACACTAAAGCTATAATAAAGTATTATATATGATATATATATTATTTAATAAAGCATTAGTTTCTAAAGAGACTTGAGTTCTTAACCTCTAACTGATATAGTTTCTAATATATAGGACTGATTTCGATGAATGATAGGTGCGGTATTTCGCGTGGATTCCCGGATGTTCCCAAGTATCCAGAATCAAGTGCAGCGATTCAACAGACGGTAAAGTATACGTTGAAACTGAAAAGAGGATGGGAGAAGTACCGTGGTGGAAGGCAAGGCGGGACTGCTTTGAGATGCGCTGCTTTACGTTCGGGGAGAAGGGGCTTTACGTTGACGGTGATGGCGGTGGGGACACTGACGGATTGGAGCGCGGTCAGGCGTATGTCTGGAACAGCATTGTAGAGACGTACTGGAGAACGCTCTGAGCGCTTCTGGACGTGCGGTAGTGGAATTTATCCGTCCTGAAGCTGGAGCGCCTCAGAAGGGCGTTTCTGTCGATATATGACCGTGTGGCGGGAAAAGAGGTCTGAACGGTAGAAGATAGAGACGGTGAGGACTGCGGTACAGGGCAGTTGGGACAACGATGGCCGTTTGAAGAATTTCGATGAGTGACGGTCGATGTTGCTTGTGTTGGAACCAACAAATTCAGGTTGTCTGAGATTCTTAATAACTTTGCAAGGGTTTTGATTACTCTGAGGCGTTCTGGCTTTGGAGGTGGAATTATCCCACTTTACCGTTGAAAGCGCTCAGAGCATCAAAAACTCTGCGGGGTTACTGCATTTTCAGACAAACGCAATAGCGGGTTGTCTCTGCCGTGGTTGTGAAGCGGTTTCTTCTTGCGACAAATCGAAAGCTGTCTATAAAAGATGAAGCCTAACGATGACTCCGCGATTCACAGAGTCACCATTAGAGCACGGTCATATTCAAGTTTTTCAATCAGCTGTCGTAAAGAAAAGAAAGTATCAAAGAAAAGAAAGATAGAGATTATCTTATAAGCTATATCTTTATTATATTATAGGGGGTGGGTCAGGTAATTTCTTCCAGAAACATGGACAAAAAAGAAGGGGTCGGCATTTTACCGACTCCTCGATTGAGATTACTTCTGCTCTTCCGGCTGACGCGGTTCGCCACAATTGAGGCAGAAGAGATGGTTCGGTTCGTTGGTGCACCCACAGTGTTGGCAGACCCACGGTTCCGATATGTTAAAATTACTTGTGCTTGCCGCACTGAGCGCAGAGCATGTCAGTTTCGTTATTCACATACCCGCAGTGCTTGCAAGTCCACGGCCAGCTTTCGCCGTCGTTGGAGGTGTAGCTGGTTGGTTCTTCTGAAGCAGCTTTTCCAGTCGGCAGAGAGGCACTTGCGTTGGAATATTCAGGAGCGGGTTGCCCATTCGCAACGGCAGTGAGAAGAAGATTTGTTCTCTTCTGCTCTTGAAGAAGCAACTTCTGTTGCGCCTGTGCTGTAAGGTCAGGAAGCGCGGCGACGAGAATTAGTCCTAATGGGCCTGTCAGAAAACAGAGAATACCGTAGAGAGAACCATCGTAGCCCTTTGCAACGGCAGCGACGTTTGCGTTGACGGCAAGAACAACATCGAGAACGATGGCGGCAAGGATGATGATAAGCGTGATTTCCATCTGTGTTTCCTCCTGATGTGTATTTTATTGCTTGTGTTCACCGCATTGTGAACAGTAGTCGAGTATGTTGGCATTCATCCGCTTGCATTTCGGGCAAGGAATAAATAATAAGGGACATCATGGGAACACTGTGATGTCCCTTGCAAAAGGAAGGTGTTCAGCATGGCTTATAAAATAGTAAAAGCGAGCTGGTAGATTGAAAAGTTCCTAACAATGGTCGAGCCGGGGAAGGCATGGAAGTATGTTGCGAATGCGGCGTCACAGGGTGCGGTGGACTGTTCCGGCGCTTTTACTTACTGGTATCGACAGGCGGGAAGCTACATGTATCACGGTAGCAACACGATGTGGCGAAAGTACACAACAGAGAAAGGGAAGATAGGGGAGGTCAATCTCATCCCCGGCATGGCGGTCTTTAAGATGCGGCGAGATGGAGCAGAACCGTCAGCATTCAAGAATGATGGACAAGGAAACTTTTACCATGTTGGGCTATATGTCGGGGATGGCAAAGTCGTTGAGGCAAAAGGGACGAAGTACGGCTGCGTGACAAGCTGCATCAGCGATTGGGGATATGTCGCCAAATTGAAGTACACAGAGTACGATGTAAACGCTTCAGATGAGACTCCAAGCACAGATGATGCCCCTTCCGAAGAAACAAGAGGAATGGTGAAGGGTGGCACACTCAACATGAGGGGAAGGGCGGACAAAGGAAGTGCGCGAATTACAACGATTCCCAACGGCGCAACTATTACAATCATCGGGGAAAACGGCGCTTGGTACAAAGCACGTTACAAAAATTATACAGGATATGTGATGAAAGAATATGTGAATCTGATACTATATTTATACAAAATTTCCGGCGAAACAGATGACAAAGAAGCGGCAGAAAAAATTTTGGGTTACGCGAAAGAACTCGGTATTGCGCTAAATGTTACAGGCGGGTGATTGCGATGACCATGATAGAGAGCTTTTTGCAGAGCGCCTACGGGAAATTCGCGGCATTCGCCGGCATTGCTGCCACTTTCTGGGGCTTCGCGAAAGCTGTCGGCGCACTAAAACGGTGGATTATCGCAAGAGGAGAAGAGCGTCGCACAAAAGAGAACTTGCCCAAAGAAACGTATCATTTGATACAGAAATTGAGGGAAGAGATGGACAAGCACAATGCAGAACATAAAGAGCAGTTGGCAGAAATAAAGCAAAAGGTTGAGGCACTCGTTGAAAAGCAGGCGTTCACAGAAGAACAGATTGCAACAGTTCAGAATGAAAAATTGTGCTGGGCGTATATCCATTATGGGAAAGAGCATCACCCGATTACGATGGCAACTAAAACAAGTTTTGAACGCATGTATGAGCAATATAAAAATAACGGAAAGCGCAATCATGTGCCGAGCGACTGGTAGGAGGTCATGAACGCCGTACCAATACAGGGGGCAGATGACCATGAGTAAAGCGAAAACATATGTGCAATATTCAAAACGGTTGACGACATCCGTGGCGATTATATGGTGTGTGTACAGATTTTAGGCACTTATACTAATCAGTATTTTTCAAGAAAACGCCGCGCCCATTATAGAGAGCTTGGCAGGAATGGACAACATCATGATAACGGCCATCAGCCTATACTGCGGGAATAGCGTAGCAGAGAAAGGCATCGTCAGCTATTTCAGCGGGCGAAAAGAGGAAAGTTCTGGAGAAAACGGATAAGGAGAGGATTTTATGAGTACGGAAAATATTATCTTTTTGTCAGTAATTGCAGCGCTTATTATTGTGTTTCTAATCGACAAGTTTACAGGGTACACACTGCTGAAGAAAATTCTTCAGTGGAAGCCTGCACTTGCCGCACTGACAGCACTGGCGGAAGCAATTGCAAATGTGCTGCCATCCAGTGAATTTGCGGTTGCGGTTACGGTGTTGAAGGCAGCAAGCAGAGCCGCACAGGAAGCAGAGCGTCTCTACAAATTGAACGAATTGCCGAAGGAGGAGCGCAACGCCTACGCACAGACGATGATTGCGGCTATCCTGTGCGAGGCTGGTATTGAGGTAACGGAACAGGTACAGCAGATGATAGACGGGGCGATTGCCGTTGTGTGTATGCTGATGCCGCATGAGGAGAAGAACGAGCAGAAGGAATGAGGGCGACAGCAATGACCATCTGCTGTGACAAGGAAGCACTTGACTGGTTTGGTTACAGCTGAGTGTGGAGCCAGACCGTGGGTTATGCGGATACACCACAAGCCGAATAGATTCTTCGGAATTGAAGGAAAACGCAAAAGCGAGGAAGAGATGACTTGTCTCATCCTCGCTTTTTTAGTTATTCTCGATTTTCTCCGCAGCCAAGGCAGAACGTAGCGTCTTTGTCATTTGTGGTTCCGCAGTGCTTGCAGACCCACTGGCCATTAGTAACGGAATTTTCTTTTGTGGTATCAGACATGGCAGAATTTGTCGCCGACGCAGGAGCATGAGACTTTGTACGATGCTGCTGTGCGGACAGGTTATTAGAAATCTTTTCGAGAAAGAAGTTGGCAGCTCTTTGTGCGGAAAGAATTTCTTCCATCTTATGGTCGGGAAGCGCAGCGACTATGATGCAGCCGACTGGGCCAGTAAAGAAGCACAGGAATCCATACAGAGTTCCATTGTAGCCTTTTTGCTTTGCGATTGATGCGGCCGCGACTGAAACTGCAATGTCGATGAGTACGATGAAAAATCCGGCGATAAGCAAGATGTCGTTGACAGAGATGGTGGAAGAAGCTGGGGAGTATGTTCCGTAGTATCCCATGATATACCTCCTATGTTTCTAAGTCAGTTCCTATAGTCTACCAGACTGCAAAACAACTGTCAATAGCAGCTTAAAGATGCGGTTGCTTTTTGTCTACGGCTGTGGTAAAATGCTCTTGCATAACCATACATCTCAAAATCATGCGGCAGAAATGTGGCTGTACCCCTATGCGTACCCCTAAGCCCAAATAACGTATTTGCACGTTATTGTACTGGATGAGAAGGTGATGTGTGTGATGTGAACGTGGCTGTACCATATTGCACATAATTGTGTGTAATTGAATTGGGGTCAAGGGGCAGCGCCCCTTGGGTTCCCCCAATAAACACGCGGAAGTAGTATGCAGAAGTTACCAACTCAATCGCGCGAAAGGGTCAAGGGAGAAACTCCCTTGCGGGGTCAAGGGGCAGCGCCCCTTGGGTCTCCCCTACTCCCTTTCGATTTCGTCCCGTAATAAAGCGACGGCTTTCTTTTCGACACGGGAGACGTAGCTTCGGGAAATGCCTAAGCGGCGCGCAATTTCGTGCTGGGGATGCTGACGGCCGTCGGTCAGCCCGTAGCGCAATTCCAAAACGAAACGCTCACGCGCGGGGAGACGGTGCAGTACCTGCTGTACTTTTCCCGCTGTCACGCGGCGGATGACCGTGTTTTCCAACTCGTCCGCGTCCGTGCCGAGAATGTCCTGATAGGTGATGTCGTTGCCTTCGCCATCGCTGCCTACCGGGTCGGAAAGCGACACGTCCCCGCGCCGCTTCCGGCTTGTGCGCAGCGTCATCAGGATTTCGTTCTCGATGCACCGTGCCGCGTACGTCCCCAGCGGCGTTCCCGATGCGGATTTGAAGCTGTCCACCGCCTTAATCAGCCCAATCACGCCGATGGAAATCAGGTCGTCCGCGCCGTAGCCGGGAATCTGGTACTTCCGCGCAATGTGGCTCACCAAACGCAGGTTGTGCGTAATCAGCTCCTGCCGCGCGTTGTGGTCGCCCGCGTCTAACTTTCCAATCAGCTCGGCTTCCTCCGCCCGATTCAGCGCCGGCGGAAACTCCGATCGCCCGGTGATGTATCCCAGAAAAAACAGGCATTGCTGCATCAGCAGCGCAAGCAGCTCCAGCATATGCATCCCTCCGCGAAAAGCGTATGCGCCGCGCCGGAAAAGTATCACCCGTGCATTGACAAGCGCCCTCTTTCGCGGCTATAATGGAAGAAAGCTGGACAAATCAGGAAAGGCGGAAACAACGATGAAGCAGATGGGAAAATGGCTCGTGACGGCAGTGCTGGCGCTGCTGATGATGATTCCGGCGGTGCTGGCGGAGGAAACGGCGTCCTTCATGACGCTGACCGTTCCCACGACGGCGCAGGAGATTGATTTGGGGCAGAATGTCGTGACGGATTACGACGCGCTGTGCCGCTTTCTGGATGAACTGCCGGACGTGCGCAAGGTAGATATGTTCGCCACAAAAATCAGCCGCAAGGATATTGAAATGCTGGCGGCACGCTATCCGCAGGTGAAGTTCGGCTGGACGATGCGCGTGGGCGACCACCTCGTCCGCACCGATGCCACCGCGTTTTCCACGCTCCATAACAACCAGAGCGCAACGCACACCAGTGCGGAGCTTTCGGTACTCAAATACTGCACGGAGATGCTCGCACTCGACATCGGGCATAATCAGGCGACGGATATTTCCTTCCTCGCGGAAATGCCCCAATTGCGCGTGCTGATTATCGCCTGCAATAAGGTGGAGGATATCTCCCCCTTGGCGAACCTGACGAATCTGGAGTATCTGGAGGTTTTCAAGAACAAGATTCGCGATATTTCTCCCCTTTCCGGGCTGACGAATCTGATTGACCTCAATATCTGCTTCAACTACGTCAAGGACTGGACACCGCTGGAAAACCTGACGCAGCTGGAGCGCCTGTGGGTTTACAACTCCAATAACTACATGGAGAATGACCCGATTCCCAAGGACGTTGTGCGCTCGCTAAAGGAGCATCTGCCCAATACTTATGTTGATTCCAAGTCGTACTCCACCAGCGGCGGCTGGCGTGAGCATGACCGCTATCAGATTGTCTACAAGATGTTCAAGAGCGGCGAATACATCCCGTTTGCGCAAAGTCCCGCGACGCTTGCGCCGGGTGAAACGCCTGCCCCGACGGGTGTGCCGACGCCGACACCTGCACCGACCGCCACGCCGGAACCTACTGCCACCCCCGCCCCGACGGTTCGCTACGCCAACATGACGTTCGACCGCGACGCGGAAGCGATTGATCTGGGCAAAACCGCCGTGTCGGACTTCAAGAAGCTGACGGCGTTTCTGGACGAGCTGCCGAACCTGAAAAAGTGCGATATGTACGGCACGAAGATGAAGCGCGCAGACATGGAAATGCTCTCGGAACGCTATCCGCAGGTGGAGTTCGGCTGGACGATGTACGTTGGCGACCACCTCGTCCGCACGGATGTGACGGCGTTCTCCACCCAGCATACCTATCAGAGCAAGTTCCATACCAGTAAGACGTTCTCGGTACTCAAATACTGCCACAATCTGGTCGCGCTGGACATTGGACACAACGAGGTCAGCGATCTGTCCTTCTTGGAGGATTTGCCGCAATTGAAGGTGCTGATTCTCGCGGCGAACAATATCACGGATATTACCCCGCTGGCAAAGCTGGAAAATCTGGAATATCTCGAACTGTTCCTCAACCACATTTCCGACTTGACCCCGCTGGAGGGGCTGACGCACCTGCGCGATCTCAACCTGTGCTATAACAGCATCACGGACTGGTCGCCGCTGGAGAATATGCCGTGGCTGGAGCGACTGTGGCTGAATTACAGCGGCAAGTACGCGCGGATTAACCCCGTTCCGGCGGAGGTTATCGCCCAACTCAAGGAAAAGCTGCCGAACACAGAAATCAATACAACCGCTGCGCATTCCACGGCGGATGGCTGGCGTTCCCATGCGCGCTCGACGCTGGTGGGCGATATGTTCCGCAAGGGTATCTACGTCCCGTTCGAGGATTGAGATGAACCCTTGCGCCGCGGGCGAAAATATGGTATGATAGCCGTTGGAAATCGAAGCATAGCGTATAAGGAGTTATGAGCTTTATGGATATGAAAACGAAACTCGCCGGACTGATGGCGCAGTGCTTGACCGACACATGGCAGGACGCGCAGGGTCTGCCGACGGCGGAGGAAATCCGCGGTCTGCTTGCCGTGCCGCCTGACCCGAAAATGGGCGACTACGCGCTGCCGGTGTTCCGTCTGGCGAAAGCACTGCGGATGGCACCGCCGAAAATCGCCACGACCGTGGTCGAAAAGTGGTCGCATGAGGACGTTGCGCGTGCAGAAGCCGTCAACGGCTATGTGAACTTCTTCCTCAACCGCGTCAATTTCGCGGCGGAAACGCTTGAAAGCGTGCTCAAGGCGGGAGAAAACTATGGCTCGTCCGACATGGGCAACGGCAAGACGATTTGTCTTGACTATTCCTCTATCAATATCGCCAAACGTTTCCATATCGGGCATTTGTCCACCACAATGATTGGTCACAGTCTGCGCCGCATCTATGATTTCCTTGGCTACAAGACCGTCGGCATCAACCATTTGGGCGACTGGGGAACGCAGTTTGGCAAGATGATCTGCGCCTATAAGCTCTGGGGCAATGAGGAAGAAGTGGAAAAGGGCGGCGTGAATGAACTGGTGCGCCTGTACGTCAAGTTCCACGAGGAGGCCGAGAAAGACCCCGCGCTGGACGATCAGGGTCGTGCGTGGTTCAAGAAGATTGAGGATGGCGACAAGGAAGCCCTGCGCATTTTCAACTGGTTCAAGGCACTCACCCTCCGCGATACCGAGCGCGTTTATAAGCTGCTGGGCGTTACGTTTGACTCCTATGCAGGCGAATCGTTCTATAACGACAAGATGGATCGTGTTATCAACGAGCTGAAGGAAAAGAACCTGCTGACCATCTCCGAGGGTGCATCTATCGTTGATTTGAGCGAGGACAACATGTCCCCCTGCATCATCCTCCGCTCCGACGGCGCGACGCTTTACGCCACCCGCGACCTTGCGGCGGCCATCTATCGCCATGATACTTATCATTTCGATAAGTGCCTGTACGTCGTGGCGTATCAGCAGGATTTGCACTTCCGCCAGATTTTCCGTGTGCTGGAAAAGATGGGCTACGAATGGGCGAAGGACTGCGTGCATGTCGCGTTCGGCATGATTTCCTACGAGGGGCAGGCACTCTCCACCCGCAAGGGGCACGTCGTCTATCTGGAGGATCTGCTGGAACAGGCGCAGAAGAAAGCGCTGGACATCATCAACGAAAAGTCCCCGAACCTGCCGAACAAGGAGGATGTTGCGCGTCAGGTCGGCATTGGCGCGGTCGTCTATACCGATTTGAGCAACAACCGAATCAAGGACGTTGATTTCTGCTGGGATCGCGCGCTGAATTTCGACGGTGAAAGCGGCCCGTATGTGCAGTATACCCACACGCGCTGCTGCTCTGTCCTGCGCAAGGCGGCGGAAATGTCCCTGCCCGAAGCGGATATGAACGCGCTGACGGACGACGAGGCACAGGCGCTCCTGCGTCTGCTGGGGCGCTTCCCGGATGTCATTAAGGAAGCGGCGGAGAAGTATGAGCCGTCGATGATTACCCGCGCTGTGACGGATATTGCGCAGGCGTATAATAAGTTCTATTATGAGCATCGGATTCTGGATGGTGAACCGGCGACGGCCGCCGCGCGCGTGGCGCTGACGAAGGCGACGAAGGATGTTATTAAGACGGGGCTGTGGCTGATAGGCATCGAAGCACCCGAACGCATGTAAGGGAAAAAAGAAGGTTCTTAACGGAAAGTTGGGGAAGTAAACAAGGACTTAGGCGAAGCCCCAAAAAGCTGCACGCGGAAGGAGCATGAAAGCGCGACCAAC
>ERZ809224.1889-NODE-1889-length-14144-cov-6.479523_pt1 | contig 14144 bp, 18 predicted proteins | sample MGYA00520513_ERZ809224 | MGnify/ENA primary metagenome ERZ809224 (study PRJEB31576, sample SAMEA3212658) | Homo sapiens | biome: human-gut; feature: human gut; material: fecal | place: Sweden | collected 2012 ...
GATACCAGGGTCAAAAGATCAAAATCTCAAAGGCCGTCTGCACCTGCATAATGCCGGTTATTTCTTATGGCGAAACAGATACGTCTTTCGTTCTGTCCCATGTACCAGCCGGACAATATTGGCCCGATGCATAAAAAATGCAAGCGCTGTCAGTAAAACCGCCACAACATACATCTCATTTAAATATGCCTGTGACATACCGAACATTCCATTCTGCCCAAACACAATCAGCTCGATCAGAAAGCCGATATAAACAAGCAGTGAGCCAAGCGACACATAGTGGGTCAGTGCCACTGCTGTCCCGAATGTGAGTATACCGAGCAATGTCATCTGCCAGCTCATAGAAAGAATCAATCCTGCGGTCGCTGCGATACCTTTTCCACCCTTGAAATTCATGTAAAACGGGAAATTGTGCCCAAGCACGACACCAGCTGCCGTATAGATCGACAGCAGCGGCAGCATATCCGGATATTTTCCGGCAAAAAGCATACGTACAACAAGTACAGCGATCACGCACTTAAACGCATCGCCGAGCAGCGTGATTGCTCCTGCCTTCGTTCCGAGCGTACGGAGCATGTTCGTCGTCCCCGCATTGCCGCTCCCGCATTTACGGATGTCGATCCCATGCAGCCTTCCGTAAATATAGCTGGTCTGAAACAGACCAAATACATAGCCTATGATAATACAAATTAACCGTTCCATGCTACTTCGCGTCTTTCTCCTTCCGCTCCCGAATGATAAATTTCAAAGAGGTTCCCTTAAAGCCGAACGTATCCCGGATCTTATTTTCCAGATATCTTGTGTAGGAGAAATGCATCAGTTCCTTGTCGTTAACGAAAATGACAAATGTCGGCGGCTTCACCGCTACCTGCGTAATATAGTAAAGCCTCAGACGCTTACCCTTATCGGAAGGCGGCTGCTGCAGAGCCACAGCCTCTGCCATAATTTCATTCAGCACACCGGTCGCCACGCGCATCGACTGGTTCTGGATAACCATATCAATCGTCTCAAAGAGCTTTGGCACACGCTGTCCGGTCTCTGCGGAAATAAAAAGGATCTCAGCATATGGCATATAGGAGAGCGTCTGGCGCACATCCTGCGTATACTTGTAGATCGTCTTGTCGTCCTTTTCGATTGCATCCCATTTATTCACTGCAATGACGATACCTTTTCCTCTGTCATGTGCGATACCGGCGATCTTTGCATCCTGCTCGGTCACGCCCTCGATTGCATCAATCAGCAGCACTACGACATCAGCCCGGTCTACCGCTGAAACGGTACGGATGATACTGTAGCGTTCCAGCTCCTCTTTGATCTTACTCTTGCGGCGCAGACCTGCTGTATCAATAAATACATATTCGCTGCCATTCCACTTTACGACCGTATCGACCGCATCACGGGTCGTTCCCGCAATATCAGAAACGATCAGCCGCTTCTCTCCGAGAATCTTATTGATCAGAGAAGATTTTCCGACATTCGGCTTTCCGACGATCGCGATCCGCGGACGCTCATCTTCTGCTTCCTCGCCCATGCCCTCATCAAAGCAGGCAATCACATGGTCGAGCATATCACCGATGCCAAGCTTGTTGCTCGCGGAGATCGGATACGGATCACCGATACCGAGGTTATAAAATTCATAGACATCTGCCATGCTCTTCTCAAAATTGTCTACTTTATTAACAACAAGTACAACCGGCTTATGGGACCGCCGCAGCATGTCCGCCACCTTCGCATCTGCATCGACCAATCCCTGCTTGCAGTCTACCATAAACATAATAACATCTGCTGTATCGATCGCGATCTGTGCCTGGTCCCGCATCTGGGATAAAATGATATCGCTGCTGTCCGGCTCAATTCCACCGGTATCGATCAGGGTAAAATTGACATTCAGCCACTCGACATCGGCATAGATCCGGTCGCGTGTCACGCCCGGAGTATCTTTTACAATCGAAATGTTCTCGCCTGCGAGCGCATTAAACAATGTCGACTTTCCGACATTCGGACGCCCCACAATCGCTACAATCGGTCTACTCATCTATCTCATGTCCTCCTTTTCCATTTCCCATACGCCCGGAATTGATCCGGGCGCACCTCTTACCTTCCGCTCACTGCGCGGACAAAATCACATCCGTCTGATTCTACAATACGAAGTTTCGTTTGTAAAGCCTTTTCCACATCCGCCACAGTGAGATCATCCAAAAATACATCCTCACCACTGCGCAGCATATTGCACGGAAGAAGCAGCTCTTCGCCGAGTTCTTGTCCCTTCAGCTGGGCAATCAGATCCCGTGCGGTGATGAGTCCGGATACTGTAATGCGTTCTCCGAAAAAATCGTTCCTGATCTCGTACACCTGAAGCGTCAGATTTGGCAGCTTCTCCCGAATCATCGCGCCAAGCTTTTCCATATACGGTGCAGCGAGTCTTCCGGTTGCCAAAGACAGGACGCGATGCAAGGATGCATCCATCTCCATCGTCTCTACTTCCGCCTTTACTTCCTCATAGAGCAGGCGCAACATACCAACGCCGTTTTCCAGCTGCAGATAACCGTCATACCGTTCTTCTTCCGGAAGCGGGCGATTTGCCAGCAAATACCATTCATCCGATGCATGGATGAAATGTACACCATGAACCGGATAAATCTTTTTCTGCCATGCTTCAATCGTATCGATCACTTCTGCAGCCGAAGCCGCATCAAACGGTTCCAGCGGATATAAGCCATCCCTGTACTTCGAAAGACCGACCGGCACGACAGAGACCGACCTAAGGCTTGGCAGATAGGTTGCCATATCCCGGATTGAGCGCTCCAGCTCCTCTTTGTCATTGACCCCACGGCAGAGCACGATCTGTCCGTTCATCTCGATCCCCGCATCTGCCAGCCGCCGAATCTTCGGAAACACATCACCCGCAAAGCGGTTGTTGAGCATTTTACAGCGCAGCTTTGGATTCGTCGTCTGAAAGGAGATATTGATCGGCCCGAGATGATAACGGATGATACGATCAATATCGTGGTCACTCATATTTGTCAGCGTCACATAATTCCCCTGCAGGAAAGACAATCTGGAATCGTCATCTTTAAAGTAGAGGGTCTTACGCATTCCAGGCGGCATCTGGTCAATAAAGCAGAAAATACACTTATTCCGGCAGGATCGATACTCATCCATGAGTGAGCTCTCAAACTCAATCCCGAGATCCTCCTCAAATTCCTTTTCAATCTCCAGCTCCCACTCTTCCCCATCCGGCTTTCGGATGAGCACAGTCAGATACTCTTCATTCGTATAATAATGATAGTCAAATACATCTTCAATCGGCTGGTCATTTACCGCAAGAAGCACATCTCCCGGCTCAATCTCCAGCTCCTCCGCAATGCTTTCCGGAAGCACACGGCTGATTTTATGTTCAAAATTTTTCTTCATATTTATATCTTTAAATCCATTTCTGTTCTTTTTCAGACGTTCTGCATTCGGTTAAAAAGGAAGCTGCCGCACATTCCTTTTACGGCAGCTTCCATGTATCAGTTTTTGCCCGAATGAAGCACACGCATCGTCCCGAGCAGATCATTGATCTTATTTGTCGGAGACTCCAGTGTACTTAAAGTAACGTCATGATTCAAATGCTCCAGAATCATTGCAAGGAAGCGGGTCATATCTGCCTCCGCATAATATGGTCTGGAAAGCAGCTCCGGATCCCGGTAGTTCAGATTCGTCGTCAGTACCTTCGTAATGTAGCCCTTCTCATAGTACTCGTCGAACTTCTCCAGCCCGTCTGTAAACAGGCCGAAGGTCGTACATACAAATACCCTTTTCGCCCCACGGCTTTTGACCTGCTTTGCCACATCCAGCATGCTATCCCCGGAGGAAATCATATCATCTACGATAATGACATCTTTACCTTCCACAGAATCACCGAGGAATTCATGTGCCACAATCGGATTTCGGCCGTTTATGACTGTCGAATAGTCTCTGCGCTTGTAGAACATACCCATATCCACACCAAGAATACTGGAAAAATAGACTGCTCTGCTCATCGCGCCCTCGTCCGGGCTGATGACCATCAAATGATCATTATCTATCCTGAAATCCGGCACGGTATCGACCAGCGCTTTTAAAAACTGGTACGTCGGCATAAAGGAATCGAAACCGCTCAGTGGGATTGCATTCTGGACTCTTGGGTCATGTGCATCAAACGTGATGATATTCGACACACCCATATCGACAAGCTCCTGCAGTGCCAGCGAGCAATCCAGAGACTCACGCTTCGTGCGCTTGTGCTGACGGCCTTCATAAAGGAACGGCATCACAACGCTGATCCGTTTTGCCTTTCCGGTCGCCGCAGAAATGATACGCTTCAAATCCTGAAAATGGTTGTCCGGGGACATATGGTTCTCAAAGCCGCAAACCTTATAGGTCAGGCTGTAATTGCACACATCCACGAGAATATACAGATCCGCGCCACGAACGGAATCATGGATCTGTCCTTTTCCCTCACCGGTACCAAAGCGCGGGCAGCTGCAGCTCAAAAGATAAGAATCTTCCACATAGCCCGGAAGCTTTGCAAGCGACGGGTGTTTCTTCACTGCGTCCTGACGGGACTTCGTCAGGTATCCGTCTACCGTCTTTCCAAATTCACGGCAGCCCTCCAGCGCCGCGATTTTCAGCGGTCCAACCGGCAAAATATTTTCCAGATTATCATACTCAGACATAGACTAGGTGTCCTCCGTTCTGTTTTATTCTTCTCTTTTATAACATTTTGTAAAATCCACGTCAAGAAAATTGGCTGAAAATGTCGTAAATTATTCCCTGATCATCAAAAATCCGGCAAGGTTTCCGCGTTTTCCGCCGGAAGCACGATGCGAGAAAAATATCTGAGGGTTGCAACAGGTACACAAATCTGTCACCTCAATCCGATCCGGAAGCACTCCGGCGCGCAGCAGATTCTGACGGCAGGCTTCCCACAAATTTAACTCATATTTCCCATTTCCCTTTTCCCGGTACAGGCGCATCCAGAGCTTCTCTTCATAGGATGCCCGGAATTCTTCGATCACATCCTCACTCACCTCATAGCAGTCCTGACAAATTGACGGACCGATCCCGACAAGCAGCTCTTCCGGTCTGCTGCCGTATTCCCCCTGCATCGTCCTCACTGTGGCCGCAGCGATATCACTGACCGTGCCGCGCCAGCCTGAATGAGACAGACCGATTGCCCTGTGTACCGGGTCTATAAAAAACAGCGGCACACAGTCTGCATAAAAAGTCGTAAGCACCAGCTGCGGTACATCTGTCACAAGGCCGTCCACATCGGTATAATCCCGTTCCCGCACGAAGCCTTTTCCTGCATCTGCCTCTGTCACAACACGCACATGGTTCGTATGCGTCTGATGCGTGAGCACAAGCCGATCCGTCTCAAATCCGACCGCCGCTGCGATCCTCCGGTAGTTCTCCCGCACACGTTCCGGATCATCTCCCCTTGTAAAGCTGAGGTTCATCGACGATAAATCCCCCTCGCTGACACCGCCGATCCGGGTGCTGAAGCCATGCACAAAGCCCCGCTCCGCATCCAGCAACGGGAACGACACATAGCACACACCCTTCTTTGTATGCTCCGTCATCTGCCACGTTCCCGGTTTCCGTTTCCATTCCATTTATATTCCTCCTGTGTCACAATTCGCTCAGCAGCAAAACTTTGCCGGTCAATTCCTGTATGCAAATGCATCCTGAATCAGTGAAATCTCCTCTCCATCCACAGACACCACATCGAACCGGCATGGAGTCGTCTCCGGCAAATGATATTCCATAAGATACCAGGCTGCCGTAGAACAAATCCTGCGCTGCTTTCGTACATCTACCGCACAGCTTCCTTCTCCCATCGCGCGTCCGCTCCGGTACTTCACCTCTACAAAAACCAGATAGGCACCGTCGCGCGCTACCAGGTCTATCTCGCCAAAACGGCAGCGGTAACTGTGCCACAGAATCTCATATCCCCGGCTCTCCAGATATCTCGCTGCCTGTTTTTCATAAAATGTTCCTGTTTTCCGTTTATTCACAGCTCATTCCGGCTCTCTCCCCACCGAATTACTGTGGTATAAAATTTCCTATAAAGCTTCTGCGGTGAATCGGCGTCGGCCCGTACTGCTGTAATGCCTCAATATGTGCCGCACTGCCATAGCCCTTATTGGATGCAAACCCATATTCCGGCATGAGTGCATCATATTCCCGCATCAATCGATCTCTCGTCACCTTGGCAAGCACGCTCGCCGCCGCGATCGAAAGACTCTTCGCGTCTCCTTTGATGATCGGTACCTGCTGTAATGCAACCCCGGGAATCCGCACCGCATCATTGAGCAACACCTGTGGCTGCGGATTCAGCTGAGCAATCGCCTGCCGCATCGCCTCATAGGTTGCCTGCAGGATATTGATCTCATCAATCCGTGCCGGACTCGCCATTCCGATGCCATAAGCAACTGCCTTATCTTTGATCTCATCAAACATAGCCTCTCTGCGCTTTTCCGTCAGCTGCTTTGAATCGTTCAGATACAAAATCTCACAGTTTTTCGGAAGAATCACTGCAGCCGCCACAACCGGACCTGCCAGAGGACCTCGGCCCGCTTCATCAATTCCGCACACCAGTCCCTGCTGCTCATACTGATGCTCATAGCAACGCATCTTCTCAAGGCGTTCCCGCTCTGCAGACAGCTTTGCAAGCTGCTTCCGGTAACGCACAATCAACGCTGTCACCCCGTTGCGGGCATCTGACTCATACTGAGCAAACAGCGCAGGAAGCTCCAGCTCGCCTGCCTGTTCAAATTCCCGTTTTATCTCTGAAATTGATTTCATCGCATCCTCCTGCTGTTTACATGTCTGGTACAGCATACAAAAATTAACCGAACTAATAACGCGGAATGAACATTCAGGCAGGTTATGTGGTACCGTTATTTGCAGTATGATGTACTAGCAGCCCAAACTGGTCAAATGGCCAGATACGCAGCCATGCACGTCCGAGAATATCCTTTTTCTGAATGTTTCCAACACTTGGCTCACGACTGTCTGCGCTGTTATTTCTGTTATCCCCGAGAACAAAATATTCATCCTCACCTAGCGTCACAGCCTCGGAAGCCAGGCCCGAATTCCGGATCGTTTCCCTTCCGTAGTCCTCTTTGAGTTGTTTACCGTTGATGTAAATATTCCCATCATGGATCTGAACGGTCTCACCCGGCAGACCGATGATCCGCTTGATATAGTAGGTATCCTCCTGATACCGAAACGGAAACACAACGATTTCGAACCGTTTCGGATCCCGAAAGCGATAGGAAAGCTTATCTACAATCAGATTGTCCCCATTCTGCAACGTCGGCAACATGGAGTCACCACTCACTACCGTACGTTCGCCTACATAATGAATCAAAAAAAATGCCACAGCCGCAAAAATAATCAGGTAAACCAACCAGCTCACTACTTCTTTTACAGCACTTTTTTTCTTTTTCTTCTGTTCCAAGCCTTCCACCACTTACTTTCCGGACCCTGCCAAACGAACAGTTCTACTGATGCTTCAAAAGTCCAAACTTATTGAGCGGCCAGATACGCAGCCATGCGCGTCCGATGATCTGGGACCGCTTGACGTTTCCGACCTCCTCAGAGCGGCTGTCCTTGCTGTTGTTTCGGTTGTCGCCCATCACAAAATATTCATCATCACCCAGCGTGATCGGTTTTGCCGCACGTCCCGGATTCTGAATCGTCTCTGCACCATAATTTTCTTCCAGCAACTCACCATTGATGTAAATATTGCCATTCTCATCAATCTGTACCGTCTCTCCCGGCAAACCGATGATCCGTTTGATATAATATTCCTTCTTGCCGGTCGGCGGAAATACGATAATATCAAACCGTTTCGGGTCGCTGAACCGATAAGAAAGCTTCTCTACGATCAGATTATCCCCGTCATGCAGCGTGTTCATCATAGAACGTCCGTCTACTCTCGTACGCTGTCCGACGAAGGTAATGATTACCCAGGTCAGTACAAGTACAAATGCAATGTAAAATACCCAGCTGAGAATTTCTTTCTTCATATCCACCTTTTGTCCGGCTCCTTTTTCCAGGTCATCCGTGTTCGGCTTCTTTTCTTCGCCCATCTCATCACCACTTTCTGTTTTTTTGGCAGGTGTCTGCCAGTACTTATTGTAACGCCCGTATCAATTGCTGTCAATTCACGAGTTACACCGTTGAGCGGACAGGCGGCTGTTCTAATGTCAAACGTCCCAAACGGCCGCTGCGAAAATCATCGATAAACAGCACGGCTGCCTTCGGATAATCCGGGAGATCCCCCTTTAGCTTACAGCCACGCGCATTCGCAATGCCGCCAAGCAGCTCCAGCTCGCTGCCTTCTTCCGGAATCTGGTAGCGCGCCTGCAAAAGTCCAGGATAATGGCTTCGCGTATAGCCAAGCAGCCACAGTGCGAGTTCTTCTGCCTGCAGCAGCTCATCCTTGATCGAGCCGACGACTGCCAGCCGCAGCCCCACCATCTGATCCTCGAACTTTGGCCACAGAATGCCCGGCGTATCCAACAGCTCAATGCTCTTGTTCAGCCGGATCCACTGTTTGCCCTTCGTCACACCCGGTTTATTTCCGGTCTTTGCACTGGCTTTGCCTGCGAGCGTATTAATAAATGTGGACTTTCCGGCATTTGGAATCCCGACGACCATCGCACGTACCGGGCGGTTCATAATACCGCGTCTCCGATCTCGTTCGATCTTTTCTTTACAGGCTTCCTGAATCGTCTCCTGAATCTTTTTCATCCCGGCGCCGCTGCGCGCATTCACCTTTGCGGTAAAATAGCCTTTCTCCTGAAAGAAAGCCGCCCATGCGTCATTTTGTCGCTCATCGGCCAGATCTGCCTTGTTGAGCACGATCAGACGCGCCTTATTTTTTCCCAGCTCATCGATATCCGGATTGCGGCTGGAAAGCGGAACTCTGGCGTCAATGATTTCAATCACAAGGTCAATGAGCCGGATGTCCTCCTGCATCATGCGCTTCGCCTTCATCATATGGCCAGGATACCACTGATAATTCATAATCTACCTCCATTATTTAACCATCCCGCGGTGCTCCGACGGAGAAAGCACAAACCATACTTTTCCTTCTATATAGGAAGCTTTTACCGTCCCCACATCCGCAAAGCGGCTGTCTACACTGTTATTGCGATTATCTCCGAGCACAAAATACTCCTGATTTCCAAGTGTGATTCCATCGGATGCCATCCCCGGGTTTGTGATGACCGGATAGCTCTTTTTTTCCAGATACACCTCACCATCGATATAGATCATTCCATCCTTAATCTGTATGGTCTCACCCGGCAGACCGATGACCCGCTTGATACTCGAATGTCCGGTACTGCTTCCGTTTGGCTTAAACGCGATCACATCGCCCCTTTTCGGCGATCCCACCTGATAAATAAGTGTGTCCATTAAGACGGTATCCCCACCGGAAAGTGTCACATCCATTGACTGTCCGATATTTGTCCTAGACTGCCCAAAAAAGTAAACGAGCACATATGCAAACAAAATCACAACAAGAATCTGAAACGTCCAGAGCAGAATACTCTTTATAATCGAATGCTTCGCACGTCTTTTTTCTCTCATCCGGTTCCCCTTTCCGGCAAAACGTAAACAGGGACAATATACATAATGTACTTGTCCCTGAACGATCCATTATTTTACAAGCTCTTTTACCTTTGCGCTCTTTCCTACGCGGCCTCTTAAGTAGTTCAGTTTAGCACGTCTTACTTTACCGTGTCTGATGACTTCTACTTTCTCAACAGACGGGGAATGCAGCGGCCAGGTTTTCTCAACGCCGATACCGTTGGAATTCTTACGAACAGTGAAGGTAGCTCTTACGCTTCCGCCCTGCTTCTTAATTACGATACCCTCGAATACCTGAATTCTCTCGCGGTTTCCCTCTTTGATCTTACCGTAAACCTTAACGGTGTCACCTACAGAAAACTGCGGTACCTCAGCCTTCATCTGAGCAGCTTCAATGTTTTTAATAATGTCGTTCATCGTGTTGTTCCTCCTTAATCATTGGATGTTCTTATTACGTATTCCTATGCACTTGCGTGGTACGACGCTTATTGTCGGCCACTTACATATGTGCTGTTCCTGTAATAGAGGACCATCTATTTTCTCACAACGTTTTTATTTTATCATGCTTTATTTGAAATTGCAAGTAATTTCCGTAAAACTTTCTGCTCGGTGTCACGCACCGGATATGGATCTGCCACGCCTTTTTCTCCGGACCACGCAGCTGTGCCGGATGTAAACGGCAGCTGTTCCACCGGCTCCTTTTCGAGCAGCTCACGGAGAAATTTTCGATCCTTTTTATCCAGCTCCACACCATCCAGCAAATCCGGGCGATGCTTCAACGTTCGATACAAAGACTGATCCCTCCGCCAACGTTCCACATTTGCATGATGTCCGGACATGAGCACCGGAGGCGTCGCTGTGTCATGCCAGACCTCCGGGCGGCTGTACTGCGGGTATTCCAGCAGGCTTCCGGAAAAGCTCTCAGTCTCGCCGGACTCCTGATTGCTGAGCACGCCCGGTACCATGCGGGAAATCGAATCCATGAGTACCATCGATGGCAGCTCACCGCCTGTAAGCACATAATCGCCAATGGAAATATAGTCCGTCGCGATCTCATCGAGCACACGCTCATCAATCCCCTCATAGTGACCGCAGAGGAACACCAGATCCTCTTCCAGTGCCAGTTCCTTCGCCATCTGCTGGGTAAAGGTCTTTCCCTGAGGTGTCAGATAAACCAGCCGTGGCCGATGTCCTATGCGCGCTGCAAGGTCCGTATACGCCCGGTAGACCGGTTCTGCCTGCATCACCATTCCGGCTCCGCCGCCATACGGATAGTCATCGATACGTCCGTCTCCGCGTGTTGAAAAGTCCCTGATATTGATCGTCTGGAGCGTAAGCAGCCCTTTCGCCATCGCGCGTCCGATAATGCTCGTATGCATCCCGTTCTCGATCATCTCCGGAAACAAAGTCATGACATAATAGTTCATTCCAGAAGTCCCTCCAGCAGATGCACCTGCATCGTTTCATGCTCCACATCTACATTCAAAATACACTGTCCAATTGCTGGGATCAGGACATCCTTTCCATTTTCCATGCGGACGGTGTAAACATCATTCGCTCCCGTTGTGATCACCTCGGTCAGTTCACCTAAATATGCCTCATCCTCGGTATATACCTTCATCCCGATCAGGTCCGCAATGAAGTACTCATCCTTTTTGAGCCTTACCGCATTTTCCCGTGTCACATACAGATTTTTTCCTTTAAAGCCCATGATATCTTCAATCCGATCATAGCCCTTAAATTTCAAAATTACCATATTTTTGAAAAATTTCACATGCTCAACCCCAAGCGGAAGCATGTCCTTTCCGGTATCCAGAAGCACCTGTTTCAGCTTCTTGAAGCGCTTTGGATCATCCGTCGTCGGGAACACCTTTACTTCACCGGCCAATCCGTGTGTGGAAGTAACGGCTCCTACCTGCAGGATATTGTTCATACCTCTTCTCCTTCATTTATAAAACTGTTTCACATATATAATAAAGTCTGCCTCAAAAGCGTTTCTTACACTTTCGGGACAGACCTGATTCCTGCCTATTACTGTAAAATATCTACAATCACCTTTTTATCTTCTTTCGATGCTGCAGCTTTTACAACGGAGCGAATCGCTTTCGCGATTCTCCCCTGCTTACCAATGACCTTTCCCATATCGGAAGAAGCCACCTTCAGCTCCAGAACGAGTGCTTTTCCGGTGTCCTTTTCAGTGACAACGACCTCGTCCGGATTATCGACTAGAGACTTTGCAATCACTTCGACTAACTCTTTCATTTTTGCTCACCTCTAATCCCGGCTTATTTTTCGATACCAGCTGCCTTGAAAAGCTTTCCAACTACTTCTGTCGGCTGAGCACCGTTTGCAAGCCACTTCTTTGCAAGCTCCTCATTGATCTTGAACTCGCTCGGATCTGTATTCGGATTGTAAGTACCGATCTCCTCGATACATCTTCCGTCTCTCGGGGATCTGGAATCTGCTACTACGATTCTATAGAAAGGAGCCTTCTTCTGTCCCATTCTTCTTAATCTGATCTTTACTGCCATTTCATTTCACCTCCTTGGAATTTTCAATCTCTATGGTTAAAAAGGAAGTTTGAACTTACCTCTTTTCCCTGCTTTACTGCCGAGCATTCCGGAATACTGCTTCATCATCTTCCTGCTCTGTTCAAACTGCTTCACCAGCTTGTTCACCTCGCTGATGTCCACGCCTGCGCCATCTGCAATTCTGCGCTTGCGGGACGGATTCAGGATGTCCGGATTCGCACGCTCCTTCGGAGTCATCGAAAGGATCATCGCCTCGATCCGTGCCATCTGCTTTTCATCAATGGCATCCTCAATCTGCTTCATCTGCGCGCCGCCCATACCGGGCATCATGCTCAGGATCTTGGAAATACCGCCCATATTCTTCATCTGATTCATACTCTCAAGATAATCGTCAAATCCGAACTGTGCCTTGCGGAGCTTCTGCTCCATTTCCTTTGCCTTGCTCTCATCGATCGTATCCTGCGCCTTCTCAATCAGAGAAAGTACATCACCCATTCCAAGGATCCGGGAAGCCATACGATCCGGATAGAACTGTTCAAGGTCGGAAAGCTTTTCTCCCATGCCGGCATACAAAATCGGCTTTCCGCAGGTCGCTTTAATAGAAAGCGCCGCACCGCCTCTCGTATCACCGTCAAGCTTTGTCAGAATGACACCGTCAATTCCGATCTTTTCCTCAAACATGGTCGCAACATTCACCGCATCCTGACCGGTCATCGCATCTACGACAAGTACGGTCTGATCTACGGAAACCGCTTCCTTGATCTGCTGCAACTCCTGCATCATATCTTCATCAACATGCAGCCGTCCTGCGGTATCAAGGAATACAAGATTGAAGCCTTTCGTCTTCGCATATGCCACTGCCTGCTCTGCTATGTATACCGGGCTTTCCTTATCGCCGAGTGTAAATACCTCCACACCGACCTTCTCTCCGTTTACCTGCAGCTGTTTGATTGCCGCCGGTCGATATACGTCGCAGGCCGCCAGCAACGGCTTGCGTCCTTTGGACTTGAACTTCGCTGCGAGCTTTGCAGTCGTTGTCGTCTTTCCGGCTCCCTGAAGACCCGCCATCAATATAACGGTCACTTCCGAGGCCGGGCGGAGTGCAATCTCCGTCGTCTCGGAACCCATCAAAGAAATGAGCTCCTCGTTTACAATCTTGATCACCATCTGACCAGGATTCAGACCGTTCATAACATCTGCTCCGACGGCCTTTTCCTGAACAGCCTTTACGAACTGCTTTACCACCTTGAAGCTGACGTCTGCCTCGAGAAGTGCCATCTTGACTTCCTTCAGTGCAGTCTTTACGTCCGCCTCCGTCAGGCGACCCTTACCACGCAGATTTTTAAATACATTCTGAAGCTTTTCTGATAAGCTCTCAAATGCCATACTCTGAACTCCTCCATCAGATGAAGTGCGGCTGTACTACAGCTCCTCCAGAATCCTTCCGGAAAGCTCACGCACCTGTTCTGCCAGCGCTTCCTTGTCAATCGAATCAACCTGTGATGCAAGCTGCTGAATCTGTTTCACATTCTCCCGGATCAGTAAAAACCGCTCCACGAGATGCAGCTTTGACTCATACTCTTCCAGAATCTTATTGCAGCGCTTCACCAGCTCATGTATACCCTGTCGGCTCACGCCGAATTCCTCTGCCGCCTCTGAACAGGAAATATCGTTCAGCACGACTTCCTCATACACCCTTCTCTGGTGCTCAGTGAGCAGCTCACCGTAGAAATCATAGAGCAGCGTCTGCTGCAAAAACTGTTCCATTCGCATCACCTTTGCTATCTTAACCGAAAAGCCGAGATCTGTCAAGTATTTTTTATTGACAATTTATTTTCCTGTTTTATAACCGTTTCCTATTGACTTTCTTTCATCCGCGTGTTAATTTATATTTCGAAATTCATCTAATTAGATTCTTTTCTAAATTGCTCCCACCTCTGTAGGTGGCGAGCAACAAATCAGTATCAGTGGTGGGAGTCAATC
>ERZ809224.1890-NODE-1890-length-14143-cov-5.117689_pt1 | contig 14143 bp, 16 predicted proteins | sample MGYA00520513_ERZ809224 | MGnify/ENA primary metagenome ERZ809224 (study PRJEB31576, sample SAMEA3212658) | Homo sapiens | biome: human-gut; feature: human gut; material: fecal | place: Sweden | collected 2012 ...
TAAAACAGAAAGCAGGTGAGAAAATGGTAAAAGCTAAGAAAATTTTCTGTGTTGTAGCATACGATATTCAAGATGACCGAAGTCGTATACAAATATCAAAAATATTAGAAAAGTATGGAACACGTATCAACTATAGTGTTTTTGAATGTATGTTTACAGACAGACAATTTCAGAAGATCCAAATTAATTTAGAAAGATGGATTAACAGGCGTTATGATACTGTGGTATATTATCCGATGTGCATCAATTGCTATACAAGAATTATATATCAACCTATACGAAAAAAGATAATTAAAACCGTCGAAATAGTCTAAACCTCTTGCGAAAATCAGAATTTGTTTAATTCATTGATTTTCTGCTTATTCTTTTAAATGAAAAATAATATATAATGTATAAAAGCTACGAAAGAACTAGCTTTTTTGTATATTAGTAAATCATTTGCGAAAAAAAACAAATAAGCAATTCGTTCTTTGACATAATGCACTTATTATCTGATAATTATAAATATAAGATTAATCTTATTTTCGAAATAGGCTATAATATAACAAATGAAGCAGGCATTTGCGAATAATGAATCGATCATATCAAAGTGATAATCAATTAAATATCTCTATATTCTACAAATTATTTATTTAAATTACAGAAAAAAAGAGTACATTTGCGAAAATCAGTTCAACACTTCATCTATCTAACTGAATAATAAGTTATTATATATTTATACAGATAGAATACATATTTTATAATAATCTGATTATCAATATATGTAGATGTATTCCAGTATAATAAGGATTAAGACAAGCTTTATCGGCAGCATTTCTGCTGTTGCATGTTATGTAGATGTATTCCAGTATAATAAGGATTAAGACCCCGCAGGGGTTCGGCATCGGCTGCCAGTTCAGATGTAGATGTATTCCAGTATAATAAGGATTAAGACACAACTGTCTACCTTCTTCATGAGACTGTGCTGAAAAATGTAGATGTATTCCAGTATAATAAGGATTAAGACGTCTTTGGAATTGTTCGCCAATCCAATCCTTCACTATGTAGATGTATTCCAGTATAATAAGGATTAAGACAAAAATGGCAACCGAAGTCAGCGAGCTCTGTATATGTAGATGTATTCCAGTATAATAAGGATTAAGACATTGGATGAAGTTTTTTTTACAACGACATGATGAGCCATGTAGATGTATTCCAGTATAATAAGGATTAAGACAGGCTGAGAGATACATGATTGAGCAATTGGATTTTAATGTAGATGTATTCCAGTATAATAAGGATTAAGACCAACTTCAATTTTCTGTGCCATAAGCTTTAAATTTTATGTAGATGTATTCCAGTATAATAAGGATTAAGACACAGCTGCGACTTCTTCCGCGGTTGCACCCATCGCCATGTAGATGTATTCCAGTATAATAAGGATTAAGACTTCCGGATAGCTTACTTCCTCGTCCAAGAAAGGAAAATGTAGATGTATTCCAGTATAATAAGGATTAAGACACGTATTGGTCTCGATACTCTTCATAATCCTCTACGTATGTAGATGTATTCCAGTATAATAAGGATTAAGACTTTTAGGTTTTTAATCTTCTTCTCCGCAATACTTATGTAGATGTATTCCAGTATAATAAGGATTAAGACAGTAACTGTGGTGTCATTCATTTCTTTCAGATTTAATATGTAGATGTATTCCAGTATAATAAGGATTAAGACTCGCAGGATGTAAAAAATCCTGTTAATACTAATGCATGTAGATGTATTCCAGTATAATAAGAATTAAGACAACTTCTTCTGCTGTAATCGTACCTACAACATCAATGTAGATGTATTCCAGTATAATAAGGATTAAGACGATAATAACGGATATGACACCCAAAGCAGTTCTCAATGTAGATGTATTCCAGTATAATAAGGATTAAGACTCGCAGGATGTAAAAAATCCTGTTAATACTAATGCATGTAGATGTATTCCAGTATAATAAGGATTAAGACACTACATTTGCAACGCCTAAAAGCATCGCAAAAATGTAGATGTATTCCAGTATAATAAGGATTAAGACGCAAAGTGCATTAAAGCGATCGGTGATAGGGCTGTCTATGTAGATGTATTCCAGTATAATAAGGATTAAGACGTTGTGCCATAGCGGTTTTGATATTCTCAGGAATTATGTAGATGTATTCCAGTATAATAAGGATTAAGACAAATAATCCTATTAACGCTACTGATATTAATCCTAAATGTAGATGTATTCCAGTATAATAAGGATTAAGACGGTACCATTGACGGTTACAGAAGTTCTTGCTTCTTTTTATGTAGATGTATTCCAGTATAATAAGGATTAAGACACATATAAGACAGCGGCAACAATTGCGCAACAAAATGTAGATGTATTCCAGTATAATAAGGATTAAGACACAAAAGGTGCTTTAGGGGCTGCAGAATAATTATATGTAGATGTATTCCAGTATAATAAGGATTAAGACTTAATAGCCTTTTCTATACCTCTCAGTAATGTAATGTAGATGTATTCCAGTATAATAAGGATTAAGACGTCTTTCATTGTCTCTCCGTGAGACTGCATATAGAATGTAGATGTATTCCAGTATAATAAGGATTAAGACACGGAACCGATACCTTGTTGAGGTACGACTTTGGGTATGTAGATGTATTCCAGTATAATAAGGATTAAGACAAAATCGTTACATAAGTCCCGCTTTCTTTGACCGAATGTAGATGTATTCCAGTATAATAAGGATTAAGACATGTCACGGTTTTCCGCAAACTTTGAAAATTTTTCAATGTAGATGTATTCCAGTATAATAAGGATTAAGACACATAAGCAGCATCAATTTCGCTACGACACATAAATGTAGATGTATTCCAGTATAATAAGGATTAAGACCAATGCCCAGAAATACTGCAAACTTTCCTTATTAGCATGTAGATGTATTCCAATATAAAAATTTAACTACATTAAATAGAATAAGGGGAGAAGTTCAGACATAACGGCTTGGATAAGATCGTCATGGACTTCGGTATTGCTTTTAACATTGGGAAAATGATCAATAAGCAGGAAAAGAAGAAGAGAGGCAGAACTAATTTATTGGTAACTATTTTAATAAGCTGTGGAATAGCTTACCAAAAATACACAAAGGCGATAATACTACGGGGCTGTCCAAAAAGCAAAGTGCCCCCCAAAAGTCGGATAGCCCCTTTTACCATTGTTTATTTCGGTGAAAAGCCTCATATTACCGTTGTAAAAAATTAACAGTAATAGTTAAGATAGTATTTAGAGAGTTAACCTCCAGCCAAAATGTTCTTTTCCGGTTCGTTTATCGGAAAAAATATCTCCCAACCATCTTGTTCGTGTTGTAAATTACATTGTAGATGCTTTGGATATTAGTTACCTGCTCTCGGCTTATAAAGGAGGAGGCACCAACAGCTATCATCCCCGTATGATACTCAAGGTCCTGTTTTATGCTTATCTGAACAATATCTATTCCTGCCGCAAAACCCAAAAGGCCTTGCAGAAGAATATTCACATCATGTGGTTGTCCGGTAATAGTACACCCAATTTCCGCACTATCAATGATTTCCGTGGCAAGGTTTAAAAGAACATATAAAATCATTGTTTTCTGCCCTTATTCTTCTGCTGTAAGAATCCGGCTATGTCAGTTTGGATGTACATAGCAGTCACCGATCCCGGTTATGGCAACGAACAAAACGATGAGTTTATGAAGAATATGGGTATAGAGGCTTTTGTCAAGTACAATTATTTTCACAAAGAGCAGAAGCGGACCTGGAACAAGGATGCTAAAACCTAAAGAAGGCATCCATTGCTGGACACCTTCCTTCTATATTTATTCTTAATCGTTATTTTTATAAAAGATCAAGCGCCTTGAAACATTTCACTAACTTACCGATAGCAAAATCAATCTGTTCTTTAGAGTGTGTAGCCATCAACGAGAAACGAATCAACGTATCGTTCGGAGAACATGCGGGAGGCACAACCGGATTTACAAACACACCTTCGTCAAATAACATCTTAGTTACCATAAATGTCTTCTCCATATCACGTACATATAGAGGAATGATAGGAGTAGAGGTATGTCCGATCTCAAAACCAAGTTCACGGAAACACTTTAAAGAGTAATTGGTTATATCCCACAAATGCTCAATACGTTCCGGTTCGTTTTTCATAATCTGAAGTGCAGCACGAGCGGCAGCTGTAGCAGCAGGCGTATTACTTGCACTAAAGATATATGAACGTGAATTGTGACGCAAATAATTAATGATGGACTCGTCTGCTGCAATAAAGCCACCGATAGCGGCCAATGACTTACTGAATGTGCCCATAATAAGATCCACCTCTTTAGTCAATCCGAAATGATCACAAGTACCGCGTCCGTGATTACCCAAAACTCCCAGACCATGCGCTTCATCTACCATGATATTAGCATCATATTTTTTAGACAAACGGACGATCTCAGGCAAATTGGCAATATCACCCTCCATACTGAATACTCCATCTACTACAATCAGTTTCACTGCATCAGGACGACATTTCTGCAACTCTTTCTCAAGAGATTCCATATCGTTATGCTTGAACTTAAGAATGGTAGAAAAAGAAAGGCGGCGTCCTTCAACAATAGAAGCGTGGTCAAGTTCATCACAGATCACATAATCTTCACGACCTGTCACACACGAAACCACACCCAGATTTACCTGAAATCCGGTAGAATAAATGATAGCATCTTCTTTACCAACAAATTCGGCCAATTCTTTCTCCAATTGAAGATGGAGGTCGAGTGTACCGTTCAGAAAACGCGATCCGGCGCAACCTGTACCATATTTGCGGGTAGCTTCAACAGCAGCTTCAATTACTTTCGGATGATTAGTCAGGCCTAAGTATGAGTTTGAGCCAAACATTAACACCTTTCTGCCACTCATTATCACCTCTGTGTTCTGTTCACTTTCGATACAACGAAAGTATGGATATACGCCTTTAGCCTTTATCTGCTGAGGGAGGTCGTATTTAGCTAACTTCTCTTGTAATAATCCCATGAATAGTTATTTATATAATTCGCTTATTGACTATCTTTTATATAATAGTCTAAATCCTTTTTCCTTAACAAGTGTTTAAAACAGGGGGCAAAGATAACAAAATATGTTTTTAGCTGTTCTTTTTCTATGAAAAAATATACTCTTTATAGTTTTAGAAAGCTGTAAAAGGGCAAAAATTAAGATATTTATATTACTTTTGCCGACCACAACATATAAATGATGGAACCAACTTGCATGAGCGAAAACAAGAAAAAAATAATATTCATCGTTAATCCAATTTCGGGTACACAAAGTAAGGAACTTGTTCTGAGTCTACTGGATGAAAAGATAGATAAGGAAATGTATACTTGGGAAGTTGTGTATACCGAAAGAGCCGGACATGCAATCGAAATAGCAGCAGATGCGGCAGATAAAAATACAGATATAGTAGTTGCTGTAGGAGGAGACGGAACAATTAATGAAATTGCCCGTTCATTGGTACACACCAATACAGCATTGGGAATTATCCCTTGCGGCTCTGGAAACGGATTAGCACGGCATCTTCAAATTTCAATGGATCCGCGTAAAGCACTTGAAATTTTGAATGATGGGATAATCGATATCATAGATTACGGAAAAATAAATGGCACAGACTTTTTTTGTACTTGCGGAGTAGGGTTTGACGCTTTTGTAAGTCTGAAATTTGCTAATGCCGGCAAACGTGGACTGCTGACTTATCTAGAGAAAACCCTGCAGGAAAGTCTAAAGTATCAACCTGAAACTTATGAATTGGAAACAGAAGACGGTACTTCCAAATATAAAGCCTTTCTCATTGCTTGCGGCAACGCTTCTCAATACGGGAACAATGCTTATATAGCCCCACAGGCCACTCTGACAGATGGTTTGTTAGATGTAACCATTCTCGAACCGTTTACGGTATTAGATGTTCCGGCACTGGCCTTTCAGCTCTTCAATAAAACAATTGACCAAAACAGTCGCATTAAAACTTTCCGTTGCAAAAAGTTATGTATTCATCGCAGTTCGCCGGGTGTTGTCCATTTTGACGGCGATCCGATGCAGGCTGACGAAGATATCAAAATAGAACTGATTCAGAAAGGACTGCGGGTCGTTGTACCTGGTGATAAAAAAAAAGATAATCCCAACGTATTACAAAAAGCACAAGAATACGTAAACGGTATTAAATTGATAAACGAAGCTATAGTAGAAGATATAGCACATAAAAATAAAGTTATTCTGAAGAAGAATAAGCAGCTGATACAAAAACTTACTAAAAAATAGACCTTTGGAAATAACACGGAATCCGAATTAATATGTACTTTTGCAGACTACTTTAACAAAAATATAAATAATATATTAAATATGTTCAGAACGCACACGTGCGGAGAGTTAAGAATCTCCGATGTTAATAAACAAGTCAAGCTGTCGGGATGGGTACAGCGCAGCCGTAAAATGGGAGGTATGACTTTTGTTGACCTTCGTGATCGCTACGGTATCACTCAATTAGTATTTAATGAAGAAATAGACGCTGAGCTTTGCGAACGTGCCAATAAATTGGGTCGTGAATTCGTCATACAGATTGTCGGAACCGTAAACGAACGTTTCAGCAAAAACAGTCATATCCCGACCGGTGACATCGAAATCATCGTTTCGGAATTGAATATCCTGAACTCAGCCATTACTCCTCCTTTTACTATCGAGGACAACACCGACGGTGGTGATGATATCCGCATGAAATACCGTTATCTGGACTTACGCCGTAGTGCTGTTCGTTCAAATTTGGAATTACGTCACAAAATGATGATCGAGGTTCGCAGTTATCTCGATAAACTGGGTTTCTTGGAAGTGGAAACTCCGGTATTGATCGGTTCAACTCCTGAAGGAGCACGTGACTTTGTAGTACCTTCCCGCATGAATCCGGGACAATTCTACGCATTACCGCAATCTCCGCAGACACTGAAACAGCTATTGATGGTTTCCGGTTTCGATCGTTATTTCCAGATAGCCAAATGTTTCCGTGACGAAGACCTGCGTGCCGACCGCCAGCCTGAGTTCACTCAGATTGACTGCGAAATGAGTTTCGTAGAGCAGGAAGATGTAATTACTACATTTGAAGGAATGGCCAAACACCTGTTTAAGGTGATCCGTAATATCGAACTGACCGAGCCATTCCCACGTATGCCTTGGAGCGAAGCAATGAGATTGTACGGTAGCGATAAACCGGACATTCGCTTCGGTATGCAATTCGTCGAATTAATGGATATCTTAAAAGGGCACGGTTTCTCTGTATTCGATAATGCCACATATATTGGCGGTATTTGTGCCGAGGGTGCAGCCGGCTATACCCGTAAGCAACTGGATGCCTTGACCGAATTTGTGAAAAAGCCACAAATCGGTGCAAAAGGTATGGTCTATGCCCGTATCGAAGCTGACGGTACTGTGAAATCAAGCGTTGACAAGTTCTATACACAAGAAGTTTTGCAACAATTGAAGGAAGCATTCGGTGCCAAACCCGGTGACCTAATCTTGATTTTATCGGGAGATGATGCCATGAAAACTCGTAAGCAGCTTTGTGAATTACGTCTGGAAATGGGTAATCAATTGGGATTACGGGATAAAAACACATTTGCGTGTCTGTGGGTTGTGGACTTCCCTCTATTTGAATGGAGCGAAGAAGAAGGCAGATTAATGGCTATGCACCATCCGTTTACCTCACCCAAACCGGAAGATATCCATCTGCTGGATACAAATCCCGCTGCTGTGCGCGCTAATGCTTACGATATGGTAATCAATGGTGTAGAAGTAGGAGGGGGATCAATCCGTATCCACGATAGCCAGTTGCAGAACAAAATGTTCGAATTACTCGGATTTACCCCGGAGCGTGCGCAAGAGCAGTTCGGCTTCTTGATGAATGCCTTCAAGTTTGGTGCGCCTCCTCATGGCGGACTGGCTTACGGATTAGATCGTTGGGTATCTCTTTTTGCCGGACTGGACTCAATCCGTGACTGCATTGCATTCCCGAAAAATAACTCCGGTCGTGACGTTATGTTGGATGCTCCCGCAGCACTCGATCCGTCACAACTGGAAGAACTGAACCTGATTGTAGATATTAAGGAGTAAGTGAAAGAGTCGGTACGCATTTTTAGATTTGCCGTAATTGGTACGCTCAATGCATTAATCACAGCTTTTGTTATTTGGTTGATGATGGATGAATTGTCATACGATTACATTCCGGCCAATATTACAGCGTACATAGTAGCCCAAATTCATAACTTTATTTGGAGTAAATATTGGATCTTTCCGATTGAAAATAAAAAGAACAACATTTGGAAGCAGATGTTGTTCTTCTGTTCCGCTTTCGGATTGGCATATAGTGCCCAGTTCTTGTTTTTAGTCACACTTGTAGAGTGTGGAGATGTAAACGAGTATCTGGCACAATTCCTGGGGCTGTTTATCTACGGAACAGTAAACTTCATCGTTAATAAGAAGCTTACATTCAGATAAAATAGTGCTTAAGATAATGAAAAATCCCGCAGAGTGTAAAAAACTCTACGGGATTTTTTTATCAGAGAGAGAAATCATTTCAATCAATAAAACGTTTTGTTAAATTCCCATATTCATCTATCCTCCGATCACGAAGAAATGGCCACCAACGACGCACATTCTCCGAACGTTCAAGATCCACCTCAACAATCATATTTTCAGAGCGGTCATTTCCCGCCTGAGCCAGGTATTCACCCTGCGGTCCGGCAACAAAACTATTTCCCCAAAATAATATCCCGTTGGTCTGTCCTGACGGATCGGGTTCGTGACCGACACGATTGACTGAAATCACCGGAAGCCCATTGGCTACCGCATGCGCACGCTGAGAAATAATCCAAGCATTGAGCTGACGTTTCTTTTCGTCATCTGTATCTGTACTCTCCCAACCGATAGCAGTAGGATAAATCAAAATCTCAGCTCCTTTCAACGCCATCAGGCGAGCAGCTTCCGGATACCATTGATCCCAGCAAACCAACACACCCAACTTGCCTAAAGAGGTCTGAATCGGTTCAAAGCCAATATCTCCCGGAGTAAAATAGAATTTCTCGTAATAAGCCGGATCATCAGGAATATGCATCTTACGATATTTTCCGGCAATACTTCCATCCCGGTCAAAGACAACAGCTGTATTATGATATAGTCCCGGAGCACGTTTCTCAAACAAAGAAGTAACAAGCACTATCCGATTGGCTGCCGCCAGTTCGGAATAGAATCCGGTAGAAGGGCCAGGAATGGGTTCTGCCAGTTCAAATAAATCCGTATTCTCTGTCTGACAGAAATACAAAGAATTATGAAGTTCTTGCAGAACAACAAGGTGAGCGCCATTAGCGGCACATGCTTCAATACTTTTAGCCAGGTTCATCAGGTTTATCCTAATATCTGATGTGTTAGCCTGTTGAATGATTCCTACTTTTATTTTTCTCATACTTTAATTTATTATTTAATCACTCCTGTCGGATATTGCATCGTCACACAATGCAAAGATCCATGCTGCTTAATAAGTGCACGGCAATCAATGCCTACCACTTCGTATGTCGGAAAAGCCTCACACAGCACTTCTTTCGCCAATTTATCATTTTCCGGTTGATTATAAGTCGGATAAAGTACAACATCATTCATTATCAAAAAATTGGCATACGTTGCAGGCAATCTCTCTCCCTCTACTTCTATTTTGTCTGCCATAGGCAATGCCAATAAACGATAAGGAGCACCTGATGTAGTGCGGAACGTTTTCAATTGCTCTTCCATTTTGCATAGCGCCTCGTAATGTTCATCTTCAGAGTCGGTACACTTTACATACGCAATAGTATCCGGAGAACAAAAGCGAGCCAATGTATCTATATGGCTATCCGTATCATCTCCCGATAAGTATCCATGATCGAGCCATAAAACCCGTTGTAAATGGAATACTCTGCAAAGATATTCTTCTATATCAACACGATTCATCGGCGAATTACGATGTGGAGACAATAAACATTCGGAAGTTGTGAGCAAAGTACCGGCTCCGTCACTTTCGATGGAACCACCTTCGAGTACAAAACTCAGACAATCTTTATATTGCCCTTTCAGTGCACCGGCTTCTACTGCCCGGCGAGTTATCTGATTATCTAAACGAGCCTCAAACTTTTCTCCCCAACCATTAAAAGTAAAATCCAGCAAACTTGCTCCACCTGTATCCATCAAAGTAATTGCTCCATGATCGCGCGCCCAAGTATCATTCGTGTCGCACTTCAGGAAACGTACATTATCCATATTCACCGTACCAATGATCTGCTTACGCACCTCCTCAGGATAGGGGGTGACAATAAGCAAAAGTTCACGTTTCGCAATCTCACGAGCTATATTTATAAAACATTCCTGAACTTCAGCCAACATATATGCCCAGTCTGTCCCGGCATGCGGCCAAGTTAGTTGTATACCACTTTGCAGAAACCACTCTGCAGGCAAGAAGGGGGCTAACATCTCTACTTGATCATTAACAGTTAAACCAAAGTTCAATTGCAAATCTTTCTCTGTGCCTCCTGAAGTAGGAAGACCAACCATTATTCCCATTTTTTTAGTTTTTAAAGAATAAATCATAAATAGCGAACGGACACTACACCAATAGTAATAAATGCCACTCGCTACCTATATTACTTAGGTTTACGATCGAAAAAAGGATTCTTGGAAGAAGCACTAACCGGGATAGCCATTACCTGACGACATCCTTTCAACCACTCAAGACGTTGGGCAGCCAATCCGGCTGAGAACATGACACGGGTATCTACGCGCAAATCAGCCGCTGTAGCACATGCCGAACCAATTGCAATGCCTACATCAATGCTATTCAACGCACAGGGGACACCTTCAGAACGTCCGGAACATGTAGCATATCCACAATGACCGCAATTCAATCCTTGAGCTTGCTCACGCGTACCTATTAATAAGATACACTCAGCCTGAAGAATATTATCTGCATCCCGCAAAAAGAATTTCATACCAAACTCTTCGAACATGGCTTTCAACGTATCCGAGAGTTGCTGTATTTCTTCACCGGTAACAATTGCAGTTTCTATGATGTCAATTCCTTTTCCCTTAGGGGCCGTACGGGCAGCAGTCATCATCTGCCGTGCCACATTTAATACATGTTCGTGGCGACTGTCTCGTTCGTTCAGTATCATATCTCGTTCATTAATTAGTGACACAAAGATAAAAGAAATCCCGCACATATTATGAATTTTGACTAACTTTGCAAGATAGATTTAAAGATACACGATGTTACAAATAGACAATGCATGCATTGCTTTCGGCGAGGATATACTCTTCTCGGAATTTTGTATGCGACTAAATAAAGGCGAGACAGCTTGCATAGCAGGTCAATCAGGACGTGGAAAAACCTCTCTACTCAATGCAATTATGGGATTTGTCCCATTAAGAAAAGGCAAAATCAAAGTAGGAGGTATCTTGCTTGAACCTACTACTATCGATGCCATACGCAGACATATAGCTTGGATTCCACAGGAGTTAGCCCTGCCCTCCGAATGGGTAAAAGAAATGATATCGCTTCCTTTTGCATTGAAAGCCAATCGACACATCTCTTTTTCCGAAGAAAAGCTTTTCACTTGTTTTGATGAATTAGGACTGGACAAAGAGCTCTATCAGAAACGGGTAGGCGAAATATCGGGTGGTCAGCGCCAGCGCATTATGATAGCCGTTGCAGCCATGCTGGAAAAACCTTTGATTATTGTAGATGAACCGACATCTGCACTCGATGCCGGTTCCACAGACAAAGTTTTAGCTTTCTTCCGTAATCAGGCAGAAAAGGGAACGGCTATACTCGCCGTTTCTCATGACCGGACATTCGCTTACGGATGTAACCAGCTAATCACACTGTAGAATATGGGAACTATTGATATATCTTACTTTAATCTGCTTATAGGGCTACTGTTATTGGTAATCCCACTTTTTTATCTTTGGAAGTTCAAAACCGGATTACTGAAAGCCACCCTGATAGGGACAGCACGCATGATTGTGCAACTCTTCCTGATAGGTATGTACCTGAAATACCTTTTCCTGTGGAATAACCCATGGATTAACTTCCTGTGGGTTATCATCATGATTTTTGTAGCCGGACAAACAGCTTTGGTACGTACAGGACTTAAACGTGAAATACTCCTGATCCCTATATCAGTAGGTTTCCTCTGTAGCGTTGTGCTGGTGGGCATGTATTTTATTGGCATTGTATTACAACTGGATAATGTATTCAGCGCCCAGTATTTTATTCCCATTTTCGGAATCTTAATGGGAAATATGTTATCAAGCAACGTGATTGCCTTGAACACTTATTATAGTGGATTGAAACGTGAACAGCAATTGTACTGTTACCTGTTGGGCAATGGTGCCACTCGTCAGGAAGCACAGACACCATTCATACGGGAAGCGATTATCAAATCTTTCAGCCCACTGATTGCCAATATCGCGGTTATGGGATTAGTAGCACTTCCAGGCACGATGATCGGGCAAATTTTGGGAGGCAGCAGTCCGAACGTTGCCATAAAATATCAAATGATGATTATGGTCATTACTTTCACAGCCTCTATGTTATCATTAATGATCACCATCTCGCTGGCATCCCGTAAATCGTTCGATGAATACGGACGTATTTTGCAAGTAACCAAAGAATCTCAAAAGTAGCCGTACTATGACATCAACCGACTCCATTTTACAATTAATAAGTGAAATACATATCCCAGGATTTTTTATTACCGTAGACTTCCTGCAAATCGGAAAGGCTATTCCTCAAGGAATAAGCGGCTTTTTAAAAGAAAAGTACGATAAAATATCTCATGGTGCCAGCGGAAGAAAATTTATTTATCAAGAATCAGGTTGGCGCATGGCATTTACATTCTATCCTACCGACCGGGTAGTCGATGAGAAATATGCAATGAAGAACAAAATGATAAAGAAGCGATAATTGCATGATTATTGATATAAATCAAAGCATAACTATCAATATTTACCTATATTTGTGCAAATATTAATAATTAATCGATACTATCAGGAATATGCACATCAGCCACATTGCCATCTGGACTACCCGTTTAGAGGAACTTAGAAATTTCTATATCACTTATTTCAACGGAACAAGTAATGAAAAGTATATCAATCCTAAAAAAGGATTTGAATCTTATTTCATCAGTTTTGATCAGGGATTTGCTTCTCTGGAAATTATGCAAAGACAAGATATCACAACACCTGCATTAAAAGACTGCCTCGGGTTAGCTCATTTTTCCTTTTCTGTCGGTAGCAAAGAAGCTGTATTGGAACTCACAGAACAACTCCGTAAGGATGGTTTTGTTATCGAGAGTGAGCCACGAACCACCGGAGACGGCTATTTTGAAAGTGCTATTCTTGATCCCGAAGGAAACATAGTAGAAATCACTATTTAACGCGCCTTGCAAGTGCAGGTATATAACGGAGTTGGACGTATTGTTCACCCGGATTGATATAGCCGTTATCCATCAAGATTTTCTTAACCTTGAAATCTTTCAGTCGGTAACGGATATATCGTTGTGCATTCCCAGGCTGTTGTTCCACAAACGACAGAAGATCGATTGTCCCATCATTCCGAATGACGACTTTAGCCTTAGCCGTACGGAAAGTAAGCACATCGTCCTTTTTCAGCTCTTTCATATGATATTTATCAAGCCAAAAAATGGCTGTCGCACGGGGAAGGCTATCGGCCTCCTCTTGCAATTCATCTTCTTCATCGATAGGAGATATAGTAGCTTCTTTGTGTTGCTGGCATGAAATAATAAAGAAAAAAGAGAGAAGTAACGGTAAAAATGCCTTCATAGGTTTGAGTCTTTATAAATTAGGAGGTAAATATATTAAAAAATCAATAAAAGCAAGGCAAGGTGCTATCTTTTTCTTATATTTGCAGGCAAATTTTCTACTAAAAATGAAAATTAAAGAAATAGTAAGCGCCCTTGAACGGTTCGCGCCTCTGCCATTGCAAGACGGATTTGATAATGCCGGCCTGCAAATCGGATTGACAGA